>Ga0222713_10005051_pt1 | contig 12965 bp, 7 predicted proteins | sample C33_649DmetaG_FD_165061 | JGI IMG/M metagenome (GOLD analysis project Ga0222713, IMG submission 165061) | Estuarine water microbial communities from San Francisco Bay, California, United States - C33_649D | ecosystem: Environmental > Aquatic > Marine > Unclassified | place: USA: California...
AACACTCCACTCCTTGTCGTCGCTTTGGTCGTCATCGAACGACGCGAGGAGTGCGTGTGCGATCGCCTTCGGTCGATTCCTCGTCATCTCTCGTCATCACACGTCATCACACGTCGTCACACGTCGTTCGCACGCGCGATGAAAGCGCGGAGACGCGCGTGTGAAGGGCAAAACGACGACGAGGACGACGACGCGGACGCGGAGGACGCGCGGCGCGCGCGCGCGCGCGTGACGTACGACGATCGAAGGCGCGACGGCGATCGGGCGAGGACGACGGGAAAGACATCGGCGAATGGATTAGCGTCGAAAGAGCGCAGCGATGCGGCGATGCGACGGTTATTCGCGCTCGGAGCGATCGATGGTGATGGGGCGCGCGCGCGCGGAGACGGTTTGCGCCAGTGGTTCTCGCTCGGAGACTTCGAAAGAGAAGGGAAACGAACGAAAGCGAACGCGCCGAGCGAGCGTGGGGGAGGAACGGTGAATGGGAATAATGACATGGAGGGTGATGGGACGTCGCCGCCGATGATAGCGAGGGCGAGCGTGGATAATGAGCGGAGACGCGCGGAGGATGACGGCGCGGATGTGTTGGAAATGTTGCGAAATTTAGAGGATAGTTTGCAGTCGAGTCCCGCGAGCGGCGATCGTGCGTTGAGATCGATCGTCGGGACTGAAGACGCGAATGCATCATTGTTGATCGCCTCGGCGTCGGCTTCGTTCGCGGAGGCGCCCGCGGTGACGGAGGCGGGGATCGAGAGCGCGTGGAGCGACGACGACGACGACGATAGTCAGGCGATGCTCGATGCGATTTCGCTCGCGGAAAAGAATAAAGTGAAGAATGCATCGCGAGTGCAGATGGATTACACGCAGCCGTGTTCGGGTGCGTCTGGGGTGGTATTTGATGAAATTATTTGTGAAATGGGCGACGACGACGAACTTCTCGCCGCGCTGGACATTGCCGAAAAGGCGCGCGCCGAGCCAAAAGTGGTTGGACCGACGAGCGCGTCTCCACGGCGGTCGCCACGGAAAAAAGCAGCCCAAGTCACGCCAGCATCCGAAATGGCGCGAGTCACCGTGAAGCCTGAACACAAGAATTCGGTTAAGATTGAAGCCCGAGCCGAGGGCGCCGCCGCAAAGGCTGAAGCTGAGGAGTTGGAAAGGGAAGAGACACACGCCGAAGCTGAAACTCTGGGCACTTGGAACGTCGAGAGTATCAAAGCGGGCTCGCACGCGGGTTTGACTGATGCTTTCGTCGTGAAAGGTGCTGGTGGGGCGACGAAAACAATTTCTTTAAAAGACGAATGGCAAGAGACACCACTTGCCATAGGAGATTCAGTACGTCTATATTGTGTGCCGGGATTGAGCGAGAAGGACGTTCTTAGCAAAGACGTTATCGAAGTCACGCGTGATGGGGGAATTTTATTGGTGCTCTATCCGACGTTCCTGCTCAGCGCGACGATGATTGGGGGCGCATTCAAGTGCTTGCGTAGAACTGCGCTTCAGACTCAGGTGCAGTACACTTGGGGGGACGCGAGTGAGGCGGCCACTGTCGGTACGATTATGCACGAGCTAACGGAGGCTGCGTTGCTAGCCGCGGCGGGTCGTAATCCGGAACCCATCGAGATTACTGTAGAGCGCTTGATCAAGGCGGTGACCGATCAGTTGTTCGTGATTGACTTTACCGAAAAGCAGTTGAAGCAAAGAATTGACGAGACGATTCCCGGGATTCAAAAGTGGGCTGAAAAGCTTGCCGCGCTATCTCGGGTCGCTAAAGTCCCTCGCCCTACTCCCGGATCGAATCCCATGGCATTGATGAATAGAACGAATGCAGTAGAGCGACTGCGAAATAATTGTACAGCGGGTATCGATGTCGAGGTGCGGAAATGGAAAGGGGCGTCAAAGGCTACGTTGCAGGTTGATGAAATTGTTGATATTGAGGAGTTGATTTGGGCGCCTAAGCTTGGATTGAAAGGTATTATGGACGCCGTGGCGGCGGCAAGTATGCGAAAACCGAACGAAGCGCCCCCTAAGCCATCGATTGTACCTCTAGAATTAAAAACCGGCAAATGGCAAGATGCTGTAGAGCACGGAACGCAAGTGTTGTTGTACACACTGATGATTGGCGAGCGTTATGGTCTCGCTTCGCCGTGGGGGGTACTGCACTACACCCACGGTGGCGGTGAAGGTGAGAGCTGCATCATTCACCCGACGAATATGGAACTTGGATATGTCATGCAGCGTCGGAATCTACTTGCAGCGGCGCTTCGACCGACAGTCAACGATGTCACTGTCGTTGATGACCGTCCATCGAAATGCGGAGAAGCGCGACTTGGGAACGCGAAACTTCCAAAGATGGAGCCGTCAGAATGGTGCGAGCGATGTTTTTCGAATCAAGAGTGCTTTGCTTTACATCGCGCTCTTGAAGGCGGCAATGGCGTTACGAGTGGGCTCGGACAAATGTTTGACGACGCAACAGCACACATTAGTCGAGCGCACGAGGATGCGCTGCGGCGATGGATCACGCTCGTTGATCTTGAAGCAGCAGAATCACTCAACAAGCGCGCCACGCCTTGGCTCCCAGTTGAGCTCGTGCTGCGTCGAGGTGGATTTGCGCTTGATGAACTCCATCTCGTCTCCGAGATTACTGAGGATTTGTCAAACGGCGATAGTAGGCACTATTACGTCTTTGCCTCACCTATAGCCACAGAGGGTGTGTTGAAACGAGTCGAGATCGCAGACCGTCTTGTTTTAAGCCGTGACGGTGGGTTAACTGCGATTTGCCGAGCGCAAGTTATCAACGTAACAAAGTCTCCTTCAGAGGTGCGCATAACTCTCTCCACGGAACGTGCGCTTCGACTCGTAGATCCGAATGATAAACGCGAACCTCTTCCTGGATCGGCTGAGCCTGATGCCTTGTGGCGAATCGATAAAGATGCCGCAGCTCTTACCATGTCGTCTCGTTCGCGCGGGAACTTGGTTGCGCTTTTCTCGTCGACAGAGCGCGCCTTGCGCTTGCGCCGGTGCATAATTGATTTGAAAGCGCCAAGTTTTGCAGCGCTCGGAGAGCACCGACAAGAGATTCAGCGTGCGTTGAAAGATTTGCCGTTTCCAATGAATGCTGAACAAATCGCGGCGGTTGAGAGTATTGTTACGGCCGAGGATTATACGCTTGTACTTGGTTTGCCTGGCGCTGGTAAGACGGCGACGCTCGTTGCTGCGGTCAAGGCTTTGCGTGCTCAGGGAAAGTCGGTGCTAATCACTTCGCATACGCATAGCGCCATTGATAACATTCTCGCACGTCTCCCAGAGGTAGGTATCACGGAATTCATGCGCATCGGCGAGACACCAAAAGTTGCACCTGCCGTGCGCGAGTACATGCTTGGCTCTGATCGATGGCACTACTCTGTCACTGCAGACTTGCATAAGATTTCCGAAAAAGCCCTGGTCGTAGGGGCAACGTGCTATGCCATGGGCCAGCCATACTTTCAACGAAAAGAATACGACGTCGTGCTCGTCGACGAGTCTGGGCAAATCACATTCCCAGCGATAATTCCACCGTTGATCATGGCGAAGAAATTTGTCCTCGTGGGCGACCACCATCAATTGCCTCCTCTTGTGGTTTCCAAGGCTGCCGAAGCCGGGGGAATGAACAAATCTCTTTTCGCGACGTTATGTGATGCGCATCCAGGTGTTGTCAACGATCTTGCGCTGCAGTATCGCATGGCTGAGCCTTTAACGCGTTTGCCAAACGTGTTGACGTACGGTGGCAAGTTGCGTGCAGGTACCGAAGAGATCGCTAAGCAAATGTTGACGCTCAATCCACCAACAGGATTATTAACAAGTGCTCCAGAATGGCTCACGAGCGTCATGGATCCGGCTCGACACGTGGTTTTCTTGGACACAAGTGCGCTCGGCGACAGAGCATACGAGGCGAAATCGCCCATGATGAATGAAGCCGAAGCGTTGCTTGTATTGGCTATCATTGGTGCCTTCGTCACGCGAGGAGTGCAACCCGAAAAAGTGTGTACTCTCTCTCCATTCAACGCTCAAGTTGATTTCATCGGCGCGCGATTGCGCACCACAAAGTCACTCGACGCAGTGGAGTCGCTGACGATTGACCGAGCCCAAGGCCGGGACATGGATGCCGTGTGCATTTCATTCGTGCGTTCAAACCCTCAACGCATCGCCGGCGAATTGCTGAACGACCGTCGACGATTAAACGTCGCTCTAACTCGTGCGAAGAAAAAGCTCGTCATGGTTGGCTCGATGGACTCGCTATCGTCGTCGCCGGCGCTCCTGGAAGCCTTTGCGTTCTTGCGCGGCGAAGGGTGGATCGTTCCACTCCCCGGCGACGCTTTGGACTTTGCAGCGCGCATCGCGACTTTTCATTAGTTTCTCTATTCGTAGTGTTTCATTTAATGATCTATCCTAGTTCTATAGCTACCTATTCGTGCTGCATCTAAGAAAACAGCAGCTTGTCTAAGTGCTCTCGCAAGCGATATTCGCCGCGTTCGTAGTTCTCTCTCGCGTACGCCCCATCATCATCCAACGCCCGAATCTGCGTTAAAAGGCCGCTCGGCACGCACCACCGCAAATATCCGCGAGCGGCGAGCTCCTCCGCGAGTTCGCGCTGGTGGTTATCCATTAAACGCTCGTTGACGACGACGAGCAAAAACGGCGCCCGAGGGCCAAGCCGCAACGTCTCAAACACCGACCCCGCGCCCGCGTGCGAGATAACCAGCCCGTAATCAACGATGCGTTCGGCGAGATCATCGATGTAATTCACGATCGACAGCGCGAAACCGATCGATTTCGCAAAGATTTGCATCGATTTGAATGACGCCGGCGCGACACCTGTCCCAACTTGCGCTGTCAGGCTCTCGTAGCCTTTACTCGCGAGCGCGCGAATGCATTCCTCGGTGCACACCGCGGCAATGAGCTCGTCGAAGTACGTCGTGCCAACGGTGACGAGGACTTTTTTGGAGCGCTCGCTGGTGGTGCGAGGCGCGGTCATGCTTCGAGGAGTGTCGCAAGAGTCGCGTGTTTCTCGTGGTCATTATAAATTGCCGAGGGTTATTCTTTATTATCGAGAATACGACATTGCGGCATCAACTATGGCTAATATCGTCGACAGTTTGGTCGACGGGAGTGCTCTGTCTAAATCCATCAATCCAACAATCCAGGTGGTTGACGATGTTCAATCCAAGTGGATGACTTCTGTCCCAGCGTCAATTTGCTCCAGATTTGTCGCTGCAGCCGCGGCATCGCGCGAATGCAATTCGAGGTATAGCGCGCAGTGATCGGAGCCGAAGAAGCAAGAGACCGGGCGATCGCGCGCGACTTCATCGCTTAAGATGTCCGTCGATATACGTGTCGATTTCACTCGACGCATGAGCGACTCTGACACGATGAAATAATCCAGACGCATGCCAGCCCATTCATGAACGCCGCGAAACGGACCACTAGCGCCTCCTTTCGAACGCCACGTGAACACGCGACGATCACCGTGCAAGGCGCGATAGACATCCACTAGTCCACCGTTGACAAGAATTTGGCCGAAACGCTGACGTTCGGGAATCGTAAATCCGCCGGTGTGAGTAAACATTTCCGGAAAAGGTCCAACGTCGATTTCGCGATGAGCGACGTTCAAATCTCCACACCACACCACCGGTTTCTGCCCCGGTCCTCGATGGTGCTTAAAAAACGTCTCCATACGCGTGTCCCATAGCTTTCGGCTCTCCCATCTCGTGACGTTTGCCCCGTTATGCGGCACGTACGAATTCATAAATTTGAACCCTTCATACTCCAAAATCAACACTCGTCCTTGCGTGGTATCGATATCGTCGCTCGTCGACGTTCCATCGCACGCGAGCGTTCGCGAGACCGCCAGCGGAGGGTCGATTCCTCGCTTCACGAGCACGCCGACACCGTGGTGCTTCGAATCGCAAAGACACCAATACGCAACGTATTCGTTGAACGGCGCGCGTGATAACATATTGTCAATGAATGCCTTATCCGCAGCATATTGCGGCTCGCTATCGCCGATGCTCGAATGGTCCCTGTGCTTTGCCTCGACGTCAGTTCGTGATGCATCGCTCGTTCGTTCCGTGAAATCAAACGCGTGCCGTGAACGCTCGCTATGAAACGTCAGACGCACCGCGTGCGTTCAACCGCACCCTTCCCTTTGCCTTTTCCCCCGGCGCATTTCAGCCACACTTCTTGAAGGGCGATGATATCCGGTCGTTCTCTGTACACCATCTCCACCAACGCGGTCTTAGTACGAGGAATCGTCCTAGGATCATCGTGTTTGGCTGCGCGCACGCGGTTCAATAGCCCATCCGCGTTCCAGCACGCAAAAGTGAGCGGTTCGCGACGATCGCTCGGGGCGAAACTCGCGAAGTCACTCGAGATATTCTTTGTCGGTGCCGATTTCGCTCCGTGAGAGCGGGAATCGACGTCGATGTCGTCGCCGTCGCGGGGGCGCTTCGTTGACATGAAGCGGCGCGGTCGAGGTGTGGCGCAGCGAAGCGCGAGCGACAGTGACCACGGCAACCGCCGCGGTAGATGAGAACGGTCGACGTGAAAATCGCGCGAGATTGAAACTTTTGCAGCGAATTCGCGACATCGGAGAGAGAATAAAAGTACTTTGCATAACAAAGGCGCGCACTGGTTGTGAGCATAAATGACAGTAATAACATGAGCATTTTGGAAAGACGATCATTTTGATATGAGCTCGTCATGATGCGCGGAGAAAATGAGTATCGTTCTGATTTCCTCTTCCGCACTTCCTTTCTCTTGTTTTTAGTTTCCTCTTCGCACGTTTTCCTGCATTACAGACCAGCGACATCCCACCAGTAAATTTGGCCACCGCGGTCAGCGCCGAAGGCGGCGATGACGTCATTAGCGGACGAGTGGTGTTGCAATCCGAGAAGGATTGATTTATCGTTAATCTCGACTTGTAAGTCAGCCTCACGACGAGCCAAACCTCCCAACTTCGTTTGACGAAGCACACCAGAGACGTCGAAAACGCCGGAGAACTCAGAAGCGTCCAATCGAGACCAGGTGCGCGCCGGAACTGACACCTTTGCGATGTTTCTGGATTGGCTTTTGCCACCAGCTTGGGCGATGAAGTTGTGTGTGGCGTTGGCCTGAGCGTCGGGGTACTTGGTGATGAACATGCGGTCGCCGTAGTAGTTGCCCGCATCTTCCTGGATGACGAACCAGTTGTCAAAACTCACAGACGTCGAGTCCGACAAAGTCTTAGTGCCTTGGCACGAGCCAGTGCACTTAGCGGCGATCCATTCAAGACCGTCGATTTTTCTCAATGTGTTTCTTTCAGTGCCATCGTTCATAGTCACGGCCTTCTTTCCATCGGCGCGATCCCCTTGCGTGCAGCCCGTGCCCGCCGGGCAAAGCTTGATGCGAGTGTCCACATCAGTCGTACCTTCAATCATGTCGTACGTCGCTGAGATGACGTCCGGTAGCGCGCCCGCGGCCAAGTCGGCCAGCTTGGTTGTAAGATCCACGGCTTCGTAGACACCAAAATAACCCGCATTAGAACCATGCGCAAACTTTTGTTCGCCAGTCGGAGACGGAGTGTTGTGCTCCGTCTTGTCCCCAGGAGCATTGCGACCTGCGGCAGTCCAGAACTTCCAATCACCGGTAATGCTCGACGGCATAACCGGAGGCTCTTGAAACTCCCACATATCGGTGTATTCGACGTTTTGAATGTTGCTTGAGTTGAACTTCCAGGCGATCGGGGCGAAGTACGCTCCGGTAACCTTGTGACCGTCAGTATTGGTGCGGACGTTATTCTTGTGAAAAGCATCGCGGTCCTTCGTGGCGTTAGGTACGGCGAAACCGTACACTTGCCCAAATGCAAGACCGTTGCGCTCAAGGAAGGTGCATCCCGTGGTTGCGGTCGAGCACTTAGCACCCTTTTCAGTGTAGCCTTTGCGACCGATGTACATGCGGATTGGAACGATGTTCTGCGGATACACCCAATCGGATCCGTCTTTCCTCTTTGGAGAGACAGCCTTCTTTCGCGCGAGGATGGCTTTCGTGGCGTTCGAATCTCCAAAGTTTCCGTTGTACCCGGATATAGAGAAGCAAGTGAAGTCCGCGTGGCCGCAGTTGAATTCGACAACCTTCTCAAAGCCACCGAGGCCAAAGACGCCGACCGCGTACATCTTTCGCGTTGCGAGTTCGACGACGTGCGCCGAGAGTCCAGAGTAACCATACTTGGCAACTAGTGTGGAGTTGAGATCAGTCCATTCTTCATTAGTAACCCACATGTCATCAACAACGCCCAAGCCATTACCCCATTGATGAGCTTCTTCGAGGTGCGAAGAGCAGAGCGAGTGTAAAGTCCACGAGTTCATCGAGACCGCGGCTGCCTTGGTCGCGTCTAAAGAAACGTAGTCGCCCGCCGCTGAGGTGTCGCCGTAATGGGCGCCAGACGGAACGGAGTACGAGCCGTTTCGAGCGACAACCTTGACGCCCTTAAGATTGTAGACTTCATCGAACACAGAACCAGCGCCCAAGACAGACGGGGCAGCACTGACCATGCCGGGATTGTCGTTCAGAGAGTCCGCAAAACCATTCGAAATCAGTTCTGGCGACGATATTGTGTACGGACTGTACGTGTCAGGAATCTTGTAGTCGATGTACGTGATGTGCGAGCCAATGAACTTTGCACCGTTCTTGTTCACGTATTGTTGCCAAGAAACCCCATCGGCAAGGTGACCGTACGATTCCGATTGGTAGATCATTCTCATGGTGTCCCGATCCTTGCGAATCGCGCCGATGCCATCGGGCACACCGACAGGAACGTAGCCCGAAACCGGGTCATACTCGCCGATGGTGAGAATGGGCGCAAGCGGACCGAACCCAAAGGCGGTCTTACCATCTTGACCATCGCGCGTGTACTTTCCTTCGCCCATGGAGTCACCAGATTCGGCGAGACGGGCGGTGTTCGCACCAATCGGTCGCGCTTGCTTTTGCCAATCCAAGTACGCTTCGTCGATTGACCCTTTCACACTCATGTACGCGCGTTGCATGAACGGCAGCGCGCCGGTGGAGTGCAAATCATTGCTTTGGCTTTTAATCGCAGCCGTAAGAGCTTTTTCAGAAGCCGCGATCGCTGCCGCCGTGGTCGAGCACGCTGGAGCCGGAATCGTAATTGACCCGGCGATACCCGCGGCGGCGATCGCGGCGATCGCGCCAGTGAACGCGAATATGCACGTCGTCGTCAGCCACGCGGTGCCAAGTTTGACGTGCGATACATCCACATTCGTATTCTTCGGCGGTCCCTTTTCGACGTCCATGTTCGCGTGTCCAATAGTGTCTTCGCCTCGCTCGTCTCACCGCTCGCGTTCTCGCGCGTCGAACGGAGAATATTCCAACCGACCGGGGCCATTGACGAGTCATGACTCGTACAAATCGTGGCACCCTGTCGGAAGTTTTTGCCCACTTTCGCGATGCCGTGTGAATATTCTCCTTCGAAGTTTCTCGTCGCTCGCGCCCGAGCGACGGATATTCCCTCGGGCGATGACGTCATCGTGTCGTGTTGTATCGAACGAGCGGTCGACGCGACGGGGCGCTGGACGTCCGACCGCATAGCCGTGCGCCGGGGCCGCGTTCGCGCGCGAGCCGGAGAGTGGCCAACCGGTAACCGCCAAACGTCGTCTGCGTACGCGGCGACCGGCGCGTGAACGCGACGGCGCGTTCGGACGGTCGCCATGAAATGAAATCAAAACCAATCCCCGCTCGATCGACGCGAATGGCGAGTTCGAGGTCGCCGCGCGTCGCCGCGGCTCGGGTACGGAGCGAGCGTTCGCCCGCCTCCAAACGGACCGAGCGCGCGACGCGCGTTCGCCCGACCCATCGGACGCCACCGCGCATCGCGCGAGTGTGACACATTCCAACGCGAGTGTGCACGATCGCTCGGCGTCGATCGACGCGGATGTCGCGTTCAGCCTTCGCCGCGCGGGTCTCGCGCGTTCGGAGCGACCGCCGTCCGAGTCCCGGCGTCGCCCCGAACCCATCGCCCATTTCCCCTGACGTTCATCTCGCTCGATGAGACGTGTTTTTGAAGATAATACCGTCGCGCGCCTTCGCGGGCGTCGGCGCGCGCGGAGGCGGGGAAACTATTCGCCTGAGCCGCGCGCTCGTCGCTCGCGGCGCCGGCGTCGCCCAAACCGTTCCATCGTCGCGTTGCGCGCTTCCACGCTTCACGCGCGCGCGCGCCGTCGCATTTTGCGATCGACGTCGTGAAGTCGTTCGTTCGTCTTTCGCACGCTCGGCGCGCGACGCGCGCGTTGCGCGACGGATTGAGGATGTCCTCATTCGCCGCCGCGTCCTCGTGAGCTCTTTCAACGCCATCAACACCACCCATGGGTGCGTTCGGCGAGCGCGCGCACGCGTTCGCGATGTCAATAGTGGAACGGAATATCGTCCCCGACGCCGTGCTCCGCGCGTTTATTCGAAGGAACTGCCGGAAGAAGTGTTTGGAGAAATTTGCCAACACCGAGGATGAGCTCGAGAGAGAACAGGCATTCATCGATGATTTACGCGCTCGAGAAGCGATCGCGGAGGAGACGAGCAAGGCGAATGAACAGGTAGGTAACGATCGTTGAATGCGTCGAACGACGAGTCAGAGCGCGTCGGCGAAGAGGACGAGGAGAGATGAAAAAGAAGCAAAGCCTAACCACCCGAGGGCACGGGGTCGTTCGCGCGCAGCACTACGAAGTACCGACAGAGTTCTACTTGGCGTGCTTAGGGAAGAGATTAAAGTATTCATGCTGTTTGTACGAAGGCGTCACCAACGGTGGGTGCTGCGCGCCGGGTAAGACGACGCTGGATGAGGCGGAGGAGAGGATGTTGGAGCTGTACGCGACGCGAGCCGACTTGCGGGACGGTTTGAACGTGCTTGAGCTCGGGTGCGGATGGGGATCGCTTTCGTTGTTCTTGGCGGAAAAGTACCCGAATTCGAAAATTACGGCGGTGAGTAACTCGAAGACGCAAAAGGCGTTCATAGATGAAAAAGCGAGGACGATAGGGGTGAAGAATTTGACCATCATCACGTGCGACGTGAATGAATTCAAGCCGCCAGATGCGGGGGCTTACGATCGCGTCATGTCTATCGAGATGTTTGAACATATGAAAAATTACGACACGTTATTCGGACGCGTCGAATCATGGTTGAAACCCGGTGGATTGGCTTTCGTGCACATTTTTTGCCATCGATACTTTCCATTTCACTATGTCGCGGAGAAAGAAAGCGATTGGATGTCAAAGTACTTCTTCTCGGGAGGCACAATGCCTACGGATCGCATGTTCGCGTATTTTGCAAAAAAGTTGCACTTGAAGAGGCAGTGGCGCGTAAATGGCAAGCACTACGCTGCGACATGCGAGGATTGGTTGAAAAATTTGGACCGAAATTATAGCAAGGTGGCGCCAATTTTAGACGAGACGTACGGAAGAGAAAATCGCACGAAATGGTACGTTTACTGGCGATTATTCTTCTTGGCCTGCAGCGAGTTGTTCAACTATAATAATGGCAACGAGTGGTACGTGTCGCACTACCTCTTCGAGAAGATGGCTTGATGAGGAATGATTATTTTACAACAAGGCGAATATTTTTTTTAATTTACAACTTAGATTTTTCCCGGCGCATCTCTTGGAGCTCAGCTTTTATCATGTCTTGCATGGACTTTTGCCCTTTCCCCTTGGACTTCATCGCAAACGATGACGACCCGTCGTCATCGTCGTCGTCGTCGTCGAAATCATCGTCATCGTTGTCGGCGTCCCATTCGTCGCTCTCCTTCGCCGGCGCTGACGCGCGCGTCAAAACCTTGGACATCTTTTCGCTCGTCGGACGCTTCGTCGGCGCGCGACCCAGCGCACGACCTTTCGCCTCATACTTCTCATCCTGAACCAACCGCTGCTTCTCCCGTCGCTTCGCTTTTCTGCGTTCCTCTGCACGCATTCGTCGAAACATAATCAAGCTGCTCACAAACTTTAAAACCTCCTCGCGTCCCTCCGCGGTGACGCTTGACGTGGAGATCATGGACGGCAATCGGCGCCATTTCTCATCGAGCTTTCTTCGCAGCGCCGCTTTGTTATCCTCCACGCTCGGTGACCCGGGCTTATTCCTATCGCACTTGGTGAAGACAATCGTAAACGGCGTCTCGTTTTCGATTAACCAATTCGCGTATTCCTCGTCATTCTTTGTCGGCGGTAGGCTCGCATCGACGAGGAGTAAAACCCCCGCCAATGTCTCTCGCTTCACAAAATAATCCTTCGTAAACGCATCCCAAGCCGCGATGGTGTCCCGATCGGCCTCGGCGTAGCCGTACCCCGGTAAATCCACCAGCCGCCACTTTTTATCCACCAAGTAATGATTCATCCTCACCGTCGTCCCTGGCGTCGCGCTCACCACCGCGTTCCCAGCGTTAAACGTCATTAAATTCAACAACGAACTCTTCCCTACGTTCGATCGTCCGATGAGAGCGATCTCGGGCAATCCATCGCTCGGCGGCGCGTCTCGCACATCCGCGCTCGCGCGCTCAAACTCCACCTTTTCCATCTTCCTTCTCGTCACCAACTTTTCATTCGGGGGCGGTAACGTTTGCGCTTCCGCACCGACGCGCATCACTGGCCTCGCGTCGCCGCGACCGAGCGCATTCTCCGTTGTCTCACGCCCGTTCGATGCGACGTGATACACCGCGCCCGCGCCCGCGCGCGCGTTCGCCCATTCGTTCCTTTCTTTCGCCTCTTCTTTCGCGTCAACATTCGCGAACGATCGTCGATTCATCGCTCGCGGCGCGATCGTCCTGAGCGCTTTCAAAGTTCCACGAGCGCCGATCGCATGTCGTGCGACTCCGTGCTCCACAGCCATGGTTGAATCGTCGCTTGAATTCCAATCGAAGACCAAGCGCGGTATGGGGCGAATGACTTCACAATGC
>Ga0222713_10005052_pt1 | contig 12965 bp, 9 predicted proteins | sample C33_649DmetaG_FD_165061 | JGI IMG/M metagenome (GOLD analysis project Ga0222713, IMG submission 165061) | Estuarine water microbial communities from San Francisco Bay, California, United States - C33_649D | ecosystem: Environmental > Aquatic > Marine > Unclassified | place: USA: California...
TGTTGATCCTGTATTTACATTAGGAACTGCTACTGGTGGAACAAACCCAGGAACAGATGATAATAAAGATCGTGGTATAGAGTTTAAATATTTCTCCGGTACTGCAAAAACTGGTTTCTTTGGCTTCGATGATTCTACAGGTTATTTTACATTTATTCCTGATGCTTCTAATTCTTCTGAAGTATTTTCTGGTACTACTGGTGTAATTGATGCAACGAGAATTACTGGTACTGCTGCAGCTTGGACTAATGCAATCACTTTCTCTCTTGGTGGAGATTTAAGTGGTTCCGTATCATTCTCAGGTACTGGAAATACCACATTAACAGCAACAATAGCAGCTAATTCTGTCGCTCTTGGAACTGACACAACAGGACAATATGCTTCAACAATAGCAATATCAGGTTCAGGTATTACAGCAACTACAGCAGCTGGAGATGATGGAACTGCATATACAATCTATTCATCAGCTGTTTCTACAAATACAGCATCATCGATAGTATTAAGAGATAGTTCAGGTAATTTCTCAGCTGGAACGATCACCGCAAATCTTACTGGTACTGCAACATCAGCTCAAGTTATTTCTACAGTTACAGATACTAGCACAAACCTTTATTTCTTAGGATCTAGATCTTCCACTGGTTTTGCTGGTACTCAAGTTTATGTAGATACTAATGTTTATGCTTCTGGCGCTACATTATATGCCACTACTTTTACTGGTGCTCTTCAAGGTAATGCAGCAACAGCGACAACAGCTTCATTTGCAGATCAATTAACTACACCAAGAACTATTTCATTGGGTGGGGATTTATCTGGTTCTGTTATATTTAGTGGTTCTGGAAATACTACTTTAACTGCTACAATTGCTGCTAATTCTGTTGCTTTGGGCACTGATACTACTGGTCAATATGCAGAAACAATTACAATATCTGGTTCTGGTATTACTGCTACTTCTGCTGCGGCTTCTGATGGTACTGGGTATGTAATTTATTCATCAGCTGTTTCCACTAATACATCTTCCGCAATTGTATTAAGAGATGGTAGTGGTAATTTTTCTGCTGGAACAATCACGGCATCTTTAACTGGTACTGCTTCTACATCTACGAACGCAACAACAACAGCACTTTCAGGAACAATGTATTTAACAGGTACATTAATTTCTGGTGCTGCTTCTGGTGGTACTGCATTACAAGTTGCTTCTGGGTTAAACTTTGTATCCTCTACTGGAACATTATCTGCAACAACATTTAGTGGTGCTTTATCTGGTACTGCAACATCTTCACAATTATTAGCTACCACCACAGATACCACCTCAACATTATATCTTTTAGGAACAAGAAGCAATGGTGGTTTTGCTGGTACTGCTATTTATGTTGACACTGGTATTTCTGCTCTTGGAAACACTCTTACAGCCACCACTTTTGTAGGATCTTTAACTGGTACCGCTACAACTGCAACAAATGCCACTAATGTAATCTTCTCTGCTGACACTACAAATACAACTAGAAGATTATTGTATTCTTACTCTGGAACTGGAAGTAGTGGAGTATTTAACACTGGTACATTATTTGTTAATCCATCAACATCTGCAGTGGGAGCATCAATTATCACTGCAACATCATCACTTTCAATTAGACCTGGAATTGATGCTGCTTCTGGTGTAAGTATTGGTAACTCAGCTGGTACTGCATATGTTTATTTTGACACTACTAATAACAGAGTTGGAATTAACACAGCTACACCACAATACGATTTACACATTATTGGTGAAATCTCTGCAACAAATAAAAGCTTCGTAATTGATCACCCTACAAAAGAAGGAATGCATTTACGATATGGTTCTTTGGAAGGACCTGAAAACGGTGTATATGTCAGAGGTAAATTGAAGAATAAGAACACCATTGAATTACCTGATTATTGGGTTAATTTAGTAGATTATGATTCAATATCTGTTAATCTTACTCCTATAGGTAGATTTAGCGAATTATATGTAGAAAATATTGAAAATAATATTGTCTATGTACAAGATAATAGTCTAAATCCTATTAATTGCTACTTTACAGTGTATGCAGAAAGAATAGATATACCTAAATTAGAAGTGGAGTATTAAATTGTGGCCCTTGCTTATAATCCAACTATTGTTTCAAGTGGATTAGTTGTTGCCTATGACCCTGCAAATCCAAAATGTTATCCTGGATCTGGTGTAACATTTTATGATTTATCTGGCAACAATAACCATGGCACTCTTACAAACGGCCCAACAATTTCCAATAATCTAGCCAAATATACAGTTTTTGATGGTTCTAACGATTATATAGTATCTACAAATAACACTGGAATTGCTGACACCACACCTAGAACTTTAATGGCATGGGTTTGGATGGGAAATGTTTCTTCGAGTGTAGTGGCAAGAATTGGGGCTTCAGCAGAAAACCAAGCTTTTGAAATGCAAGTTTATTCAAGCAAGTTAACAATGCATAGATATGCTGGAGCTCCTTCTTATGTTGCATCATCAGCTTCAATTAAATTAAATAAATGGTATCACTTTGCTATTGCTTACGATGGTACAAATCATAAGTTTTATATTGATGGTGCTTATGATAGTGCTTCAGGTTTAGCTATCACTACTACAAATAGTCCTTTATATGTAGGTTATCCTGTCTATGGTGGCAATGGACATATGAATGGTAATGTCTCTCAAGTTCTTTTATATAACAGAGAATTATCCGCCACAGAAATTAATCAAAACTACAACGCTACAAAAGGCAGATATGCTTACACTGCTGATATTGTTACTAATGGGTTGGTAAGTGCATTTGATGTTGGTTCTGCGCTTTCTTACCCTGGCTCTGGTTCAAGACTTTATAATATTACATCCGCTGCTGGTGCTACTGCTGATTTAAGAGACGGGCCTACTGTTGTTGGTGCTGGTTCTACGGCATACATATCAGCAACTGGCTCGACTGCAAATGTTGTTGCATTCAGTTCTAATACAATCAAATCTTTTACATTTACAACTTATATTTCTTCATCTTCAAGTGGTATCAATTATCTTCTTGATGGCAGAACTGATTTTAGTGCATATGTTTATTATGGCGGAGCTTCAGGGTTTTCTAAGCTTTATGTCAATGGAGTAAAAAAAGATCCATCTGTTGGGAGTAACAATACAACTGTTTTTCCAAAAGATCAATGGTTGCATATTTATTATGAATTGACCACATCAGCTACAGGTGTGATGTATTTTGGCAACAGATACTCTTTTAATGAGCCTATTACAGCTAGATTTTCTACAGCACAATTTTACAATCGTGCATTGGAACCATTTGAAATCCAGCAAAACTACGATGCTATGAGAGGGAGATATAGCTAATGGCTACTTTTTCAGGCCCTTTCAAAGACACAACTGGTTCAATTTATGATATTGATTTAGCTAATTCAAAATCATATTCAGGGTCAGGACTTACAGTTTTGAACTTATTTGGGCCTTCTTTTGGCGGAACACTTATAAATAATCCAACTATTTTATCTTCTTTAGGTGGAATTGTTCAGTTTGATGGCGTCGATGATTATATTGATTTTAACTTTAACACGCAAACTTTATATGCGAACAATTTTACAGTTTTATTTGTAGCCAGACCATATGCTTCATACACCTTATTTAGTGAATCAGACACTGGCGTTTCTGGAACAAATAACCAAAAATATCTTATAAATCCACAATATGTTGACCCAGGAGCAGGAGTTGGAGTAGCGCTTGGAACTAACGGCTTACAAGTTATGGAGCATTCTGCAGGTTATCTTCCAATTCATCTTTCATATGGAGCTGACTTAACTGGTTTTAATCATTATGCATTAGTTTATGATAATAAAACGGCTAAATTATATATAAACGGTGGATTTGCAAAGACAGGATTAACTTCAAATAGATCAAACGTTTATTATGCGCTGAATAACTGGATAGGAAAAGGAAGCTATGGATTGTATTCTGGAGAGTTGATGTATCTACAATCCTATAGTAGAGTATTGTCCGATTCTGAAATTAAACAATCATATGATACTTTTAAAAGCAGATTCACTTATCCTTATGAAATTGCTGGTGTTGGATTAACAGCAAGTTTTGATCCAGGATCTGCTTTATCTTTATTATCTGGGTCATCCACTTTATATAACACTGTTGCTAGAAGACAAGCAACAGCAACTTTAACATACGGCGCATCTGTAGTTGGGTCTGGCCTTACTACATATATCAATTTAACAGGGGCGGGTTCAACACAGCATATAGTAACAACTTCAGTTCAATTTATTGCAGTTTCTATGATGGTTTATATTGACAGTACACAAACTGGACACCCTTATCTAATGGATGCCAGAAATGGAATTAATAACTCGTGGGTTTACGCTGACCCTGTTGGGCCTCCTTATGGAACTGCTTGGTCTAAGTTATATGTCAACGGTGTAAGGCAAACTATTTCTAACTCAAATGGAATTGGAAATACTTCTATATACCCTAGAAATACTTGGCTGAATGTTTATTTAGAATTATCATCTATTGGTACTGCAACCGTAAACATTGGTTCTAGATACACTGCAACAGAAGCGTTAAAAGCAAGATTTGGTGCTGTTCAATTCTTTACATCACCTTTGTCTGCTAGTGAGGTTTTACAAAACTATAGAATTATGAGTGGGAGATACAGTTAATGGGCTTGTCACATTCACCTTCTATAGTAACGTCTAATTTAATTTTAGCTTTAGATGCCGCAAATCCTAAATCATATTCTGGTTCTGGTAATACTTGGTTTGACATTACTGGAAGAGGTAATCATGGCACCCTTGTTAATGGTCCAGCATATTCAAGTAATTCTGGCGGATATATCAGTTGTGATGGTACTAATGACTATATAGAAATACTTGACAATTCTATATTTGATTTTGGTGCTAATAATTTTACAGTAGAGCATTGGTTCAGAAAAAATGCCACTTCATCTAACAGTAATTATTGGGGTGTGAATAAATGGAATTATGCTGGTGGTGGTTCCGGAACTAATGAATGGGTTTTTTCTTTAGGTAATAGCAGTTCAGGAATTGGCGAATCAGTAGAGTTTGGAATCGAAAGTGGATCAACATCATATGCAATGGTAATTCCTAACACTCCTACACTTTATTTATGGAATCAAATTGTAGGAATAAGATCTGGAGCTGGTTTATCAGTTTATATGAACGGAGCTTTGATTGGAACTTCATCTCCTGCTGGAATGGCAGTCACTACTTCTGTAAATAATATTTCTGGAAGAAATATTAGAATTGCTAATTCTGCAATGAACAATTATTATAATAAATGTGATACTTCAATTGTTAGAATTTATAATAAAGCTTTGACACCAGACGAAGTTAAGCAAAATTATGATGCTAATAAAACTAGATATGCATTTTCTAACCCTATATTTACTGATGGTTTAGTTTTGTATTATGATGCTGGTAATGTAGTGTCTTATCAGGGCTCAGGTACGGTTGTTGCTGATTTATCCGGTAATAAGAATGATGGTGTTCTTACTAACGGTCCTACATTTACAAGTGTGGGAAGTTCTTCATATTTTACATTAGATGGAACAAATGACTTTATTGCTTCCACTGTTAATTCTGCTCTTTTTACCACAAATGCCACTATGGTTATATGGCTTAAAAATGATGAAGCTACACCTTCATCTTCATCGAACTCAGGTTTTATGGGTTATGGTAATGGAGATCAAAACGATCATTATCCTTGGATAGATGGTTCAGCTTATCTGGCTACATTTAGGAATGGCAGAATTGGTCCAATAACATTAAGTGCAAATGTTACAAGAACTAATATCCACATGGTTAGTGTGACATCAAACAGTTCAGAATGGAAGCTATACCAAAATGCAGTTTTACAATATAAGACTTCATCGTCTGGTTCTGTGGCTATGAACAATACAAGAATAGGTTATTCTTTAAATCAATCTTTCAATTATAAAGGCAGAGTTTATTCTTTCATGCTTTATAATCGTGTTTTATCACCATCAGAATTATTTCATATATATCAATCCAACAGAGGGAGGTATGGAGTGTAATGGGAACTTATTCTGGACCACCTTCTGCATCTGATGGATTGGTGTTTTATTTAGATGCTACTAACAGTGTAAGTTATTCTGGATCTGGAAACACTTTCTATAATTTAGTTAATGCTTCTATTGGTGGTTCTATTGTTGGATATGCCTCAACCCCTATAGATAATACACAAATAAAATCTTTAACTTTTGATGGATCTAATGATTTTATTTCAGTTGGTTCTTTGGGATCTTTTTACACTCAAGGCACTATTAGTTTTTGGATGAAATCTTTAGATATCACAGCCAACTATAGAAACCCATTTGCAACTAATTATAACGGGTTAAATTTAAATGTTCTGAGATTTGAACAAGGTGAAGGCGCTGGGGCATTTAAATGTTGGTTTGGAGATCCATCTGGTACTATTGCTAGTTTAAGTTATTCTAGTATATCAGCAAATACTTGGTACAACGTTGTACTTACTTGGAATCAAAGCACAACTACTGTTACTGGATATTTGAATGGGGTTTTGGATGTTAATAATTCATCTTGGGTTCGTTGGCCTACTTCCTTTGTAAATGTTGGGATTGGACTTGGTTATAATAGTAGATATTTCCTAGGCAATATAGGACAAGTTTCTATATATAATCGTGCTTTATCAGCTTCCGAAATATTCCAAAATTATAATGCATCCAAAAAAAGATATTTCCCAGAAGAGAATATAGTTACAAATGGATTGGTTTTGAACATTGACCCAGCAAAATATTCTTCTTACCCTGGATCTGGAACAACTATATATGATTTGAGTGGTTCTGGAAATACTGGAGTTCTTACAAATGGTCCAACTCTTTTTGGATTAAATGGTGGAAGTATTTTGCTTGATGGCTCGAATGATTACATAGAAGTGCCATCAATTTCTTTAAATTCAAGTTTTACAATAGATATGTTTTGTAATACTAATAATATATCTTCAACATATGTATTTGTTGGTAAGTATGGTGGAGGTTCATATGATTTTTGGCTAGGAGTGTCTGGAAGCAGATTCAAGTTTTCAATTAGTATGCCAAATAAGTTCGATGCACAAACAGCAACGATATCAACAAACACTTGGTATCATGTTGCTGCTGTATATAATGCAAGTGCAATAACAGCCTCGATTTATTTGAACGGAGTTTTAGCTCAAACTTTGAGTGGATCTTCAGTATTTCAAAATCCTCCAGGTAATTATGCGATTGGAGCTTTTGGCGCTGGAGGAGGTTATTACTTCCCTGGGAATGTTGCAGCACATAAACTATACAATCGGGCTTTATCTGCGTCTGAAATTGCTCAAAACTTCAATGCTTTACGTGGGCGGTATAACATTTAATCATGGGTTTAGGACATTCACCTTCTATAGTTGTTGATGGATTAGTGTTTTACATTGATCCAAACAACACCAATTGCTATCCTGGTTTTGGTAACACGGTATACAATTTAGTGAATCCTTCTATTGGTGGCACATTTGTTGGATACACTTCTAACCCAATAGACAACACTGAAAATAGATCAATTTATTTTGATGGTAGTAATGATTATATCCAATTTCCTAATGCAGTTTCAGACACACTACAATCATTTACTCTTGAAACCGTTGTAAAAACTACTGCAACGAATCAAAAACAAGCTTTCATGTCAACGTACGCATCAAATCTTGGATGGGGTATTGAAGTTTTAGATAATACAAATAGTAACAAAATCAATTTTTTTGGCTTTACTTCTGCTGGGGTTTTTACAGGAGTCTTGAGTACTGTAAGTGTATCAACCAATACAATCTATCATTTGACTGCAGTATATACAGCTTCAAATTCATTAGCATTATATGTAAATGGTGTTTTCAATAATTCTGTTTCTACTTCATTTTCATCTTTAAGTAAATCAGCTTCAGCTAATTTAAGATTAGGAGATGATCCAGACGCTCAATCTGTCTATTTTCAGGGAAACATGTTTTTAAGCAAGATTTACAATAGAGCTTTATCTGCCACTGAAATCTTACAAAATTATAATGCTACAAAGAAGAAATACGATCCAGATGAAAATATAGTTACAAATGGATTAGTTTTAAATATTGATCCAAGTAAGAATTCATCATATCCAGGCACAGGAAATACAATATATGATTTAAGTGGATCTGGAATAACTGGAACACTTGTAAATAGTCCTTCTTTTTCTTCTTTAAATGGTGGGCAAATTAATATGCCTGGATCAAGTAAATACATTGATTTAGGACAAAATTTTAATTTTACTTCTGAAAATTTTAGTGTTTCATTCTGGATATATCTAGATAGTTTTGACACCATAAATAATGCTGGACAAGGACCCATTCCTTTTTTTAAGGGAGATTACCAGCAGATGGGTTATTATAGCCAAATAGACTCAAATGGCAGTTTTGGTATCTCAACAAACCAAGGTGGCGCTAGACAATCAAGTAGCACATCTGCCGGAATACTAACTACATCGGCTTGGAATAATTTATCTTGTGTGAGAAACGGATCATCTATACGGATTTATATAAACGGTATCGATAAAACAAGTGCTACTGGGACACATATAAATCCTAGTAGTTCTAATCAAACATTTAAAATAAATTATTATAAAGGTGATTATCTTATTAGTGGTCAAATGAGGATATCTCAATTTCTTATATACAACAGACCCCTCACTCAGCAAGAAATCTTACAAAACTACAATGCTACAAAGAATAGATTTGTTAATGCTTTACCTCCTGTACGTAATGGTTTAGTATTAGAATTAGACGCTGGACAAAGATCATCATATTCAGGAACAGGCAACACTTGGTATGATTTAAGTGGGAATGGCTTGAATGGAACCTTGGCAAATGGGCCCACTTTTGCAGGAATAGGCGCAACATCCAGTATTGTATTTGATGGAAGTAATGACTGCGTTACTTTAGCATTGAATTCAAAATTAGACATTTCAGAATCTATAACTATCGAATCATTCATATATCCTACTGCTTATAAAACATCAGGCGATTTTGGCAGTTTTATCATATGCAAAGCTGCTTCGTATTATCTTGAATTAAACGGTAATGGTAAAGTAAGAGTTTATTTTTATTCATTGAGTTCAGAAGGATATCATGAAAGTGTAGGCACAGTTCCACTAAATACTTGGTCATATATTTCCGTAGTTAGGAATAAAGCAGCTTCAACAATAAGTATTTACATTAATGGAATTTTAGATAGAACATTAAGCTCAATTACAGGAGATATTAGAGTTCAACAAACTTATCCAGTTAATTTGGGAAGTTTTCAAGGTTCAGGATATCAACTTACTGGAAGAATTGCGGTTGGTACTATTTACAACCGAGCTTTATCTGCCTATGAAGTAAAGCAGAATTTTGATTTTTACAGAACTAGGTACAACATATAATCATGGGACTGAATTATAATCCTGCTGCTGTAATTCAAGGATTAGTTATGTATATGGACATAACTAATCCCAGGTCATATTCTGGAAGTGGGAATACCGTATACAATCTTGCTAATAGTGGAATAGCTGCAACTATAATTGGAGGTATTACATATGACAATGATAACAAGAAGAACTTAAATTTTAATGGTTCTTCTGGTTATATGTTTAGCAATGATACAAGTATGAACTTTGGTACTAATGATTTTACAATACAAACGACTTTAAAATTAAATGGTTTGTCTAATAGTTTTAACGGAGTTTATAATAGTAAAATTTGTGCAGGCAGTGATTCTAATAGTTCTATTTTTCAATTTTCTGGAACAGCAACTTCTTACTATCAAATCGGAATATATAACGAACCAACTAGCTCATTTGATGGAGTAAATTATTCTTTCTTAACCAATAAAATTTATAATTTGACAGTTACTAAAAATACTTCATTGATAGAATTTTATGTAGATGGTGTTTCAATAGGTACAACAACTTCAACAAAATCTTATAATTTTACAGGTGGTGGTTTTGCAATTGGAAGATGGTACTACCCTGGTTACGAAGTTTATTTAAAAGGAAATATATACGATTTTAAATCTTATACTAGAGCTTTGACAAGAGATGAAATTGTTCAAAACTATAATGCTTCAAAAGGTAGATATATTACACCTGAAAATATAGTGACAAATGGATTAGTTTTAAATATAGATCCTGCCAACTCTTCGTCTTATTCTGGCATTGGAAATACTATATATGATTTAGCTGGATTTGGGAATACAGGCACTCTTACAAATGGCCCCACTTTTTCTGCTTTAAATGGCGGAAGTATAGTTTTTGATGGGTCTAATGATTATGTCACTATAGGAGATAAGCTTGATCTTGGCTTGGCTAGTTACACTTTTTCATGTTGGTTTAAACTTAATTCAGTTTCTGGGTATCAATGTATTTTTTCAAAGTCTATAGCTGATTATGCGACAAATAGATATGCTTTGTATATAGACAACAATAAATTGAAATCTTTTATGCAGGGTGATTTATCTAGTGGCGATGTAGATTTTTCATCAACATTAACCTTGTCTACTGGAACTTGGTATCATATTACAAGTGTTTATGATAGATCTGGCACATTAAAACTTTATGTAAATGGTTCGTTAGATTCATCTGGTACTATTTCTCAATGGCAAAATGTGAATATTCAAACCTCTTACACTTTTAAAATAGGTTCTTATGCAAATCCTGGTGATACGCCAACATTTTTTACCAATGGAAATATAACTTCATTCTTAGCATACAACCGTGCATTATCAGCCACAGAAATTATGCAAAATTATAACGCCACTAAAGGGAGATTTGGATTGTAATGGCGATAATCATTGACCCAAATATTTCCTCTTCTGGATTAGCTTTTTCAATTGATGCGGCCAATATAAGAAGCTATTCAGGTATTGGAACAGTAATATATGATTTATGTTCTGGGCTAGGTGGAACTTTATTTAATGGAGTTACATTTTCTCAAACTCCTTCTCCATATTTTGATTTTGACGGTACGAATGACTATATAGGCTTCCCAAAATTAGATGTTTTAAGTGGAAAGACTTCTTTTACATTTTTAGTGTTTTGTTCACGAGAAGGTGGTTTCTTTACAATTAATCAAGGCACATCTTATCCTGAAAGCACATTTTTGAGTTTATATAGCTCGACAGTGTATTTTTCATTATCTGCAAATTCTGGATCACAAGCATATGGATATTATTTTAATAACTTTACAGGCTACAGACATTTTGTAGCAGTATTTGATGGATCTCAAACTGGTAATAGCAATAGACTGAAAATGTATGAAAATGGAGTGCAACAATCGTTATCATTTTCTGGGACAATACCAAATATTACGACAGCAACAGGCACTGAATTCGAGATAGGAGCTATTAAGTACAATTCTTATTACACATCATCATCTGTTTCTACAATTCAAATCTATAATCGTGCTTTATCCGCCCAAGAGATCAAGAATAATTATGAAGCCACTAGGGACAGGTATGGAATCTAATGGGAATTGTATATAACACCTCAATCTCTACATCTGATTTAGTTTTATATTATGATCCTGCAAACACAAGAAGTTATGCTGGATCTGGTAATACAATTTACAGTTTATCAGGTGCAAGTAACCCAGGAGCTTTAACTAATGGACCAACATATTCTAGCGCAAACAATGGGATAATTACTTTTGATGGCACGAATGATTATATAGTTGTTAATAATAGTGCAGATATTCTTTCAAAAACCGCATACACAAAAACAGCTTATGTGTACTTTACTAGTTTTTCTACCAGTAACAATATGATTAGTGGTGGAAATAGTGCTCAACATGCATTTTGGCTTTTTGCAAGTAATAAATTAAATGCTGGTCATAATGGGAATTGGAACACTGTAGTCGGGTCAACAACATTATCTTTAAACACTTGGTATTTTGCTGCTGTTACATATGACAATTCTAGTGGATGGAAATTGTACCTAAATGGAGCGCAGGATGGAACAAGTGCAAACACAACAACATTTACAGGCTCACAATTTATAAATATAGCAAGTTATGATTCTGGTAATAATCTAACAGGAAGGATGGGTGTAATTCAAGTTTACAACAGAGTATTATCAGCCCAAGAAATTGCTCAAAACTTCAATGCTACAAGGGATAGGTACGGAATCTAATGGCACTTGGGCATTCTCCAGCAATTGTTTCACAGGGTTTAATATTTTCTATGGATCCGGCAAATACAAGATCTTATGGTGGATCTGGAGTTACTGTCAATCCTCTAATAAGTGGAATGGCAGGTACTTTAATCAATGGCCCTACATTTAGTACAGCAAATAATGGTTGTTTTGTATTTGATGGCACTAATGACATTTTGACCTTCGGAGGACAGGATATTCTTGGTGGCACATATACTCATTGTGCATGGTTCAAAATGAATGTATTGCAAACCTGTCTAGTCATTGATGGTGGTTGGGCTGGAACTGTTATTTTTTCTAATCGAGTTGAATACTATTACAGTGATACAGCTCCAAATTATATGAGTGCAAATTACAATTTTTCTTCTGGACGTTGGTATTTTATTTGTGCAGTGAGAGGGGCATCACAAAAACAAGTATATATTGATGGTGCGTTAATAAATAGCGTAAATAGTACAGACTCATACAGTTGCCCATATACATTTTTAAATCTTGGCTCTAATAGTGGATCTCAAAACTTAAATGGAAATATTGGAGTAGTTCATGTTTACAACAGGGCTTTATCGGCCACAGAAATTAAGCAAAACTTTGAAGCAACAAGAGACAGGTACGGAATCTAAATGGGACTTTCACATTCTCCTGGCATTGTAACTGATGGATTAGTTTATATGATTGATCCTGGAAATACAAGAGGAAATCCACAATTT
>Ga0222713_10005053_pt1 | contig 12964 bp, 22 predicted proteins | sample C33_649DmetaG_FD_165061 | JGI IMG/M metagenome (GOLD analysis project Ga0222713, IMG submission 165061) | Estuarine water microbial communities from San Francisco Bay, California, United States - C33_649D | ecosystem: Environmental > Aquatic > Marine > Unclassified | place: USA: California...
CTTCCAAGTGCCAAATCATGGACTAACGAAACAATGCAACAGTTTCTAGACAATCATGGTTTTGAAACTGATCTTCCCTGCGGACATCCTTCTGCAGCGGGGCATAAAAGATGGGCAGAGCATTTATACTTTCTACATCAGCATAGATTTAGAAATCCTCTAATCTAATTGCCATGATTTTAGCTTCTTAGTCATATACCAGAGCTTTAACTCTAGCTTCTCATACATCTTACCCACCTCTTTTGAATTAGGAGTCCAAGTATTACTAAACTTATTTTTTTGCGAATTCTGCCTAAAGAACAGATTAATATATCTCTTAGCTCCTTTGAGCTGTAGAGGAGTAGTACATGAATCGACTACCCTCTTTGCTTTCGTATACTGTTCTAATAGTGTTGCCATACTAAAATAATTCTAGTTGTTTATAAATATTATCTTTACGTTCAAGAGCATAAGCTGCTAGTACTTTTCTAGTAGGTCTAAACTCTTCACCTTTATTATCAATCAACACACCATCCTTAACGGCAAATGCATGCTGACTAACACATACTATAAAATTACCTTTAGGTAAACTTTTTATGAAACTCTTAACAGTTTTCTGTCTGTCAATAATCTTACCATGAAGCTTATACCTATTAGTAAGTAATGGCTTAGCAATAACTTCCACATCATACTTTCTGGTACCAATCGTAAGTCCATTCTGCTGCAACTCAGCCATGGTCTTGATAATCTGATAATTAGGAGTACCTTTCTTGTCAGGGCGTCTAAATGTTTTCTTTACAAAACTATGAGCTGTATCATAGTCAACGTCTGCAGCAGCAGCGAATGCTCTAACGAAACAATCGTTAGTTTCAGATTTAGCGATTGAAGAACCTTTATAGTTCTTAACTTCTTGAGATACATAAGAATATTTCATAACCTTTATTGTTTTGTTTTAACTTTATAACTAAATATAAGAAAAAAAACGCATACGAGCAACTGTTTCCAGAATTAAGTTGCAGAATAAGTTACTCGATGTCCTTTGTAAAAGAGGTTAAAGCCAACCGTGGCAGGCCAGTAACCTACTTCAGGATCATTACTAACCTGTTCTTCAGTATAGTATTTAAACTCCGCTGTATAGTCACCTACTTTGATAGGGAAAAAGCTAGAGATAAATTCTTCAGTTTCTGATTCATCCCAGCAACCATGATCAGCCATGAAGCTGTATTGAGGTCCATCTGATTTGTAGAGACCAGCTACGTTAACGTTAACATTCCCATCAACGTCTACTTCTAGAACTGTATCGATTTCAGCAGCAATAGCGTTGAAGAGATCTTTATTTTGAGCGACAAACTGGTAGTGAGTCATTTGTATATCTTTTTTTGTTTTAACTTACCTAATAATACGAACGAGAAGTCAGAAAGGCAACTACTCGCTCACCATTTCTTTAGTTTTTTCTATATGTTTACACTTTCTGTGGGCGATATATCCCCAGCAGTCACAATAGAAAGAGCCGTCCTTCTTCTGCTTAACGTTATAGGTCTTGCCTCCTGATGAGCTTTCAAACTGCCAGCTCTTAGGTTCTTCAAACAGCTCTGCAAATGGTTTTTCTTCTATCATTATATCTTCTAATGTTGTTTTTGGATGAACAGGAGTCCAAGATGGTACGTGATATGTTTGATCACTAATCGGGCTCTTTATGATTGCTCCTATACCGATATTAGAACGAGGAACTACATAACGAAATCGTTTTGCGAATATATTACCGGAGGGGTTTTGGATGGATAAAGCTCCATCCGAATAAACCAACTCTCCATTTACTTCCCATAGTGCCATTTAAAAAGGTAGAGGCTTATCGTTAGATTTATCAGTAGGCTTACTATGATCATCTAGCTTTCTGTAGTTCATAGTGGCAAATCTCTGCTCACCAATTTCATCAACATCAGCTCCAATTTTATCAGCAAGCTTATGAGCCTTCTTACGAGCCATGTAATCGTTTTCTGCATAGACATACATGCTCATCTGTACAACGTATCTATTTTCCTTAGCCATTTGCAAACTCCTCTCTTAAAAATTCAACAAGCATCTGTTCGAAGTTTGCTTCCCAATCTCCGATTTCATTCCAGATTTCAATAAATTTTTCTGATAAGAACTCTATCTCAGTGGAAGATAGAACAGGAACGTGTTCCTTATTTAATTGCATGAGCGATATCGTATCTAGAATCTCGCTCTGTACATAATCTTTACTCAAATATCTCATAACCTTTAACTTTATACCTAAATATAAGAAAAAAAACGCAGGGAGGCAACTTTTATTTTGGTTTACCCATCATAACTTTTCTATGCTTTTCTCCTCCAATAACTCTATCGTATGAGCCATCTCCATGCCAGACAATCTCTTTACCTTTAAGAGCTTTTCTAACTGTCTCTTCATCATCAACAATTGCTACTCCTTTGGCTTTTAAGATATCTAATATCTTTCCGGAAACTTCTATATAGTACCCATTCTTATTTAGACTGCTAACTGTTTTTGCTATTGCTGCTGATTTAGCTGGTTTAGAGCCATCATGTCCCATCCCTACTAACTTAGTTCCTCCAGATCTTTGCTTAGTCATTACTACAGCATCATCTTCTGGATCGTCATCTAAGTCTATCACTTCGTAACTATCTGCTGCTGATTTAATATCCGAAGGGTTAGTTACGTTAGGATGTCCTCCTAATGGAGCATAAGCTTGATCTATCATTTTAAATAGAACATCTTTATCATTCTCTATTTCTCCTGATGTAAGAGGCCTCCAATTGTTTTCTAGTAGTATATTAAGTAGTTTCATTGAGTATGACTTTCCTATAAATATCTTTAAATACATTTAGAGGAATTCTATGACCCATTCCTTCAATCTCTGTCCAAGTATTAGCTAGATCTTTAAGTACTGCTGTTGCTTTAGGATCAATAACATCGTCTTCAGTTCCTACAACGAAGTTTCTTTTCCAATTACTCTTTCCGTAGCTTACTCCTCCTGGTTCAAAGCTTCTGCTATGAAGAGCAGGATTGAAGAGAAGAACTTCTACATCAAAATGACTACCTAGTGCATCAGCAAAGTAACCTCCCATAGAAGACCCAATAATTAAATCAGGTTTATCGGTTAATGCTTTGTTATATAAAGCAGCGAACATAAATGTATTAGTATATTTCATTTCTGGAGCGAATACTCTATCAGCAACACTCTTTAGAAAATCTACCTTTGGTCCTCCTGCTTCAGATTCTAGACCATGTAAATACCATACGTTCATACCTTAACCTTTAGACCTAAATATACGAATATTCTTTCAAATTACCAACTTCTTCAGTAAAATATTCCCTCTTAGGGATACCTACATGTTGTTTGTACCATTTGTTATCTTTATCATGCCAGACATAGGGATCAGCAGGATCTTCAGTCCAACCAAACTGACTATAGTATTCTGGATCCTTTCTAAGAAGGTTAGCTCTGTGAGAGGAATGAAAGGTTTCGTTACCCAACCACCAAGGCATCTTAATTCTAAATACATCAAACTCTTCATATGCCATTGTATTATTCTTACCTCTAGCTATCCAGACGTTAATACTCTCATTAAGATATAACTTAAGAGCATCTTCGTAGCCTCTCCACATTACACAACAAGGATGATTAGTCCAGCCTTTATATGGAGTACCGTCCTTTTTTGGACGTCCTAACAGATTATTTAATATCTGAAATGTTTCAACTCTCTGTTTTCCTAGACGTTTATCGTCTAAACATTCGAGAGATTTTTTAAAATTTCTATAGGGTAGAAATGTTTGCATACTAAAACCTTTTAATTTTATAGCCTCTAGGAAGCTTAGTTAATATCAATAAGATAAGAAAAAAACTGATAAGATACAACATTTTTACTGTTTAATTTACTAGGCTGTAAGGGATGGATTCGAACCACCACGAGGTCTTTAGCCAAAGGACATTGCATGCATTGTGGTCAACCCATTATCCTTTGTTTATCAGATGTTCCTCACCCCCGAGACAGGAGGGCATGTCTGCCAATTTCAACACCTTACAGTATATCACGGGTCCGGACGGTGGGGGTTGAACCCACATGTGACCAATTACCCTTTCTGCGGCGTATAAGACCGAGGGGATACGTCCGGGTGTTGATCTATAAGGACTCGAACCTTAAATTACAGAACCAAAATCTGTCGTGTTGCCAATTACACCATAGATCAATGTGTGAACCAGGCAGGACTCGAACCTGCGACCGTCTGCTTAGAAGGCAGATGCTCTATCCAGCTGAGCTACTGGTCCCTGTTTTCTAGAGATTATTCACAGCAAGTATATTATCTATATCTTGCCTACTTTGAAAACCTCTCACATCTTCCTCACCCTCTACAAGGACCTCGAAGCTAATCACTTCTTCTGGATTATCAACAGCAGCTCTTATTCCGCCTTTACTATGACTGTATAAATTAGTTCCAGCTACAATGCTAATTCTTTTGCCATTATTACAAATAATAGCTGCTTGAATTGCTCCAGGTATAACTGGATGGTCGGTAAAACTTAAATTTTTAAATGTCATGTCTTTTATTTTTTTAGTACCTCGGGCCGGGGTCGAACCGGCACGGGCTCTACAGCCCACAGGATTTTAAGTCCGGCGTGTCTACCTATTCCACCACCGAGGCATTTGGTTAGGGGCCGAAGCCCCCTTCCAGGTTATGAACAATTATACTAATATTGAATTAATTTTATCTATCCTTACATTTTCAACTTTAACTTCACCATGAATAGTTTCAAGAGTTAAAGATGCTGATTTGCCAGATTTAGTCTTAGCAATAATTCTAGCTTTATTGATGTTTCGTACAGTCCAGTCCCATCTAACATCTAGATTGACAGGCTTAGAAAACTCTATACCGGTAGTTTCAAGAAGATCCATTTTTCGTTCTAGTTCGAACTGATTTTTATCTTCTGTAAGTTGTTTGATATCTCGTTCTAGTTTCCATACATTAGAGCTAGACTCTGAAATGCTTGTTTTAAATTCATCACGAACAGTATTGAACTCTGCAATAATATCGTCACTAAAATCAAGAATAACTTTAGCTACTTCACCACAGGTGATAAGTCTTTCTAATTCCCAAACTCCATTTTCACTAGTTGAGTACATAGAAGTCTTAATTTCTTCAAATTCACTAGTCTTCCAACTATCATCAATACGAATAGTCATTAATTCTTTATCGTAACTATATCCTTCTTTAGGACGAAGAACTTCATAAGAGGTACCCCAATTATGTTTAATGTAAACATCTTCAAGAGAAAACTCTCCTCCAAAATACTTCTGAATAATTTCAAAGTACTTATCTCCTCGAGCTTTTTCAAACTCTTGACGAACCTCATTAGCTTGTTCAAGCTGTGTTTCTAATTTGTTGATCTTGATATCAACGATTTGTGCTTTTGTCATAACCTTTATTCTTTTTATATAACTAAATATACGAACAATTACGCAGGGAGGCAACTATTTTTTGTAAAAAGTTAACTTTACTCCTGCTTCTATTAGCATTTCCTTGCTACGTTTAAATGATTCTATATAAGAAGAGGACTTTCTACTATCTTCGGGTTTTTCACAAAATAGCTGTGTAATGCCGGCATTGATAATTCCTCTAGCACAATCTGCACAAGGAAACCAGTTTGATAAGTACATTGTAGTTCCTTTAGTAGATGCTCCTATCCTAGCAGCATTATAGATTGCATTTCGTTCTGCGTGTTCAAACCAGAAATATTTTTCAGGCTTTTCTTGACGATGAGCTGCATTATCATCTAAGCCTCTAGGGAAGGAATTATAGCCTGTAGAAACTATTTCATTATCTACTCCTACAATTACAGCTCCAATCTGAGTATTGATATCTTTTGACTTAGTCTTAACTGTATTGGCTATATTCCTGAAATATTCTTCCCAGGTTATCATAGTATTGTTCTCTTTTTCTGAATGCTATTTCTGTCTACCCAGATTACCAGAGCGTCTCTTGTTCCGGAAAACACTTCTGTAAGTTCGTGGGTTGTTTGAGTATCAAATATAACTGTGTTACCTTTTTCTCTACCAACAATTTTATCTCTAACTACTAAATTACCTCCAGTATAATCGTCTGATTCACTCAATTGAATAATTACAGTAGCAGCCCTTTCAGGACCGTCTACATGCTTAGTAAAAAATCCTCCTTTAAAGTATCTAACAAATCCTATAAAAGAGTTCTCTAAATGAGCAATATCGAAAGGCTTTAATCTGTCAACAAGCAGGTCATAGAGTTCTCCTGTTGGCTGTCCCATATCACATTGATATGATATTCTGTCTTTTTCGTTGATTTTACCTTTTCTAGTTAGTGCATCTTCTTTAGTAGGAGCATATGCAACACCACTTTGTTCATATTCTCCAGCCTTAGTCAAAAGCCAATCACAATCTTCTTTTGAAAATAAAATAAGTTCTTGTTTCATTATCCAAAAATTTCTACTCTAATATCCTCTTTCATTTTATAGTCTAGCAAGCTTAAATAATCTCTTCCCTCATCAATCATCTTTGTCCAACCACAAAAATAAAAAAGTGGTTTTTCATCTAAAATAGTAAGTTCAGGTAAGTAAGCTGTATGTACATAGCCGTTATGACCAGACCAGAGTTCCTGAGATAGGCAAGGTACATATTCAAAATTAGGAAGTAGTTTTTCTAATGCTTCAAACTCTTCTCTATAGAGTAAATCCTTTTGAGTTCTAGTACCAAAAAATAATTTAATCTTTTTAAAAGGAATATTATTTTCGGCAATATGATTAATCATAGACCTAAATGGAGATACTCCAGATCCTGTGCTAACCATATAAATTTCTCTTTCTGTTAAATCATCAGGAAGAGTAAATATACCCATTGGTCCTCTGTAGACAAATTCATCTCCTACCTTAGCTTCTCCGAATAGGTATTCTGACATAGCTCCTCCTTCTAGGTATGTAATGACAAGTTCAAGCCTGTTAGTGCCGTCAGGCCATGATGCAACAGAGTAGTTTCTAATTACTGATCCTTCTTTACCGGGTTTACTTACTAACTGAATTAGCTGACCGGGTATAAAGTTTAATTGATCATACAATGGATCTTGAAAAATAAACCTCCAGTTGCGTTCTGTTACCTTAATAATCTCTTCAAGTACTAGTACATTCATAGAAATAATTCCTCTAACATATATTTAATAAAATTGTAAATAAAGATTAACATACTCACAGGCCAAAGACAAATTTGATATGCTCTATCCCTGGCTGTAAAAGGTTCTCCTGCTTTACCCGGTACTTTGCCTACAACAGTGTATTCAATAAAGGACATCCAAATATATCCTATTGCAAAATAAAGCAAAGTAAGCTGTATTGATTGTAGTATATTCATTATGTTAATGTAAGGGTTTAATCTGTTTTAAAAGTTTTAATCCAAATTTATATTGCCCATCCCAAGACCAATGTCCATCTAAACTCTTTCCCTTTGTGGCATATTTTATAGTTTCAAAATTAGGTGCTTCATCTGCTACAGACCACCATAGGTAGTTAATTCCTAAATTTCTAAGGTGTTTGCCTAGTAGGTCATATCTATGCTTGTAATACATAAACCATCCTTTATGAGCTTTTAATTTAACATTTGCTATATAGGCTTGGGTGCTTACAAATGCATCTCCCATGTAGTGCAAGAACTCTTTCACATACTCATCCTGAAACCACTGTGGGAATGTTTGATCTACTCCTACATTAATTCCTCCTACTCTATTTAACCAAGCTTCTTGACATGAATCTTTAATCCTGTCTGGGGTAGAAATAATAAACGGTGTTCTTTCCATAAATGTCTGGCCTACAATTACTAAATCTCCTTTTTCCATTCTGTCTAAACTTTCAAGTAAAGTCATAAAGATCTCAGAATTACTCCATCCTTGTCCAGCATACACTAGCCTATTTTCATAACCTAATTCTTTTTGAATATACTCATGCCATAGAAGTCGATTATTCTTATTTTCTATATATACAGGATCATAAGTACCATCGCATCTACTAAAACTATCTCCAAAAATATGCAGTGTTGCCATATTATTTTACTTTCCAGAATACCTGAATACAAATTAGAAGTACACAAAGAGATAGACTTACCCAAGTTTTTGCATTCATACCTTCGTTAAAATGGTAATTAATTAAAAGAGCATATAGTAACATACCTATACTAAAGCCAATAAATCTAGCTGGCCAGAGCAATCCATCCATACCTTGTACTGTATATTTTGTTCCCCATATGTAGAAGAACGATAGAATAGCTCCGCACAATGCTACTACTATTTCATTATCTCTAAACCAAGACGTTTTTAAAAACTGTCCGTTTAGTTGGTAAAAGGTTAAGAAATGCGCTATAAAAAAAGTCAGCATTCCTAGACCTAGGTCTCCAATTCTAAGCATAAATTAAAATCCTTTCTCCTGTGTTACCGTTTTGTAACTTTCGTTTAATTACTCTCCCTTTTGGTTTCCTAGATAACCTTTCATAATTATAATTATCTATTTGAATATTATAACCGGTGATTACTAAATCAACAACCTTGGCATTAATTTTTGTACTAGGTACGTAATATAATTCTATCATAACTTTTTTATTTAATTTAATATACGAAAAATAATTTTAAGATCAAAGTACTCTTTTAAATTTTCCATTGACTAACTTCCATCTAGCTTTAGATATTCCATCATCAGCAAAGTAATAAGTATCTCCAAACTTATCTGTGGAAATGTTAAACCAATGAACCCAAGTCTGACCTAACTGGTCGCAGTTGTTTCCGCAGACATACTCATTATCTTCTATGTACGTATCAGTAACATCTAAGACTTCAGTGTCAGTAACTTTTAGTACTTGTATGTACCATCCTCTCCAATGTCCTTTTGGGTGGTTCTGATCTGTGGCTCTATCGACTAATATTTCTAAAGTACCATCTCCGTCTAAGTCTATAAAATCAGCATCAAGAAAGATACCAAAATTATCTACATGAGGAATAATCTTTTTAGGTCCTCCAATATTAGCAATCCAGGATTGGTGTCTATATACACCTGGAGGTTGATACATTGTTCCTGAACCATAAATAAATTCTATGATTCCATCTCTGTTTAAGTCTGCTAGTTCCAAAGTTGTAGGATCATCCTCAGTTTCGATTGGGAAGGGTTCAACGTCAAAAGTACCATCACCTCTATTACGCATTAATGCCCATCTAGGAAGTACTATGTCTAAATCTCCATCATTATCGATATCAGCTGAAGAGCCGTGATGGTATGAACCTGCTGCTTCTGGGTATGTTCTTCTATCGTAGAATCCTTCTGCATTACTCATAAAAATTATAGGAGCATCTTTCCATGATTCTGTTGATTGACCGGTTTGGTCGTCATGTCCAGAACCAACGAATACTAAATCTGGTTTTCCGTCTAGGTTATAATCTCCTATAAAAGATCTTGCTCCAAAATTAGGACCTACATGGTTCATATACTCTGGTCTAGTATCTAATACTAGATTACCATCAGCATCTCCTTTAAAGAATTTAAATTTACGTCTTGTAGATTGACCAGCAAATCCTGCTGTGTAGTCTGAGTCTCCGGTTACAGCGTCTAGATATCCATCATGATCATAGTCTACTACTAGAAAATCTATAGGGGGTCCCCAATCAGGTCCATTAGGAGTTACTGAGTGATAGTACTTTTTGTGTATCATAGGAAAGTCTAGCTTCCATGATGGTTGATTGTAGTTGATAAACCTATCATAACAGGTAATACAATCGGTAGTTACTGGAAGTATTGGTTCCAGAAAGTTCTCTTTCTCACATCCTAGTAAGGCAAGAGTTAGTAAAAAATATAACCTTTTCATTTCCATTATTTAATTTGTTTAATATGCCAGTCTTTTCTAGTTGAAATAAAGTACTCAGATTCTTTTAAGTCACTATAGTTAAGCTTCATATGCTTTAACTGTTTAGAGTAACTAGATTTTATATCTATAATTTGAGACGGGTCAGTAAGTTCGTCATTAGAATACTGTCTAAATTCAAATAATCCATGATCATTAAACCAGTTGTGCTTTATCATAGAAGCTACAATATCTTCTTTTTCTCTATCCATAATAACTACTAAAGCACTATCTTGATACTTCTTAATATAGTGTAGTAGAGCAGGACATTGAATTACACATTTTTCATCTGAGTTCATTATATTGTCAAACTCTTCAGTATTATGAGCATGGAATTCTATCTCATCTACAAACCTGTACCCTAATGCCTTAGCAAGAGTGTATGCAGCTATAGTAGTACCTGATCTCTGTACTCCTGATACTAGAATTTTATCCCAGTTAAGTGATGCTGCAAGTACTTGTTGATAGGATGTTATTCCCATGGTCGCTTATTTAAAGGCTCTCTTCCTATATTTTGAAGTTGAGAGGGTATTCTTAAAATATCTTGAGAGAAATATAATGTCTCTCCTTGAGTAACTTTAAAACCTAAGCTTGGATCTTCTTTAAAATCTTGTAAATGAAAATCTAAAGTTCTCTCCCATCCGTTTATCAAAAACCAATCAAAGAGTCTTCTAGCTGCTTCCGGTTTAATAATATACTGATCGCATCTAAATGCTTTACTGATAATGTGTATATCGAAGTCTTGTTTAACTAATTCGTTCCAATCAAAATCAATAGGATCGAATGCCCAAAGGTCGTCTTCAAATATAGCATAAGGTTCATTTGTAGCAAAACATTCTAACCAAAGCATCATATGTCCTAAGTTACAGGACATTACTCCTTCTTGATTACAATCATGATCCCAATAATCAGCTTTCCGGAATAGATGAGCTGTTAGAGAGTTTTGAAGCAGGTATCGATAGTCGATGTTATTAAAAACTTCTATTTCAATACCTTGCTTCTTAAACTGCTCGACAGAATGCTGCTTTCTAGCAGCATCTGCCTGCCTGTTTATAATTTTGAATTTCAAATCAGAGTAGTAGCTAGTTGGAATAGCTCCTTATTAACCTTAAGATCCTTTTCAAAAGATTTGATCTTTCTAACTTTTCTAACTTTTGCTCCTTTTAGAGCAGCATGAAACTCACCTTGAGTAATCTTCTCTTGGATAACGTTGAATACTTTCCAAAGATTATCTCCTTGGTCAGCCGTTCTTTTAGGCTCAAGAATATCTTCGATAGTTTCAGCATCGTAGTTAAACTCTTTAGCTTTATCGCTATTAGGTTTAATACCTGCTCTAATGAGCATAGCATCGATAGCTAATTGCTCTTTTTCTTCTCTGGTAAGAATTCTATTTTTCATATCATTCAATACCTGAACTTTGTTAGGCAAATCGTTAACAGCTTGGTTAACTACTGTTCTAAGTTCATCAAATGTATATCCTTTATGTTTGATTTTAAAATCGCTAAACTGCTCATCAGCAACTACTAGACCATTTGAACAAACTAATCGAAATATACCAACACTAAACTTAAATGCTTGCATACCATCATGACTGTTTGTCATAATAATTCTAGGGTAGGCATCATCTCCATCTTTACCTTTGATCATAATCTCAGGATTTTGGAAGGCAATCATATGCTTAGAGAAGATAGTAGACTTACCTCTACTTGCCCTTTGAGCAGCCTGGACTGGTAGCCATCCTAGCTTTTCTAAGTCATTTACTATTGTTTCAGTATTTACAAATAAATACTTACCGCTAACATCAGGGTTAGTAGGTTTACTAGCAAATGCTAATGGACAGGCATCTCTTAATTGTTCTTTACTCATGTAGTTTTGAGTATCGGCGAAACTTAACATAACATCGTTTGACATAACTTTTATTTTTAATTATTGATCTTTTAACTTACTTAAATATACGAAAAAAAACGCAGTCAGGCAACTTTAGAACAAACTTTTTTTCTTGTTCATGAAAGTTTTTGTGAAGAGTGGATTACCTGTCAGATTCTCATATGCTTTTTCTCCATCAGAAAGTTGATAGGATTTATTACTTAGAGCATCTATCTTTCTATAATGTTCAGTAACTTTGAAAAGTACCTCTTCGCCATACTCTTCTAAAATAGTTTGAATAATCATAGACTGCCACAAAGCAAAGACTTTATTTGCTCCTCCTATATGGGCATATTTGACTCTAGATAAGTTTATGTTCTTAAGTAAATCTTCTTTTGTATTAATTTCAGTAACTTTTTTATGCCAGTCTAGACATTCTCCACATGCATAGAAGTTCTGGAATACAAAAGGAAATTCTGGTATTTGTAAGCGTTGTTTATTAACTTCCTCTTCTGATGTTCCTAGAGCTGGAACCGTGAATGGGTCTTGTTCAAACATAAATGGAGAACCGGCAGGGTCTTTCTTTTTATGGTCTTCTAATGCTTGTCTATACTCTTTGCTCATAGCCTCTAAGTACAACGGAATAGTTAACTGCTCTATAAAGTTAGAAGCCAACCAGTTATTGTGAAAAATCTTTTCGTTCTTATCTGCAATTTCCATTGCTATCTTTGTAGCAGCTTGAAAAGTCTTATAATCTTTAACCGCTATAATATTCATATTAGGAATATTGTTAGGGTCTATTAAGTGACTTGGATAGCCATCTGGTAGCCAAGAGGTATTATAGTATGCAAGTAGATACGATTCCATCAGGTTATGAAACCATACATCCTGTACAAGAGCATTAATTGCTTTGTGCTTTAACTTAGGAATAACTCTATCCTTTTTCCAAAAGCCATTGTTGGGCATATCAGGATGAGAAAATATAAATGGAGATTTCTTACTATCTATGTCTGGTTTTTCAAATACTAATGTATCTAAATCATAATGGATGAATGGTTCTTTTTGATCCATGAACGTTCTTAACTTGGCAGCGGCAAAGTAATTAGCTTTCTCTCCGTCTATTGAAGTATTATATTCATACGGAAAGTCCATACTTGAAAAAAGGTTGGCTAGCTTTTCA
>Ga0222713_10005059_pt1 | contig 12958 bp, 11 predicted proteins | sample C33_649DmetaG_FD_165061 | JGI IMG/M metagenome (GOLD analysis project Ga0222713, IMG submission 165061) | Estuarine water microbial communities from San Francisco Bay, California, United States - C33_649D | ecosystem: Environmental > Aquatic > Marine > Unclassified | place: USA: California...
TGGATGCGCGCTTCCGTCCCGTGTCCACTGTCGATGCCCTGGAGGCCGGAACCGAGATCGATGTGCCGGTCATGGTGGGTTCGAATACCGGGGAGCGGGGCTTCAACAGCGCTCGTCGGGTAGCGAGCCTGACCGGTGACAGTGGTGCCGGTGCGTGGCTTTACAGCTTCGCTTATGTGCCGAGCTTTCGGTCGGAGTGGAGCAATGGCCCCGTGCATTCGGCAGAACTGATGTTTGCCTTCGATTCCGTCGGCACTTCCAGCTGGTCAGTGGGACCCAATGGCAAGGCTAATGAAGTCGATCGTGCCTTTGCCAAATTGGTCAACTCCTGCTGGTTGGCCTTCTACCGGATGGACCCTGCCGCGAAATCACTGACGTGCGCGAACAACGTTAACTGGCCAGCCTACACCGAGGCATCGGATGTAGCGATGGTGTTTGGCGACAAGCCTCATGTAGCTAAATCTCAACAGATTCCGGATGGCCCCTAGCGGAAAGCCAGAGACAGCAAGGGGTCAGAGTCGAGCTTCATCCTGCAAGGACTGACCCCAGGGCACGAGAACTGCGTATGAACAAGATCACCCCGTTCCTGATGTTCGATAATCATTTCGAAGCAGCCATCACCTTTTATACGGAGACGTTTCCGGATTCACAGGTGATGAACATCGCCCGCACCGGCGAAGACGGGCCAGTCACCTCGGCCGAATTTATTGTCGGCGGGCAGAAGTTTATGGGCTATAACGGCGGCGACTACTTCAAGTTCGCCAACGGATTCTCGCTGTTCGTTAACTGCGAATCGCAGGCAGAGGTGGATCGCTATTGGGACAAATTGCTTGCGGCGGGTGCGCAACCCGAACAGTGCGGCTGGATCGTCGACCCCTTCGGGCTTACCTGGCAAATCGTGCCCCAGCGCTTCATGGAGCTCATCGCCGACAGTAACCCGAAGAAGGTACAGGCAGTCATGGATGCCATGCTGAAGATGATCAAGCTGGACTTGGCTGCGCTGGAAAAAGCCTTCGACGAAGCCTGAAGAACGTTTTGACCGGTGGCTTGGTTGCGAGAAAGAGTAAAGCTGAGTGAAAAAACTGGGATATTAGCGATGAGACTCGACCCTGCAAAACTCGCGGCTGAATTTGTGATTATCGTTGTCGGTATTCTGGTTGCACTGGCGGCAGACTCTGCCTGGCAGAATCGCAGCGATCGACAGCAAGAAGCAGAGGAGTTGCGGCGTCTCACGCGGGAATTTCAGGAAGAGCGGGATTTTTTTACGAGTGAGTTGGTGTTCTTTCAGCAGCAGGTGGAGGCAGTTGAAGAAATGCTTGCGCTCCTGCAGGCAGCGCCGATCGACGCAATGGTCAGTGTGCCCAATGCGCTTGCCATCGAAACCCTCTACTCTCCGACGTGGGATGCCCAATTTCCCATACTGAATTCACTGATCAGCTCGGGGCGTTTGCGGTTAATTACGGATGCCGGCATTCGTGATCGCATTGGGCGCTTGCAAGGTTCAATTCGCAATACGACAGAGAACCAGGCGCGAGCACGCAATTTCTATGTCAATGAGTTGCTGCCGATACTGCGCAGCAGTGGTGACATCACAATGCTGCTTACTATCCGACGAGACTACGCACATCGCGAAAGTCTGGGCGAGACGGCGCTGTTAAACACCCTGGAATTACAAAACGCCGTCGCGGAAAAAATACTCTGGGCAGATCTGGCGCTGGACACTTCGACGGGTCTTATCAGACGGCTGGAAAACACGTTACGGGAAATCGAGCAGGCCGAGTAGCCGGACCAACATAAATTTGCGTCTGGACTATGTCACTGCGACAGCGTTGCCGTCGGGGCTTGTGACATCGATGCCCGGTTTTCCACCGCTGCCAGCAAGTCCCGGATTTCCTGAGCAATCTCAGTGCCGCACAGCAGTTGCTCAAACAGTTCGTCGACAGTTTCACCGGTGCTAAGGCCCAAGATAGACCCGAGAACGGCACCGCGATGAACGTTATCTCCTCCGAGATTGGCATTTGCCAGCAATCCGGCTCGCTGATCTTCGCAATATTTGAAGGCCAGATAGAAAACGCTGGGCCATGAGTCGGTGATATAGCAGGCGCTGGAGAACAACCTGCCAACCACATCCCTGTCCTGTGTTGCATGACGCGTCAGACTCGAAATCCGCCGACCGATGCTGCGAGCGGACCATTCATCAATGATTTCCCTGGCGCTAACAGCCGATTCACGGAACAGAAGGTCATTGAGGAGACCAACATAATCCTTGGTTACTTTGGCCATGGTTTTGCTGGGGTGGGTCAACAACACGTATTGCGCGCAGGTTTGTGCCACGGCAGCAAGCGGTTTGCCCTGCAGCAGCTCGGAAAAAGCGATTGCAGAAATGCTGACAAGTGCTCCGATGGAATCTGTGTCATGAGTCACCGCGCCACAGGCTTGCGGCGACTTGCCCGCTGTCAGGTTGGCGAAGAATCCGCGATGATAGGACTCAGCATAGGTGTCCGGGTGCGCCGGCGGATCCGCCGTCATGAAGTCAATGTAAGCTGCAAGTAGTTCATCGCTGGAATACCTGCCACCCAAGCGCGACAGTTCTCTCAGTGCGACCCTGGCGCAATGCGCGTTCAGTGTATTCTCACCCGCCCGCATACCGTGGTGATAATGGGTACCGGCCTGGTTCCAGAGGTGACGCCGGCCCTTCAGGATTACATCGCCCACAATCTCTGGAGCAGCCTTATGCCTGTTATGGGAACTTCGGCCACCTGCCACGGTGGAGTGCAGCGACATAATCGAAGAGGGGTGCTGTGCGGGTGCCGCTTCGAGTCGTGTGATGCCCTGCGGAAACTGCCGGTAGATATCCAGGGTGTTGTAATACCAGTGCACCGGCATGGCAAGCGCATCACCGACGAAAAGAGATTTGAGCGAAGCCGCTGCGCGAACAAAAGTCAGGTGATTGGTAGGCATAGCTGTTTAGCTTAAGCCAATCGGGGCCGGAGTTGAATCCCAGGCTCTGGACCAAACCGCCGGATAATTGTGCCGTTTACAATTCGCTACATTCTTCATACACAACAGCACAACACTGGATGCGGAGCTCGGGCATGATGAGCACTATGGTAGGGGAGGCACCGAGCCTCCGTCTCCAGCCACTCATCTCAAGGAGGTAATCATGCAAGCTCTGAAGTTGTTACTGCTCTCGATGGTACTGAGCAGCTATCTGGTTCATGCCGATGTGCCACTGTTTCGTGATGGCACGTTGAAGATTCCTGCAGTTGTCAGCCTGCAGGGCGATGAGGTTGCGTATTACGGCGACGTGACTTTAGAGCTGACCGACGGGCAGGAATTTCGTCTGCGTGAGGCCAGCCCACGTACACTCGCCACGATCGATGCCATGTCAGTAACCGTGGTGGAGACGCTGCCGACCTCAGTTGAGCTGGAACTGTCCGGCGTGTTCTCCGATCCCTGTGTGCACCTGGAACCCATTTCGGTCAGCCGTAATGGTAACGACTTCCATGTCGTCGTCGCGGAAGTGCCACCGGATCCGGCCGCGCTGTGTATCGCACAGGTCGTGCCGTTCGACGTCACCGTATCGCTGGATGTGACCGGGCTCGCTGCCGGCAACTATCTGGTCCACGTCAATGGCGACGTGATCGATTTCGACCTGGACTAGCGCCGCGGGGAAGAATGAATGGGGTCAGCGTATGCTGGCCCCATTTGTATTTCCACTCAACACGTCCGCCAGTTCCGTCAGACTCGCCAGGCTGTGGGCGCTGCGGAAATCGTCCACATAGGGCAGCATTGCCTTGATACCCTGGGCCTTCGCCTCGAAACCCTCATAACGCAGCAGCGGGTTCAGCCAGATCAGACGGCGGCTCGACTTGGCGAGCCGCTCCATCTGTGTGCGCAAGCCGCTGGCCTCGTCCCGATCCAGCCCATCCGAGATGATCAGCGTTACCGCGCCCTGACCGAGCACTCGCCGTGACCACTGGTTGTTGAACTCTCGAAGGCAGGCGCCGATGCGCGTGCCGCCGGCCCAATCGGTGACGGCGCCGGACACGTTGTCCAGCGCCAGATCCACGTCGCGATGGCGCAGGTGGCGACTGATGTTAGTGAGGTGCGTCGCGAACACGAAGGTATGGACCCGGTCGCGGTCGTTTGTCACGGCATGCATGAAATGCAGGAACATGCGCGAATAACGTTGCATGGAGCCAGAGATATCACACAGCACAACGAGTGGGGGATGACGGCGGCGCGGGGTGCGGTATTTCAGTGGAATGGCGACACCGGCCCGCAATGAGGCGCGCAGGGTGGCGTGCATATCGATGCTGGTACCCTGCTCGGCGCGGTCGAAGCGGCGGGTGGGAACATCCATTATCGGCAGTCTTAGTTTTGCTATCGCCTGCTTCGCTGCTCGCAGTTCGGCCGCCGACATCTGTTCAAAATCCATCGTCTGCAACACCTCACGTGACGAGAATGTGAAGGCGGCATCCAGCTCAAACGTCTCGGACTCGTCCTGTGTCGGGACTTGCGATGTGTGATTACCAAGCGCATCCGCGAGTCGGCGGCTCATCTCTTCGAGTTCCGCTTCGGCGTCGATCCGGAGAGCAGGCAGCATCAAACCTAACAGCCGTTCCATGATGCGAGGGTTGCGCCAGAAGATGTGAAACGCCTGATCGAATAATTCGCGCTGTTCTGCGCGGGAAACGAAGAGGGCGAACATGCACCAATAGAAATCGTCGCGCAGTCCGATGCCCAGCGTCTGCACTGCGGCGATGGTATCCAGCACGCGGCCGGTTCCAACCGGCAAACCGGCGGAGCGTAACAGGCGCGCGAAGGCGAGGATATTGGTGGCAATGCGTCCGGAGTCCGAGGGTAGAGGTTCGTGTGGTGAGACGTTGGCGATCATGCCTTACTCGCCGACGGCGGCGACTTCCCGTTTCACCTGTTCCAGGAGTTGTGCCGCCTCGCTGCCGCGGATGCGGGCGATGTCATCCTGGTATTTCAAGAGCGCGCCGAGTGTGTCGTCGATCGTCTGGCTGTCGAGGGCGACGCGGTCGAGCTGGGTAAGGGCGTCGGCCCAGTCCAGTGTCTCGGCGACGCCGGGCAGCTTGAACAGGTCTTGCTCGCGCAGGTGCTGTACGAAGGCCACGAGCTGGCGACTGAGTTGCTTGTCGATGCCAGGCAGTTTCGCCGTCACGATCTGCAACTCTCGTTCCGCACTGGGATAATCGACCCAGTGATAGAGGCAGCGACGCTTGAGCGCGTCATGAATCTCGCGAGTGCGATTGGATGTGATGATCACGATCGGTGGCGTCTCGGCCTTGATCGTCCCGATTTCGGGCACGGTTATCTGGTAGTCCGACAGGATCTCCAGCAAATACGCTTCAAAGGGTTCGTCGGTGCGATCCAACTCGTCGATCAGCAGCACGGGAGCGCCGCGGTCATCGCTGCGCAGGGCTTGCAGAAGGGGCCGCTCGATCAGAAATTCCCGGGACAGCACATCCGCGGCGAGGCTGTCCCTGTCGATGTTGCCCGCGGCCTCGGCGAGACGGATTTCGATCATCTGTCGCGAGTAATTCCACTCATAGACCGCCGAGGAGACATCCAGCCCTTCATAGCATTGCAAGCGCACGAGGCGACGGTCCAGGGACCGGGCCAGCACCTTGGCGATCTCGGTCTTGCCGACACCTGCCTCGCCCTCGAGGAACAAGGGTCGGCCCATCTTGAGTGCGAGGTACACAGTCGTGGCGAGGCTGCGGTCGGCGATGTAATCGCCCTCGTTCAGCAGGGCGAGCATCGCTTCGATGCTGGTGGGGAGAGTCTTACTCATCGGAACGGTGAAATCCTTGTCAGCAATTAACCACAGGCAGTCACGGCGCGTTTCGTCATCACCTTCACCAGATGGGCGCGATACTCAGCACTGGCGTGGATGTCGGAGTTCATCTTCTCAACCGGGAGTTCCACGCTATCGATGGCAGCAGGGGAGAAGTCCTTGTTCAGCGCCGCTTCCAGTCGCAGGCCGCGATGGGCGCAAGGGGTCGCGCCAGTAACGCCGACGCGGATCCCGTCTTTGGTCTTCGCGACGAACACCCCAACCACGGCGTAGCGCGACGCCGGATTCTCGAACTTCATGTAGGCCGCAGCCTGCGGTTTCGGAAAACGGACCGAGACAATTAGCTCATTTTCGGCCAGCGCCGTCTCGAACATGCCGGTGAAGAAATCATCGGCAGCGATCTCGCGCATGTTCGTCTTGACGCTGGCACCGAGTGCGATCAGCGCGGCGGGATAGTCCGCCGCCGGATCATTGTTGGCGATAGAGCCACCGAGGGTGCCGCGGTTGCGCACCGCCGGATCACCGATGTTTCCGGCGAGACCGGCGAGTGCCGGAATCAGTTTTTTCACCTCGGCCGAGGCCGCCACGGTGGCATGGGTTGTCATGGCGCCGATGACGAGCGCATCGCCGTTTACCTCAATCCCGCGCAGTGCCGCGATGCCACCGAGATCGATAAGGTCTGACGGACTCGCGAGGCGATGCTTCATCGTCGGCAACATGGTTTGGCCGCCGGCGACGAACTTGGCGTCATCGGACTGCTGCAAGGTGGCAATGGCGGCCTCAATGCTGTCGGCTTTGTGATAGGTAAATTCGTACATTGTCAGAGTCTCCTGGACTGCATTGCAGTGGCTGTGTGTTCGCTCATGCGGCCTGTTGCGCCGCTCGCCAAACCTTTTCTGGTGTGGCTGGCATATCGAGATGGCGGATACCCAACGCGTTTACAATCGCATTGATCACGGCCGGTGGAGCACCGATCGCGCCGGCCTCGCCGCAGCCTTTCACCCCGAGAGGATTGTGCGGCGGGTTGGTCGGGGCATAGTCCACATCGAACGAGGGTACATTGTCGGCACGCGGCATCGCGTAATCCATGTAGGACGCTGTCAGTAACTGGCCCTCGCTGTCATAGCGGCAGCCTTCCAGCAGTGCCTGCCCGATGCCATGCACGATGCCGCCGTGTACCTGACCCTCCACGATCATCGGGTTGATCAGCTTGCCGAAGTCGTCCACGGCGGAATAGCGCACGATGTCCACTTCACCGGTATCCGGGTCCACCTCCACCTCACAGATGTGGGTGCCGGCAGGGAAGGAGAAGTTCATCGGGTCAAAGAACGCGTTCTCGTCGAAGCCGGGCTCCAGTCCCTCGGGATAGCTATGCGGCACGTAGGCGTTGAAGGCGACGGCGGCGATCGACATCGCCTTGTCGGTGCCGGTCACAGTGAAATTACCCGCGGCGAACTCGATGTCGCTCTCGGCGGCCTCCAGCGCATGGGCGGCGATTTTCTTGCCCTTCGCGATCAGCTTCTCACAGGCCTTGGCGATGGCGACGCCACCGACTGCCAAAGAACGGGAACCGTAAGTGCCCATGCCGAACTGGGTGCGTGCCGTGTCGCCGTGGATGACCTCGATGCTGTCGATGGGCACACCGAGCAATTCCGTAACGAGTTGAGCAAAAGTTGTCTCATGGCCCTGGCCGTGCGAATGGGTGCCGGTAAACACCTGCACATTGCCGGTGGGATTGAAGCGTACCTGGGCACTCTCCCAAAGGCCAACACCGCCGCCGAGCTGGCCGACGGCGGCCGATGGGGCGATGCCACAGGCCTCGACGTAAGAGGACAGGCCGATGCCGCGACGCTTGCCGCGCGCCTTCGCCTCGGCGGCCCGCGCCGGGAAGCCGGCATAGTCGGCGAGCGCGAGCGCCTTGTCCAGTGCCGCCACGTAGTCGCCGCTGTCATAACATTGCACAACGGGTGTCTGGTAAGGGAAGGCATCTTTGGGGATATAGTTGCGACGACGGATCTCGGCCGGATCCAGCCCCATGTCGGCGGCGGCAATATCGACCAGACGCTCCAGCAGATAGGTGGCCTCGGGTCGACCGGCGCCCCGACAGGCATCCACCGGCGCCGTGTTCGTGAACACGGCCTTCACTTCGGAATAGATCAGAGGCGTGCGGTACTGGCCTGCCAGCAGAAACGCATACAGATAACTCGGTACCATGGTGCCAAAGGTCGAGAGATAGGCACCGAGGTTGGCCTGGGTCATTACGCGCAGGGCGAGGAAATGCCCCTCGGCGTCCATCGCTACTTCGGCCGTCGCGACATGGTCGCGACCGTGGGCATCGGACAGGAAGGCCTCGGTGCGATCCGCCGTCCATTTCACCGGGCGCTGCACCTTGCGACAGGCCCAACCGACCACAAGTTCTTCGGCATAGACGAAGATCTTGACGCCGAATCCACCGCCGACGTCCGGACCCACAACTCGCAGCTTGTGTTCAGGCGCAAGATTGTTGAAGGCCGACATCACGAGGCGATGAACATGGGGGTTCTGGGTTGTCAGATGCAGCGTAATCTCCTGTGTGCCGCTGTTGTACTCCCCGAGTGCAGCCCGGGGCTCCATCGCATTTGTCACCATGCGGTTGTTCACGAGTTCCAGCGTCGAAACCTTGTGGGCTGAAGCGAATGCGGCCTCGACGGCTGCCTTTTCACCGAAAGGCCAGTTGAAGCAAACGTTGTTCGGAGCTTCATTATGGATCTGGGGTTGGCCGGGTTGACTGGCGTCGGCGGTATTCGTTACGGCGGGCAATACGCCATAGTCCACCACGACCAGCTCGGCGGCATCCTTCGCCTGCGCGAGGGTCTCGGCGATGACCACGGCGACATGATCGCCAACATAGTTGACCTTGCCCTGAGCGAGAGCGGGATGCCTTGGTGCGCGATGGGGTTGGCCATCGTCACTCGTCACCGTGACACCACAGATAAGTGGGCCGATGCCATCGGCAACCAGGTCGTCGCCGGTGAAGACCGCGACTACACCAGGGGCAGCGAGAGCGGCACTGGTGTCAATGCGATTGAGCGTGGCGTGCGCATGAGGAGAACGCACGAAGACTGCATGAGTTTGGCCGACGACCGAGATGTCGTCGGTGTAATTGCCCTTGCCAATCAGGAAGCGATTGTCTTCTTTGCGGCGGACACTGGCGCCGATTCCATTCTCCGCCATGTTCAGCCCTCCATCGCTTTCGCGCCGGCTTGCACCGACTTGACGATATTGTGATAGCCGGTGCAGCGGCAGATGTTGCCTTCCAGCTCCTTGCGAATCGTCGCCTCGTCTAGGTTATTGCCATTGCGATTGACGATATCGAGGGCAGTCATCACCATGCCCGGCGTGCAAAAACCGCATTGCAAGCCGTGGTTATCCATGAAGGCCTGTTGCATGGGATGCAGTTGGGCCCCGCTCGCGAGGCCTTCGATCGTCGTCACGGCGCAGCCATCGGCCATCACCGCAAGCATGGTGCAGGATTTGACGGACTTGCCATCGACGTGGACGACGCAGGCGCCACATTGACTCGTATCGCAGCCGATGTGGGTGCCGGTCAGATGCAGATTCTCGCGCAGGAACTGCACGAGTAGCGTGCGACTCTCGACTTCACCGGAAACGGATTTTCCATTGACTTGCATCTTCACTGTAGGCATCGGGTCCTCTCTCAGACGACTGAACCGCGAGTGCCTCTAAGCGACAGGCGCGGTGGCGCCTTGTTGTTGTGTGTGGCGAATTGGATGATGGCCTGACAGTGTCAGAGATTGCATGGCGCACGTCAAGCGCCGCGCCGAACGGGACGGGTTAGAGCGAATTCAGCGTGAAATCAGGGCGTGCTCAGAACAGCATGGCCCAGGCAATACCAGCCACGATGACGCCACCGACAAGCCAGATCCAGGCAGGCACCCCCTGTGACACTGGTGTTGCAGCCGGTTGTTCCGTGGCAGTGGTATCACCGTCCGCGGCCTCGGGATTCGCCGCGAGTTCGCTGAACTTGCCGAAGAATTCATCCGCCATCTTCTTCGCGGTCCCGTCGATCAGTCGCGCGCCGAGCTGCGCCAGCTTGCCGCCGACGTTGGCCTGGGCGTGGTAGGCGAGAATCGTGTCGGCGCCGTCGCTCGTGAGATTCACCGCCGCGCTGCCATTGGCAAATCCGGCAGCGCCACCCTGACCCTTGGCGTTGATCGTGTAACTATTGGGAGGGTTCAGGTCAGTCAGGGTCACGTCGAACTGAAATTTCGCTTTCACCGGACCGACCTTGGCGGTGATCTTCGCGTTGAAGCTGGTCGGGCTCGTCGCTTCCAGAACCTCGCAACCGGCGATGGAAGCTTTCAGGATTTCCACGTTATTGAGGGCGGCCCACACCTGCTCGCGACTCGCGGGGATGCGATGTTCAAATTTCATTTCCATAACAAGCGACCTGTGATCTGAATTTGGGGACTGACGGCGCAAGCGCACGAGTTGTGGTGCGCGCGGGGAAGTCATGGTACCACATCCAGTACCCGCCGCGCAGGTGACTGAAGTACGTAAACTGGATCCTTTGGGGACTGACAGATTCTGTCAATCGGGGTTTTACTCCGACCGGATTTTATTTTACCGTGTGCACTCTTTTCACAGCACAGAAGAGTACTCCCCATGCAGAAATTCGGCGTCGGTCAGGCAGTTGTCCGCGTAGAGGATACGCGTCTCACTACGGGTCATGGACGTTATGTTGATGATATCAATCTTGAAAACCAGACTTGGGCCGTCTTCGTGCGTTCACCCCATGCCCATGCCACGATTAATACGATTGACACCGAAGCCGCACGGGAGCTGCCGGGAGTACTGGGCGTGTATACGGTGGCTGATCTGGACGCCGCGGATATCGGCCACGTACCCTGTCTGGCACCGGTCGAGAACGCCGACGGCTCGCCGTTCGTCGCTCCCCCGCGGCCGGCACTTGCCAATGGCCGGGTTCGCCACGTCGGAGACCCGGTGGCGGTGGTTGTCGCCGAGACACCGGAGCAAGCGCGGGATGCCGCGGAACAGGTGTGGGTAGACTACGAGATTCTGCCTGCGGTAGTCGGCACTGGCGCGGCCATGGCCGCGGACGCACCTCAGGTCTGGGATGAGGTAGCACAAAATCGCTGCTTTGACTGGGCCACGGGCGACGTCGAGGGTGTGGCAAAAGCGCTTGATGCTGCCGCCCATGTGGTGGAACTCGAACTCGTCAACAATCGCGTCATCCCGACCTCGATGGAGACTCGCGGTGCGATCGCGTCTATCGAGGAAGGTACCGGGCGACTGGCCCTGCGCGTGTCCTGTCAGGGTGTGCACATCATGCGGCGACTGCTCGCCAATGCGATCTTCAAGATTCCCGAAGATCAGATTCACGTCGTGTGCGATGACGTGGGTGGGGGCTTCGGCATGAAGATATTCCTGTTTCCCGAATACGTCTCCCTGTTGTTCGCTGCGCGTACCCTGGGCCGTCCGGTGAAATGGATCTCCGAACGCAACGAGGCGTTTGTCAGCGACAGCCACGGCCGTGATCACGTCACTCACATGCGTCTGGCACTGGACAAGGACGCGAAGATACTCGGCCTGCGCGTGAATACTATCGCCAATCTCGGCGCCTATCTCTCCAATTTCTCACCGTTCGTCGCGACCGCTGCCGGCACGCCAATGCTCGTCGGCTGCTATGCGGTGCCGGCCGCTCATGTGACAGTGCAGGGAGTGTTCACGAACACGACGCCCGTGGATGCCTACCGCGGTGCGGGGCGACCTGAAGCCATCTACGCCATAGAAAGATTGTTGGATGCGGCAGCACTTGATCTGGGCATCTCGCCAGTGGAAATTCGCAAGCGCAACTTTATTCCTCCCGAGGCAATGCCCTATGCGACCGCGCTCGATTCCGTGTACGACTCCGGCGACTTCGCTAAGAACCTCGATGACGCTCTCGAGCTCGCCCTTTGGAATGATTTCGAATCTCGCCGCGCCGCTGCCAGGGCGCAAGGCAAGTTGCGGGGCATCGGTGTGGCAACTTACATTGAGCGCTGCTCCGGGGGTGCGCCGGAAGAGGCGCGACTGGAAGTGGCGAGTGATGGTCATATCACCCTGTATATTGGCACGCAGTCCAATGGCCAGGGTCACGAGACGGCGTTTCGCCAGATTCTTGCCGAGCGACTCGGCGTCGACTTCGCCGACATCACCATCGTGCAAGGGGACTCCGATCGCATCGCGACCGGCGGCGGCACGATGGGTTCCCGTTCCGTCCCGGTAGGCGGTGCGGCGATCGATCTCGCCGCCATCAAACTGATCGAGACAGCAAAGCAGAAGGCTGCCGAGCTGCTAGAGACTGCCGTCGCCGATATCGAATTCACCAACGGTGAATTCCGTATCGTTGGTACCGACCGCGTGCAGAGCTTCAAGAGCGTGGCCATGGCGGCGGCGCCCGCCGACGGCGGCGCGAGTTTCGACGAGAGCGACTCGTTCGCTCCCGCTGCCGCCACCTATCCCAACGGCACCCACATCTGCGAACTCGAGATCGATGTTGACGAGGCGACGATTGCGGTCGTGGACTACACCGTCGTGGATGACTTCGGCAAGGTGATCAATCCTCTGCTTCTGGAAGGGCAGGTGCACGGCGGTATCGGGCAGGGGTTGGGGCAGGCGCTGCTGGAGCACTGCGCCTACGATTCCGATACCGGTCAGCTGCTGTCGGCCACCTTCATGGACTACACGCTGCCGCGCGCGGCGGACTTCCCACCGATCCGCTTCCAGCGCAACGAAGTGCCCTGTACGACAAACCCGCTGGGCATCAAGGGTGCTGGCGAGGCCGGTGCCATCGGCGCACCACCAGCCATCATCAATGCGGTCGTGGATGCTTTGCGTGATTATGGCGTGCGCCACATCGACATGCCGGTGACCCCAGCGAAGCTGTGGTCAGTGTTGCAGGCGAAATCGGCGGCCTGAGAGCGACGCGAGACAAAAACCTCCGGGGAGTCGAGCACCCGCACCCCACAGCCGTCACCGACGACATTAAGAAATTAGCACTGCACCCGCCGCGCGTTAACGCGGCAACTGTAATCAGTGCGAATTGATTTTCCGAGGCGGGAAGCCTCG
>Ga0222713_10005060_pt1 | contig 12956 bp, 12 predicted proteins | sample C33_649DmetaG_FD_165061 | JGI IMG/M metagenome (GOLD analysis project Ga0222713, IMG submission 165061) | Estuarine water microbial communities from San Francisco Bay, California, United States - C33_649D | ecosystem: Environmental > Aquatic > Marine > Unclassified | place: USA: California...
CATCCGCAACCATACTCAATGTTAATTGAGCGGAGAACGGTGCATTCTGATTCTTTTGTCGTAGGCCCTGGTCGTACTCAAGGTTCACACCCGAGTTCCATAATTCTCGATGGTAGCCAAGATCAGTTACCTTGTCAGTATGCGACAGAACAACTCTTCCGAGCGGGATACCCAATTTATCGAGGAAATTGATCTGCGAGAGTGCGCCTTCACCATCCTCACAATGCGTCACGATTGGCGCACCGGTATTTAAGTGTGTTTCAGCCGCTGCCTCAAATAGTCGCTTTTCTAGATCTCTCAATCCCTCGCCAAGAGTAAAAATCTTAATGATTCCACATTTTATTGAGGTTGATTCTGCCCCAATAGTTAGTTCCTCAATAAAAATCTGGGCAAGTTCGTTACTAGACATCGTCAAATAGGAATGATTGGCTGAATAGTATTTTGGATTATGCATTCCAGTTGCGGCGATGATATTAATTTTGCTTCTAAGGCTTACATCTCGAAGTTTGGTGAGATTTCTTCCAGATTGACCTGGCATGCAATCAACCATTGTTCTAAGTCCCCGTGAGTAGCAATCATGAAGTTCTACGACAGCGTCAAAAACATTAGGGAGAGAGATATGTGGCATCTGTTCAGCGACTATTGGAGAATCAATAATTACATGCTCATGTAAGTAGGTAGGACCTAGTTGATCCCGAGTGATTGCTCCGGTTACGGTATTAATCATCCTTAGTGCACCTCGAGCAAAGCTCCAGTAGCAACTAGTGCGTCCCGAATCTCAGAGAATTTAATATCTCGAATTTCACAATGTTTTTTTGTTGCGATACTTGCAGTGATCCCCGCTGCACTTCCCATCGCCATACATTGCGCCATTGATCTAATGCTGGCATGTGCATCGTGTGTGGCTGAGAAACAGCGCCCTACGACCATAGCATTACTTCCATTCTTTATAATCAAGGACCTAAGTGGAATTCCGACAGCGCTTCCGTCTGGTAGATACACCCAGTTAGTCCCATCTCCAGAATGATGATCTTCTATAGGGGCGCCACAAAGCGCAATCTGATCTTCAAACTGCTTTGCTTCCAAAACATCGTCTTTTGTAACTCTGTAATCACCAAATACGCGTCTAGACTCACGGACGCCCAAGAAGGTGGATAGTCCATATAACTCAGCGTTCTCGTAGCCCGGAACTCGATCTTTTAAAAATCTCGCGTATTCAAGGGCTTGTTCGCGACCTTGCATCTCCGATTCGGTGAGAAAGAATGGATCCTCAATAACTGACTCCACTTCGCCTGATGGTGTAGTACGTACTGCATCAAGCCTGGTCATCACCGTTGCTGTGGTGTTTGAAACTGTAGTGATGTGATCGGAACCCTCACGGCGTGGAAGTTCGTACCCGTCCTTGGCAGCATCTTGCATCAACTGATGGAGCTCATCTTTTGAAATCTTCTTTCGCTCGGCTAAGTCAACATTGACCATTCGAAAAGTCGTGGTCAAGGTTTGAGCTGGTGATATATCGCCTGCTCTTTCGTAACTAAAATCAGCAAGGTGAGATAGATCAGCGTCTCCAGTTGCATCAATAAAGACATGGGCATTAACAGTAAAGATACCAGCGCGATTTACTACGGTAATTTCTGAAATTCTTGAGTCAGACTTATCGACGGCAATTATTAAAGTATGCAGTAAAACTTTCGAACCAGAACGTTTTAGTAATCGTTCCCATACAATCTTTAAGTGCTCTGGGTTATAGGTAATTCCTGTCCCAGCACCGTATGTATTAGGTCGATTAACTACCGGACCCAAGGACTCCAACTCATTAACGATTACATCTGGAACTCCACCAACAATCTTCTTCGCCGATGAACCAGGGGTGTAGAAACCATAAAACGTATCTAGTACACCCGTGCTGGTGCCTCCAACAAAAGGTAAGCGGTCAATTAATAAGGTGCTGGAGCCGTGGCGCGCTGCACTGATTGCGGCAGTCGCCCCGGCAGACCCACCTCCAGCGACAATGACATCAAAGGTGCCTAGGTGTTGACTGGGCAAAAGAACTCCTCACAAAATATTTGAAAGGAGTCTATTCACAATTGAGTCAAATGTATAGACTTATCAAGGTAAATCACTTCAAGGATTTTAACTTTTGTAGTCATTAAGGAGGAATTGTGAAAGCTCAGAAAGTAGCAATGCTTGGAACTGGACTCATTGGCGATTTTTACACAATGACACTACATGGGCAACGCAACCGAGATTCAGTTCATGTTGTCTATTCCCGTTCTGAAGAACGAGGCGCGGCATTCTCAAAACGCTGGAACATTCCAAAATATACGACCAATATGAATGAAGCAATTAACGATCCTGAAGTTACAGTTGTTATTGTTGCACTTCCAAACCACATGCATGAAGAAGCTATCTCATTAGCAGCGGCTTCCGGTAAGGCTGTATTTTGCACAAAACCTCTGGCACGAAATGCCGCTGAAGCAAAGAGAATTCTAGACACAATAGAGAAGGCAGGAATTTTCGCTGGATATCTCGAAGACCTTTGCTATACACCAAAGACTCTAAAAGCAGTGAAATCCGTACAGAGTGGCGCAGTCGGAGATGTGCTCTGGGTCAGGAGTCGCGAAACTCACCCTGGACCACATAGCGCTTGGTTCTGGGATGACAAGCAAGCAGGTGGTGGCTGTATTGTTGACTTAGGTTGTCACTGCATCGAGATTATTCGTAATTTTGTGGGCAAAGGAAACCGACCAATTGAGGTAATGTGTTGGAAAGACACCATGGTTCATCCGATTAATGCAGAAGACAATGCCATTGCGATGATTAGATTTGAGTCTGGCGCTATCGGCCAATTCGAAGTCTCATGGACCTTCCGAGGTGGAATGGATCTTCGAGATGAAGTCGCAGGAACACATGGGACCATCTGGATGAATCACTTCTTGCGCACTGGATTTGAGATGTTTACAGCAGCTGAGGGGAATTCTTATGTTGCTGAGAAATCAGAGGCATCAACTGGTTGGCTATTTCCAGTGGGTGACGAAGTCGCAGAGCTTGGATATGTCGATATGTTCACAGATATGTTTGATGCCCTTGAGAATAATCGTCAACCTATGGAGACTTTTTATGATGGATATGTCGTTAATGCAATTATGGATGCCTGTTACAAATCAGCAGAAACTCACGGCTGGGCGCCAGTCGAACTTGATTGGCGCGGTGGTACCACGCCCCGCGTTAAAGCAGAGGCGCGATCCTTTGAAGGTAAGACGATTATCAAACAAGAAACGCTTCCAGATGGCCGTGTAAAACTCATCCTGAAGGATCCCATAACTCAGGAGTTTTCTGATCGAATTGTGGCAACAGTCAACGTTTAGGCGGGAAAAGAAAGCTTTAAAACGAAAGCGGCGAAGTGAGAGACTTCGCCGCTTTCGTGATCATGAAGGAAAAAATCAATGCATTTTTTTCGGGAGCAATACAGAAATCTGATTACGAGCAATTAAGAATCCTTCTTTTACAAGCTGGTCAGTACCTTCAAATCGACGATCCTCATGCTCAATGCAGAGTACATAGTCATATCCAACTTGAGATAAGCCAGCTACGAATTTAGCCCAATTTACTTCACCGTAACCAGGGAGCCTTGGGCGTTGCCAACCAATACCAGCGCTCATGATTCCGTTGTTATAAAGCCCTTCTCGATCGATTTCCATATCTTTGACATGAGTGTGATAAATTCTTGATCCAAATTCACGTATCACACGATCGATATCAATCATCTGCCAGATTAAATGTGAAGGATCAAGATTTAGACCAACCGTTTCACCGAACTTATCAAACATCTCGCGCCAGATGCGCGGCGAATAAGCCACATTATGGCCTGCTGGCCACTCGTCTTTAGAGAATATCATCGGACAGTTTTCAATCGCAATCTTTACATTATTATCACGAGCGTATTCGACAATAGCTGGCCAAACTTTCTGGGCTTCAATCCAGTTCTCATCTTGACTCTTGGATGCATCAGCCCCAATAAATGTACTAATGACTGGAATACCCATCATGCCTGCTGCGCGAATTACTTTTTTAGTATGCTCATTGACCTGTTCGCGATGGTTTAAATCTGGATGGAGGTTGTTTGGGTAATAACCCAGAGCTGACATCTCGATTTTTCTGTTTTTTAATTCACCAACAATCTCATCGCACTGACCTTGGGTTATCTCATTAACATCAATGTGTGTTATGCCGGCATATCTTCTATTGGCCCCGGCAGTTTTTGGCCAACAGCAGACCTCCAACATCTCAAAACTCTGCGCGCTTGCCCAATCTGCAATGTCATAAAGATCAACACTGGGAAGAGGGGCGGTAAGTAGGCCTAACTTCATTGTCATTTCATTCTCCTTCTTTGGTTAGATAACCTTTATCCACGATTGACTTCTGTTACTGAGTGAAATTGCATCAGTGATCTTTAGGCTACGAACTCCATCTGCGAAAGTGGGATAATCTCTATACCAGGCGAGAGTCTTAATATCGCGGTAGATGCGCTCAAAAAGTGCGCGGAAAGTTTCTCCAAATCCTTCAATATGCCCACCAGGATAAAAGGCGTTACGAGCTGCGCTCTTAGATAGGGTTGAAGGGTCCTTGAGAGCTAGCTCGTTTGGTTTTGACCGGTGCCCAATCCAAAGTGATTCTGGAGATTCACTATTAAAGCCAAGTGATGATTTCGCACCAGCAATCTCCCACGAGAGGGTGTTTTTCCTTCCGCCAGCAACCTGGGATATTGAAAGTGTACCCCGTGCTCCATTCGAGAAGCGTAGGAGGATTCCACCAGCATCATCAGAGTTCATAAGCACATCTTCACGTTCACTCGAATTGTCTAGAGTGAATGTTTCGACCGGCCCAGAAGGTTTCTTACGAACTTTTATCAAAGTGTGTAAATCTGCAAAAACTTCGGAGACTTCAAGACCTGTGACGAATTGAATCTGGTCAATCAAATGGGACCCAATATCTGCAATAGCCCGCAATTCACCAGCTTTCTCGCTCTCAAGTCGCCAGTTCCAATCAGTATCTTGCATCAACCAATCCTGGTGATAACTACCTAATATGTAGCGCACTTCCCCAAGGTTTCCCTCATCGAGATAGGACTGCGCTTGATGAACCATTGGGTAAAAACGAGTGTTAAAACAGAGGCCATGTACCAGCGATTTTGAATCTGCCAGGGCCATTAATTCAGCACCTTCATTGGACGTTAGTGCCAAAGGCTTCTCACAGATAACATGTTTATTAGCATCAAGGATTGCTCTGACTTGCTCGTAGTGAAGAGAGTTTGGACTTGTCACATGAACAACATCGACTGCTGAATCTTCTAGAATCTCCTCCAAATCATGGTATCCACGAGCAAGATTCAACTTTGCGCGCCCGCGTTCAGTGCTCTCGGGCGAACCAGATAAAACTCCAGAAACTTCTACTCCCATCCGACGGATGGCTTCTACGTGAACGGTGCCGATGAAGCCGGTACCAATGACGGCAGCACGTGTCATGACTTTTGTCCTGAAATTGAAGAGTAAATCCAAGCAAGTACGAGAACAATCAATCCATAAATCAATTGCTTTAAAGCTTCAGAAGAGTTCAGTACGGCTAGAAGATAAGACAGTACGGAGAGAATCAGCGTGCCCATTATTGTTCCTGAATAACCACCGATACCACCCATGATCGATGTACCGCCAATAACAACAGCTGCAACTGAAGGGAGCAAGTAAGAATTCGCAAGTGAGATTGCGACAGCACCAGATTGGCCTCCAAGCATGATTCCAGCAATACCTGCTAAAACTGCTGCTGATATATATGTTGCTAATTGAACTTGCCACACCTTCACTCCTGCAAGGCGGGTGGCGTGTGCGTTGTCGCCGATTGCATATACCAATCGACCAAAGCCAGTCCTGTGCAGCGTAAAAAGCACCAAGATAGACACGATTGCCCAAACCAGCAGTGGCCAAGTGATGGGATCGAGTATCAAACCTGAGCTCATGGTGATCAAAATCTCCGGCATACGGGAGCTTCCACGAAGGAAAGTTGATACGCCGACTGTGAATACGCCAATTAAAATCGCGCTCATACTCAGAGTCATAATTAATGGATTCACACCAAAGATACCGATTGCTATCGCATTAATACCGCCCACGATTATGCAGAAAGCAAGTGCCAACAATAGAGAGTTGAGTAGACCAGATTCTGATTTAACACTAACGATATACGCGGCACCCGTTGCAATCATGGCTAGAGATAGATCTATTCCACCAGTTAACATAACGACAGTCTGAGCAGCTGCCAAGATTCCTAGCGGAGCTGCTAACTGAAGTGTGATTCCAAGGGAAGGAATAGTAAAGAAATATGAATCAACGATACCTGTTACTACAAAAGCAACTATTAAGATAATCCAAAGACCAAGTGTTGAACGCGAGACCTTAATTTTTGTTTTCATCTCACACTACTTCCTTTACGACGCAGCAAGCCGCCAATCAAGACGACCACCACTGTTAAGACACCTTGGATAATCTGGCTATAAGCAGGATCGATTCCATACCCTAAAAGAATCGTTGGAATGTAATACAAGACAAGGGTTGCAAGTGCTGGCCCGACCAGGCCGCCGACTCCACCAGCGAGTGATACTCCGCCGAGGACTGCGGCAGCCACAGAATTTAGCGTCGCTGCATTGCTAATACTCGCAAAAGGGCTTGCACTTAAAGTTATTCCTGTCATTGCAATTCCTGATAATCCAGCGAATAGTCCACCAGTGGCATAGAGTTTAATTCGCGCACGGGAAACGTTGACTCCAGAAAGAAATGCCGCTTCTTTGTTTGAGCCAATCGCATAGAAGGAGATTCCTGAGTGACTGCGATAGAGCGGCCACCAAATCAAGATCAGCGGCAGGACTAGAACTAAGAGAGGAGCTAAGAAATTCTGCCCTGGGCCAGTAAATAACTCTGAGAACTCTTTATTGGTGCTGCCGCCAGGCCCAGATTGGATAAATAGAGCTAGGCCGACCAAGACAAAACTTGTTGCTAGTGTGACAACAATGTCGGCAATCTTTGACGTTGAGATTATCCACCCAGTTAATGCACCGATTGCTATCGCAACAATTAAACCCGTTAAGGCAAGAACGAGGGCTTTTGTGAAGCTTACGCCCTCACCATATTTAGCGGTAAGGATATTAATTAAGACTGCCTCGGCGCCAATTGCAAGATTAATTCCCCCGCCAATGATGATAATTGATTGGCCCATAGCTAGAAGTGCTAGTGGGATTATTCCAAGGAGAATCGTACGTAATTCGTAAGAGCCGAATGCTGGTAATTGTTGTGCTTGCCAGATTCCCAGCCCAATTACGAGCATGAAAATTGAAAGGTTCCAAGATTGTTCACGCGCGGAGATTTTCATAGAACGGACCTCCCATGCGCAGAATTCAAGAGCATCTCCTCATCGCACATCTCGTAAGGAAGCTCTTGATGTATTTTCCCTTCATAAAGAACGATTGCACGATCGCATGTCGCCTGAATCTCGCGAAGTTCAGAAGTAAATAGGAGAACAGACTTTCCCTCATTTGCAAGATTACGAAGAAGTTTATAGATCTGCCCTTTGGTTCCCACATCGATTCCTCGGGTGGGATCAAAGCAAAGAAGAACATCGAACCCAGTTGTAATCCATCGTCCGATAGTTACCTTCTGTTGATTGCCGCCTGACAGGTGCATCACTTGTGATCGGGCCCGCGTATCAATCTCCAAGTCAGATACAGCTTTATTGACCATACTGTCTTCTAGTCCCTGATTAATTGGTCGCCAGCTTTTCAAAGTTCGAAACTTTGTAATGGCGAGATTCTCACGTATGGATCGTTGTGGAAGAAGAGCGGTCTTGCGATCACCAGGAACATATGAAATTCCACACGAGATTGCATCTGATGGGTGTTTAAATCGCACTGCTCTACCGTGGACTGCTATCTCGCCCCCATCTGGTTGAATTTCTCCTGCGAGAATCTCAAAAAGGGCATCCTGGCCTTGCCCTTCTAGAGCAACAAGACCAACTACCTCACCCTTATTTAAGCTCAATGAAACGTCTTTAAGGTGTCTTCCAAAACTAATGGATTTAGCCATCAATACGCTTTCTTGAGAAGTTCTTTGTACGAAACTTTTCGACGCCTGTACCAGCGCTTTGTCTCCAAGCATCGCAGCAACGATACGTTCTTCACTCCCTGATGAGGCTAGGAAGGAATCAACATCAATTCCATCGCGCAAAACTGTTGCGTAGTCACAGACTTGTTCAATTTCGGCAAGTCTGTGAGAAATGAAAATTACAGAGTTACCTTTTGCCTTTTCTTCCCCCATAGTCTTGACTACTTTTTCGGCCATATCAATCGGTAGTGCTGCTGTAATCTCATCAAGAATCAAAAGTCTAGGATCGTGGGCAAGTGCGCGAGCAAGGTCAATCATTCGAAGAATAGGTAATTCAATGCGGTTAACAACTTCATCTAAATTTATAGATATTTCAAATTTACTAAGTTCTTCGAGAAATCTGAGTTCATTTGTGTGAGTCAATTTCAAGTTACGTCTTAGCGAGAGATCCGGAATCAGTGCCGGGTCTTGAAAGACGGGAGCAACGCCACTCTTACGTGAATTATCAGGGGAAGTGAAATTTATTGAGGTCCCATCAAGTTCGATAATCCCAGTATCTCGAGCGATTACACCAGTGAGAATCTTAACTAGAGTAGATTTTCCAGCTCCGTTAGCTCCGAGAAGTGCATGAATCTCACCTGGTTGAACAACAAAGTTTGCTTCTTTGAGTGCTACTACTGCGCCATAAGACTTTGCGAGTTTGGAAATCCTTAAGAGAGGATGACCATTAGACATCAAAGACTCCAGTTCAATAATTGAAACGTTTTACTTGCAGAGAATCCCCAAGTCCGCTCGTAATGAGCCGACCTGGGGTTCTCGTCATTCCTATCTAACTTAGGATTGTGCGATTAATTAACCTCGTGCACCATCATCTGAGTCCTGTGGAGCTTTGCAACGGAATAGTTGCGCAGGCGTGAATGTGGTGTATCCAGGGATTCGAACGGCGCTGGAGAATGTTGCCTCCTGGCCGACGAAATAAGAAGAATCGATATCCTTCTTATTTTTAGCGTATGTCCAAGCTGTGGGATTTAACAGATACTCATTTTTAGTTGCTTTTCCTTCCAGAGCATCAACAGCAACTTTTAGACCAGCACCACCGATAACTGCTGGATTTGAAACAACAATTCCAACAAAGCCCTTACTGGCAAGTTCTTTTGTTTGACGCAGGAATTCATTGTTATCCGCACCGACCAAAGGAATGTACTTGCCGCGAAGATTTGTCTTCATTGCCTCAACAACTGGGTAGTCAATTCCGGATGTCCATACACCCTGGAATTTACCTGGCTGGAGTAATTGCTTAGCGAGCTCGCCACCCTTTGCCCAGTCCCAATTTGTGAATACTTCTTTAGTTACCTTCATGTTTTTGTACTTCTTCATTACCGAAGTAAATCCTTCATGACGAAGAGTATCTGCAGGGTGTCCATCGATACCGCGCATATACAAAACATTACCCTTGTACTTCATGGCCTTAGCAAGTGCTTCTGCACCAGCTGCGCCATATGCACGCTGATCGTTTGAGACTATGTACGCGCCCTTTGCGCTAACAGGTCCATCAACGGCAATAACTTTGATTCCAGCCGCCATAGCTTCTTCAAGAGCTGGATTGATTGCATCTTTATCACCAGGATTGATGATAATTGCATTAACTTTCTGGCTGATGAACTTACGGACATCAGCGGATTGTCCTGCTGCATCAGTGTTTCTTGATGCAACAAGAACAGAGGATACTTTCTTGGAGAGCGTAGCTTCTGCTTTGATGGCACAAACCATTGTTTCGCGCCATGAGTTTCCAGCCCAACCATTGCTGACGCCAATTACATAACCGGCGGCGTTAGCAGGAACTGCTTGGACGGAAAGACCAAAAAGCAGAGCTGAGGCAGAAAGAACTGCGAAGATCTTTCTCAAACCTTTTCTACGTAACGTCATTTGTTTCCTTTCCTAGGTACCTGTTTGTGGATATTTCCACCAACGCAAGCATCTTTCACCCGAAAGAGTGATGATTCAAGTTATTGGTGCAGTTGTTACCATTTCGTTATTTGTTTCACCAGACGATTTGACCATTCGGGGGATAGTCAGCATGCCTGTTGAGACAAATTCTATTTTTCCTGGGCCACACATTATTCGACCTCTGCACCTTTCAAGCGAGTTGCAATTCTTCGAGCGTGCTCGCGATAAGCTGTATCGAAAAGGCGTTTACTTTCTTCTTCTCCCACGACTGATGCGCTAGTTAGGACGGGAGGTAGATAGCCATGCTTGACCAACAAGTCAGCAGTCTGAACTTTTATCTCGTTAACTATTGCAATTGCGGTCAGAGTAGATCCTGGGCCCACCCGCGTGGCAAGATTTGGGATTTCAACCATTGCATCACCAATTGGAACCAATAGGTCCAGAACTAAGTCAGAATTTTCAATCAGCGTAGTTTTGGAAGAGTGAGTTGGCTTACCAAATTTATTTTGAGCGACAGAAGTTACGGAAATGACTTTGCATCCAGCTCGACGTGCTCCCATTGCCATTTCTAGAGGAACAGCAGATTTTCCATTAACACTAAAGACCATCAAAATATCTTGAGGATAGAGATGCCAATTCGACAAAATTTGTTCGGCAAGTCCCTCAGTGCGTTCGATGAACATGGCCTGGCGCTGACCATTAGATCCGACGACTTGTGTGTGAAAAGTCATGGATAATTCACCCATAGGATTAAATCCAGGAAATGATCCATAACGGGGGAACATTTCCTCGATTGGAATTCTCGAATGCCCAGTTCCAAAGAGGTGGACAACCCCATCACTCAAAATAGAATCAGCACACCATTGCGCTGCCGTAGATATATGGCTACCTTGTTCCGCAACAAGTTTTGCGATAATAGTTTGTGCGGCTGCGCTCCATTGGCCCGCAAGTGCGGAAGGAGTTGTCATCGTCACTAGTAGCTATCTCCAATCCCCGCGAATTCACATGAAGGTAAAGTTGTCTATACGACTTAGCGTCAAGGTAGTCCTCGAAACGGTGGTGGTCAAGGCTTTATGAAGAAGAAAAAGTCGAGTTCTCGCTATCAAGAGATCGAATCTTGGCTGCGTGAACTTGTTTCAAAAGGTGTTCCAGGCGAGCTGATTCCATCTGAAGTTGAACTTGCAGGTCGTTTTAATGTTAGCCGCATGACAGCTCGGTATGCCGTAATGAATCTTCTTCGAGAGGGCTTAGTCGACCGCCGACGAGGAGCTGGAACTTTTATCGCTTCACACCCCCTTCACCGACGAGAAGGCGTTCTCCTGTCTTTCACAGAGGATATGAAACGGAGAGGGCTCAAGCCATCTTCAAAGTTAATTTCTGTTGAGACGCAGAGACCATCAAAAGAAGATGCACAAGCGTTACAGATTCCACAAACCTCAGAGATCATAGTGATAAAACGAATACGCCTGGCAGATGATGTTCCGTTGAGTATCGAACGTGTGGCTCTTATCGAAAGATGCAAGGCAGCAACGGAATATGACCTAGAACTAGGATCACTCCATGATGCGCTTCGTAATCTTGGCGCTGTTCCAACTCTTGCTCACGGTTGGTTAAGTGCGCGAGCCTCAAGTGCAAAAGAAGCGAAACTTCTTCAGATTACTGCAAATAGCCCATTACTTGTTGAACGACGTGTGATTGAGGATCAAGACGGCGTTTTAATTGAATTTACTGAGACCGCATATGCTGCTAATCGCTACGTCGTAGATATCAAGCTTAATTGCGCACCAGTTTCTGTCGCTGCCTTCAGAGATGCACCTATCGCACCAGCAAGGATTCCAAGCTGAGCAGGCACTACCCTTATTAGATCGTTTGACCAAAGATTATTACGTGCCATAAGTTCTTCACGAATGAGACTAAGAAGTAGATCGCCAGACTGTGCAACGCCACCGCCAATCACATAAATATCAGGGCAGATGACTGCATTGACATTCGCCAGCGCAATCCCGAGCCACTTTCCGACATTCCTAAAGGCGTTGAGCGCACGTAGGTCACCAGCTAAAGCTCTATTGAAAGCATCTTCCGGAGAGGAAGTTCCTGCCATCTCAGAAATTGCTTTTGCTGAGGTCAAAGCTTCTGCGCATCCTCGAGTTCCACATCCACAAAGTGGACCATCCTCGAGCACAATCTGATGAGCAATTTCGCCAGCACTTTGGTTTGCTCCGCCATGAATTTTTCCATCGATGATGATTCCTCCACCTACTCCAGTGCCAAGGACAAGACAAGCTACTGTCTTGTACCCACGACCCGCACCAAGAATTGATTCCGCAAGAGAAAACGCCTTGGCATCATTGACTAGAGAGATTTTCCTCTTCGTCACTAATTCAATTTTCTGCTTAAATTGAAACCCTTTCCAAGGTCCTGGCAAATTAGGAAATAGTTGTATGGAGCCATCGTCGTGATTGAAGATTCCTGGGACAGCAACACCCACATGAGTAAAATCAAAGATTGACATTTGATTAAGAACAACTGAGACTATTTTCTCTGTAACATGAGTTGGACCATAAGTGGCTTCGGTGGAGATTGAACCGTCAGCAAGCTGAGTGAGTTCGCCATCAGTAATTTTGTTTACTACATATTTGATATTAGTGCCACCAAGATCAATTCCCAGAGTTATTGTCATGTCTATCGATGACGAGCCCTAATTAGACGAACCAAAACGTGCATCATACTCTTGAAGCATTGTCGCAGTGGTTGTAGCTCCAGATCGAGTCACTCCAGCATCTATCATCTCGATCAGCGCGTCAAGAGTTCGTATCCCTCCCGCACTTTTAATTTTGACATTAGGGGAAACAGAATTTTTCA
>Ga0222713_10005062_pt1 | contig 12953 bp, 10 predicted proteins | sample C33_649DmetaG_FD_165061 | JGI IMG/M metagenome (GOLD analysis project Ga0222713, IMG submission 165061) | Estuarine water microbial communities from San Francisco Bay, California, United States - C33_649D | ecosystem: Environmental > Aquatic > Marine > Unclassified | place: USA: California...
AAGTTGGACTTCTAACTGGAGACTCCTCGATTAATAGTGAAGCTCGCATAGTTGTTATGACCACTGAGGTCCTGCGAAATATGATCTATGCAGGATCAGATGCGATAGAAGATCTTGGGTATGTTGTCATGGATGAGGTCCATTACCTGGCAGATAAGTTCCGTGGGGCGGTATGGGAGGAGATACTGATACATCTTCCAGAGCGAATTCAGATCGTATCTCTTTCAGCGACTGTTTCGAATGCAGAGGAATTTGGGGATTGGTTGAAAACGGTGCGCGGTGAGACTGAGGTGGTCTTGAGTGAAATAAGGCCTGTTCCGCTCTATCAACACATTTTGATCGGAAATCGAATTCTTGATCTCTTTGTCGATGAAGGGCGGGTGAATCCAGAGATTCTGCGAATTGAGAAGAACTCAATAAAGAAAGTTCCTGGAGGAAGTAAAAGTTGGAAAGAGAGCAAATTTAGCTCGATTAAATCTTTGACACGGCCAGAGATAGTTGAAAAGCTCTCAGAACGTGGTTTCCTGCCAGCTATTTTCTTTATCTTCTCTCGCGCTGGCTGCGATGGCGCAGTCTCATCTTGTATTCGCGAGGGGTTATCACTGACTAACTCTCTTGAGAAAGAGGAGATTAGACGAGTAATTGCGCTAAAGACACATGAGCTTCCTTCAGAGGATTTCGGAGTTCTTGGCTTTCATGAGTGGGCTCAAGCGCTGGAGCGAGGCATAGCTGCTCATCATGCAGGGCTACTTCCAATGTTTAAAGAGACTATTGAAGAGCTCTTCCAGAGAGGGCTATTAAAGATTGTCTTTGCAACCGAGACTCTAGCTCTTGGAATTAATATGCCAGCAAGAAGTGTAGTCTTAGAAAAACTTGTTAAATGGAATGGCGAGAGCCATGTCAATGTCTCACCCGGTGAGTACACCCAACTAACAGGAAGAGCTGGAAGACGCGGGATTGATGTCGAAGGTAATGCATTAATTCTCTGGAACGAACAGATGGATAGCTCTATTGCTGCAGGTCTTGCAAGCACTAGAACATATCCTCTTCGATCATCATTTTCACCGACTTATAACATGAGCGCTAATTTGATTTCAAGATTCGGCCATGAGCGAGCAAGAAAATCACTCGGTTTTTCCTTTGCTCAATTTCAAGCAGATAAAGCTGTTGTCGGTTTAGCAAAACAGATAGCAAAAAATGAAATTGCAATCAAAACCCTTATCGAAGGATCTCAGAGCGATCTTGGCGATATGGGTGAATATATGAAGGCTCGATTTGCAATAAAGGAACTTGAAGCTCAATTCTCATCAAGGAGAATCACTGGTGGGAGCCGGAGAAAGCACCATGAAAATATCGAAGAGCAGATAAGTGAACATCGAAGATTTCTTAAACACCACCCCTGTCACAGCTGTCCAAATAGAGAGAGCAATGCACGTGGGTTTGAAAAAGCAGCGAGGCTAGAAAAAGAATCAGCGGGTCTTAAAGCGCGAATGGAGGGGAGAACCAATGTTATTCCTCGAACCTTCGATCGGGTAAGTGAGGTATTAAAGGATTTGAACTACTTAAGCGGTGATCAATTAACTCCTAAGGGAGGAGTACTTACCAAGATATATGCAGAAAGTGATCTGCTTTTATCCGAGCTAATTAGCTCTGATTTGCTTAACCAATACTCTCCTGCAGATCTAGTTGGATTGTTATCAGCGTTGGTCTATGACGGGCGAGGCGAACGCAGTAGGAGCCCAAGACTTCCAAAGACCCTTGATGCCTCAATTCCGATGGTGATGAAAATCTGGCTCAGTATCGTAAAGCTGGAGGAAGATCATGGAATTACGCCACAGAAGGAACCGAATTTTGATCTAGCATGGAGCGCATATCGTTGGGCTAATGGCCATAGCCTTCAAACTATCTTGAGAGAGACTGAAATAACCGTGGGAGATTTTGTAAGAGCGATTCGCCAAATAATTGATCTACTTGGGCAGTTACTAAATGCCAATCCGCAGATGGCTATAACCGTTAAGGAAGCGGTTAAGAAAATTGATAGGGGAGTTATCGCCTACTCCGCAGTGGTTGCATGAGTCTACTTTTAATTGATAGCGCATCGCTCTGGTATCGCGCCTATTACGGAATGCCAGATACCTTGCTCTCGCCTCAAGGAGAGCCAATAAATGCAGTAAAAGGTTTTATTGATATGAGCGCTAGGCTAATTAATCAGTACAAACCAGATCGCTTAGCGCTCTGTCTAGATGGTGATTGGAGACCATCTTGGAGAGTGGAGCTCTTTCCTGGATATAAACTCAATCGTGTAGATGATGATGGCGAAGAAGAGCAAGAGCCAGATCTTTTAACCCCCCAAGTTCCTTTAATTCTCGATTTCTTTGAGGCTGCAGGAATAGCGATAGTTGGCATGGATGATTATGAAGCAGATGATGTCATCGCAACATTTGCAACAAGGGAGAAGGGTCCGATTCGAATCGCAACTGGCGATCGAGACTTATTTCAATTGGTCGATGAAAAGCGTGATGTGAAAGTTGCCTATCTTGCTAAAGGCATAAGCAACCATGATTTAGTAAATCACTCCTGGATACAAAAGAAGTATGAAATACCAGGTGAGAGATACGCTCTCTTTGCAATGATTAGGGGAGATGCATCTGATGGGTTACCAGGTATTAAGGGCATTGGAGAAAAAGGGGCTGCTGAAATTGCAAAGAACTATTCCAGTATGGCAGAGCTATTAGAGGCAGCAAAAGCTGATGATCCAAAGCTTTCGCCAAATCATCGCAAGAAAATACTCGCTGATCTTGACTATGCCTCTGTGGCAGATCGGTTAGTGCAATGTGCAAGAGATGTAAATCTTCCAGAGATTGATTTGACTATTCCAAACTCTGCAAAGAATGCTAAGTATCTAGAGACAATGAAAAGTGATTACGGACTTGGAGCAAGCGTAGATCGCTTAATATCAGCTTTTAATTGGTCATAGAGAATGAAAAAATCTATTCTTGCAATAGCCTCAGGGTTACTCCTTTTTGCTGCCTTTCCTCCATTCACTCTCTGGCCCGCAGCCTTTCTCGGGGCCGCACTCCTCTTCTTTCTATTGGCTGATGAGAAACTAAACCGACGCTTTCTCTTAGCTCTACTGGCTGGGGGAGCCTTCTTTGCCCCACTACTTCATTGGAGCTCAATCTATGTTGGAGCCTTGCCCTGGTTGATATTGGCCTTAGGGGAGAGCTTGATATTTTCATTAATTGCTCTAGCTCCGATAAAGAGAAGTATCTATGGCGCAATTGTATTCGCATCCTCTTTTACCTTAATTGAATTACTCCGGATGAAAGCTCCATTTGGCGGCTTTGGATGGGGTCGAATCGGTTTTACGCAAGTCGATCCGCTACAAATGTTTTATCCAATTATCGGCGTTGTTGGAGTTAGTTTTATTGCGCTATCTCTATCGGCATTAGTAATCGTAAGACCGAAATTTGCATTTCTTTTCGTTCCTATATTTGCCTTAAGTTTCTTTGATATCAATCCAAATACGTCCTTAGGAAAAAGTCTAAAGATCGTTGCAGTCCAAGGCTCTGTTCCCCAACTAGGTTTGGAATTTAATCAACGCGCCTTAGCGGTTTTAAACAATCATATAGATGCAACTCCTAAGCAGAGCAGCGCTGATTTAATAATCTGGCCTGAAAATGCATCTGATGTTGATCCAATAACGAATTTGAAGGCTCGTCAGGGGATTGCTAGTCTCATTAAGGAGCTTGAGAAGCCGTTATTAATTGGTGCGGTGGAGCAGAAAGGCTCTGGGCCTGTAAATTCCAGTCTTTTATACGGGGCTGATGGAGAATTACTTTCGCGATATGTTAAACAAGATTTAGCTCCTTTTGGTGAATATATCCCGCTTAGATCAATATCGGAGATGATTTCCCCTCTTGCCAGACAGGTTAGAGATTTTATTCCAGGTGATAATTGGGTAAAGCACAGAGTCAATAACATAGAGTTTCAATCACTTATCTGCTTTGAAGTGCTAGATGATGACCACATTCAGTCGGGAGCAGTTAACGCAGAGTTCTTCGTGGCACAGACCAATAACGCGACCTTTGGTGATAGTTATCAAGCAGCTCAGCAGCTTCAAATCACTAGAGCTAGAGCTGCAGAACTTTCACGCCAATTTGCAGTTGTCAGCACCACTGGATTAACCGCACATATTGATCAAAACGGAAAAGTTTTAACAGTGGCAGAGCAATTCAGACCGGTTGCCCTAGAGATGGAGATTGAGGCCTTTAAAGATCGAGCGACCAGAGTACAAGGGAGCCTCCTATGGACGGGTATTTTGAGTGTTTTATGGCTTTTATGCGTATTTGGAGAACGCCGATCACGCTTGGTAGATACCCGATAATCTACATTATGTAAAGTAAAACTAGTTTATTGCCAGGCTCTCAATCGGCTCGCAGGCACAAACTAAATTCCTATCCCCATGGGCTCCATCAACCCGTCCCACCGTTGGCCAGTATTTTCCTCGCCTCTCCATTCCAATCTCGCTGCCCATCGGTAGCGCGGCATCCTGGCGGCTATATGGCCTATCCCAAGTGTCACTCACCAAAGCTTCAACGGTATGAGGAGCATTTCTTAGAGGCGATTGCTCTATCGAAATCTCCCCCGATTCAATGGCCTTAACTTCTTGAGCAATAGATCTTAAAGCTGAAATAAAGCGATCTATCTCGGTTATATCTTCCGATTCTGTTGGTTCAATCATTAGAGTTCCAGGGACTGGAAAGCTCATAGTCGGTGCGTGGAATCCATAATCCATTAAACGCTTAGCAATATCATCAACGCTTACACCGCTTCGTTTAGTAATTTCACGAATATCAATGATGCATTCATGGGCAATTAAGTCATTTTTGCCAGTGTATAAAGTTGGGTAATCAGGGGCTAGTTTCTTTGCAATGTAATTGGCAGAAAGAATTGCCACCTGCGTTGCCTTGGTTAAACCCTCCGCCCCCATCATTCTTATATAGGCCCAAGAGATAGGAAGAATTAGAGCTGAACCAAATGGAGCGCCACTTATCGGCCCTGGCCCGGTTAGCGGTCCTGCTGATGAATCAAGTGGATGATTTGGCAAGAAAGGTGCAAGATGTTTTTTAGCAATTACCGGACCAACGCCAGGTCCTCCCCCGCCATGTGGAATACAGAATGTTTTATGAAGATTAAGATGTGAGACATCAGCACCAAATTTTCCAGGTTGAGCAAGTCCAACTAAGGCATTTAAGTTTGCGCCATCCACATAGACCTGACCGCCAGCGTCATGGATAAGAGCGCAGATCTGACTAATCTCTGATTCAAAGACTCCATGAGTAGATGGATAGGTGACCATTAAAGCTGCCAATTGCTCTCCATATTCAGCAATCTTTGCTTTGAGATCATCTATTGAAACATTTCCAGCTTCATCGCAGGCGATGACAACTACTCTCATTCCTGCCATAACAGCGCTTGCCGCATTTGTTCCATGGGCACTTGATGGAATCAGACAGATATCACGCTGACTCTGGCCCAGTGAATCAAGATAATTTCTAATAGCAAGAAGACCGGCAAACTCTCCTTGGGAGCCGGCATTTGGCTGAAGAGATACCGCGTCATACCCAGTGATATCAATGAGCCACTTAGAGAGCTCAGAGATTATCTTTCTAGTTCCAGCTGATTGATTACTCGGCGCAAAGGGATGAAGATCAGCAAATTCAGGCCAGGTAATAGCCTCCATCTCGGTTGTGGCATTTAATTTCATGGTGCAAGAACCAAGAGGAATCATCGTTCTATCAAGTGCTAAATCTCGATCTGAGAGAGTCCTGATGTATCGAAGCATCGCTGTCTCAGAATGATAGGAATTGAAAACTGGATGCTGCATATAGTAAGTAGAGCGAAGCGATGCAATCGCGCCATATGGTTCAGAGCTGCTCTGCTTTAGACCCCAGGCACGGATCAATTTCTCAACAGTTGAGCTAGTGCTTACCTCATCAAAGGCAACGCTTACTCCCCCACTGATCTTTCTAACATTTATGCCAGCCTTAAGCGCAGCATCAATTAGAGCATCACTATTGCTTGCAAGAAAAGAGACTGTGTCAAAGAAATTAGGGCTATAGAGTTCAAAGCCGCTCTCCTTAAGAGAGCCGGCAAGTCTTCTTGCAAGTTGATGCGTTCTTACCGCAATCTCTTTTAAACCCTCTGGGCCATGCCACGCTCCATAGAAAGCAGAGATGACCGCTAGAAGAACTTGCGCTGTGCAGATATTGCTTGTTGCCTTATCACGCCTAATATGTTGCTCTCTTGTCTGAAGAGCTAGACGCAGCGCTGGGTTTCCATGGCTATCAATACTCTGTCCTACAAGCCTTCCTGGAAGAGATCTCTCAAGGCCTTCCCTAACCGCAAGAAATCCGGCATGCGGTCCGCCAAATCCCATCGGAACACCAAATCTTTGAGCAGAGCCAACTGCGATATCTGCTCCCCACTCCCCCGGAGATTTAATTAATGTAAGTGCAAGAAGATCACTTGCCATGATTACTAACGCCCCACCGCTATGTGCCTTCGCAATTGCATCAGAGAAATCATTTAGAGACCCAAAAGTATCTGGGTACTGGAGAAGGACTCCAAAGCAATTACTCAAATCAACACCACTACTTAAATCAAGGACTTCGCAACTAATCTTAAGTGGCTTGGCTCTTGTCATCACTACAGCTTGGGTCTGCGGATGAACTCTTGAATCAATTATAAATCTTGCCTCGTCGCCAAGCTTGGTGCTTCGCCTTGCAAGTGTCATTGCCTCCGCCGCAGCAGTTGGCTCATCAAGCATGGAGGCGTTACAGATTGGCAATCCTGTTAGATCACTAACCATAGTTTGGAAAGTAAAGAGAGCTTCAAGTCTTCCCTGACTTATCTCAGGTTGATAAGGGGTGTATGCGGTATACCAAGCAGGATTTTCCAAAACATTTCGAAGTACTACTGGTGGGGTAACACTTGCGTAATAACCAAGACCGATTAATGATTCCATCTTGCGATTTTCTAAAGCTAACTTTTTTAACTCAGCAATGACCTCTACCTCTGATATTGGTTTTGGAAGTAGCGGGCCAAACTTGGCAGTTAATTTAATTGAATCTGGAAGAACAGCTTGGGTAAAAGATTCTAAATCGCTGTATCCAAGCTCAAGGAGCATTGTTGAGATCTCATCACCTGATGGACCTATATGCCGATCTGAAAACTCCTGCCGCGCCATGGCGACAAGAATAGAGGCAGTGCTTTATTTACGCCCCTCTAAGTTTCCGTCTTGCCGCAAGTTCATCTGAAGCACTTGGGGTAATCGCTCCATCGCTGACATTCTCTGCTTGCAGGTGAGAGAGCGAGCCTTCAACCTCATTCCAAACTTTGCCAATGGCGATACCAAATACCCCTTGGCCTCCTTGAAGCAGGTCAAATATCTCCTCTGAGCTGGTGCACTCATAGATTGAAGCCCCATCGCTCATCAGCGTAATCCTTGCAAGATCTTCAACCCCGCGCTCTCGAAGATGGGTAACAGCGCTTCTAATGTTTTGTAGCGATACGCCAGTATCAAGAAGGCGTTTAACAATTTTTAGCACCAAAATATCTTTAAAACCGTAGAGCCTTGAACTTCCAGAGCCGCTTGCCCCTCTAACGGTTGGTTCAATCAAACCAGTTCTTGCCCAGTAATCGAGCTGTCTATAGGAGATTCCGGCTGCAGAGCAGGCAGATGAGCCGCGATAACCAAGTTCTTGAGAGAGCTCTTGATTCTTCTCCATAAGTCAGCCTCGCAATTCAATCAGGGAAGTTCTGCGGGTAAGGAAGTAACGGTAAGGCCAGCGATGCTTGGAATCAATGACCGACACTCTCCAAACCTGAAGTTGAGGTTAATGGTTTCGCCTTCTTCCTCTCAACCCATAGATATAGGCCAGAGTAAAGAGGGCTCCCACAAGAGCGTAGGCAACCTTGCCCATCCCCCATGGGGCGGGAGTAAGAAAAGTAAGCAGAGTTAAAAGGCTACATATTCCAACCATCAAAACCCCGACCTGACGAAGAGCTCGCTCTGGAGCAAAGGCAGCAACTAGAGGCATCATCACTGAAGCTATGAGAAGACAGACGCCCATCATTCTCATCGCCCAGACTAATTCTTCGCTATAGCCAACTGGGCCTCTCTCTATTTTAAGAAACTCGAGAAATGATTGCGGAGCGGCAACAAGAGCGAGAGCTGAAAGGGCAAAAACGATCGCGCCTACGCGAAGAATTAAAGCCAGGCGCCTTGCCAACATCTCTACTCCTATCCCAGGAAATCCTCTGGATTAATCTGATCAAGAAACTCTTTAAACTTTTCAACTTCATCATCTGATTGATCGGGAATCTCAATACCGGCATCACTAAGAAGAGCCTCGCTTGCAAGAATTGGAGCGCCAGTTCTTAGCGCAATTGCTATCGCATCGCTAGGACGAGAAGAGACAATCACGCCCCCTTGAAGATTAATAAGTGAGTAGAAGATTCCATCTTTCAGCTCTGTTAAATGTATTGAATCAATTGATACTTGTAGCGAGGCTAAGAGATCTTTCATAAGATCATGGGTGAGCGGCCTTGGCGGTGTTACTCCCTGCTGCGCAAAAGCTATAGCAGTTGCTTCCACCGCCCCAATCCAAATTGGCAGATATCTAACTCCCCCGATTTCTTTAAGAAGAACAATTGGTTGATTCGAGGGCATCTCAACTCTCACCCCAATCACATCAAGGGCGTGGAAATTCATCTTGCGCGATTCAAACCAGAGCGAACTAGAGCGGCGTGAAGTCTTACAGAAAGAGATGCAATCTCGCGAGATACTTCTTGAGCTCTTGCTTTTGAATCAGGATTTTTCTGACGAAGAAGTGGGGTAATGACCTGTTCAACAAGTCCAACCTCACGATCAGCAGCGGTTTTAAAGGCTCTTAGGTGCCTTCCTTCAATACCAAAGCCAGAGATTTCAGCAACAACCTTTGCAACAGTTAGCGCATCGCCATCATAATGACGACCTTTCAGTTCGATAAGACCATATCCTTCAAGCTCTACCAATTGCTCTTCGCTAATTCCAGAATTTGAAATGAGTTCATCTCTTGAAAGTCGCATCTCACTCTGCTCAATAAAGGCAGAGGCAGAAAGAGCGCTATCTACACTTGATAGGCGAGCTATTGGAGCGCCATTAACGCTAGATGATGGTTCAAGGCCTCTATCAAGAGCATCGAGGTTATCCTTAATAACTTTTAGCGGCAGATATTGATCGCGCTGGGCAAGGAGAACATAGCGCAGGCGCTCTAAATCAACTGATGTGAACTTGCGATACCCCGATGGCGTTCTCTGCGGCTCAATGAGTCCCTCTGATTCTAGAAAGCGAATCTTTGAGATAGTTACATCTGGAAAATCTGAACGCAACTTTCCTAATACCTCACCAATACTTAAATACGCTCTGGCTGGAACGCTCATCTTCTAACCCTTCCCCCGATAAAGAAATGCAAACGATACTTTCCAATATGTAGCTCTGATCCATCTTGTAGCTCACCTTGCTCACTTATCTTTCCATCGAGATAAGTTCCATTTAAACTTCCGCTATCTTTGAAGCTATAGTTTTTGCCGCTTCTAATAACTTCAGCATGCTTTCTAGATACCGTTACATCATCTAAGAAAATATCGCAATCAACTGCTCTACCAATCACAGTTCTATCTGAGTTAATTAAAAAGCGAGCGCCTTTTCCCGGACCGCTTAGCGAAATTAACATTGCAGAGCCTTCGCCAAGTGCGTTGATTACATCTCGCTCTTCTTGGCTGGTTTTATCAAGCAGCATTGAGAGCTGATCTGAAACTGGTCTTAGTGAGCCCATATTGATAGTTCGGGTTAGGTCGCGCTGGTTATCTTCTTGCTCCATCGCGCCTCCTTACTGTCTACCAAAGGCTAAGACTCTAGAGAGCCTCACCGTTTTCTTGAGGCTGACACTAGGCGCGAGATAAGGGGTGAGTCAAGCGGTGAGTGAGGCGTAATCCCCCGCTGAGAGCAAGCTCTCTAGCTCACTTGGAGTAGAAATCTCGACTTCAAAGATCCACCCCTGACCATAAGGCTCTTTATTCAAAGTCTCTGGAGCACTATCTAATGATTCATTAACCAAGACAACTTTGCCACTTAATGGGGCATAGATTTCAGAGACGCTCTTAGTTGATTCCACTTCCCCGCAAACTTTGCCGGCGCCTATCTCATCGCCAAGTTTTGGCAATTGAATATAGACAATGTCGCCAAGTGCTACCTGAGCATAATCAGTAATTCCTACCCGATAACGATTAGTTGAAACTTCACTAACCCACTCATGCTCTTTGGTGTATTTCAACTGATCTGGAACGTTTGCCACAACTATCCCCTCTTTAAGCTCTTAATACCTGAGCGAGCGTAACTTAAACCAGTTAATAGGTATAACCCAATACCCCACCCTGCAAAGCCCCATCCAAAGATGTAGGCAGCATCAGAGATCAACCCTGAAGTGGAATCGGTAAGTAGCAGTAAGGGAAGGGCGTAGAGCAGGTTAAAGGTTGCTGCCTTTCCTAGATAGGTTACTTTAAAAGGCGGAATTGCCTTTGATTTCATCACTATTAGAAGAATGCCTAGCAGGATATCTCTGCCGGCAATCAAAGCTAATACCCATAGCGGAACAACTTGGGTTGCAAACATGGCAATGAGAACCGAGATTATGTAGAGGCGGTCAACAGCTGGATCCATTAGCTCGCCTAGTCGAGACTCTTGATTCCAAGCTCTTGCAAGTTTTCCATCAAAATAATCAGTAGCTCCAGCAATAACTAAGGTGAGAATCGCAAGGCCCATCTCTTCTTTGACTAACACAAGATAGAGAAATACTGGAATACCCAAGGCGCGAGCCATGGTTAATAGATTTGGAATGGTAAGCACGTCGGGACGAGAGGATTTGAACCTCCGACCACATGACCCCCAGCCATGTGCGCTACCAAGCTGCGCTACGTCCCGCAAAAACTTAGACAGATACTACTTACTTTCCTTCTTAACGCTCTCTTATGCGAACAGAGACTCTAATTGGTGAGCCTGAAAACCCAAATTCTTCCCGTAGGCGTCTTTCAATAAATCGACGATAGGAGGCTTCTAGAAATTCTGTTGCAAAGACAATGAAGGTGGGCGGAGCAATACCAGCTTGAGTGGCAAAGAGAATTTTAGGTTGCTTTCCGCCTCTAATAGGAGGTGGATTACTCCCGATTAGCTGACCAAGGAAAGAATTAAGCCTGCCGGTAGGAACCCTTGACTCCCAACTTTCCAGAGATCTTTGAATAGCTGGTAGTAATTTATCTTTATGCCAACCTGTTTTGGCTGAAATATTGACGCGCTCGGCCCACTCAACTTGGTCGAAATTTCGCTCAGTTTCTTTATCTAGAACTACTCGCCGATCTTCATCAACTAGATCCCACTTATTTAGCCCAATAACTAAAGCTTTTCCTGAATCTTCAACCATAGTAATGATCCTTAAATCCTGCTCAGTAATGGGGGTTGAGGCATCGATAATCATGATGACCACTTCGGCATTTTCGATGGCCCGTTCAGTTCGAAGGGCTGCGTAATACTCAGAGCCTGAGGCTTGATGGGCTCTTCTCCTAATTCCCGCAGTATCAATAAAGCGCCAGGTTTTATCGCCGAGATCAATTAGCTCATCTACTGGATCCCTTGTTGTTCCTTCTGCATCATCAACTAGCGAGCGAGTAGAGCCAGCAAAAGAATTTAGAAGGCTGCTCTTTCCAACATTTGGTCTGCCAACAATTGCAATTCTGCGATATCCATCATCGATTCGACTCGCCCCAACCTCTGGTAGCTGTGAAACGATTAAATCTAGAAGATCACCACTACCTCTTCCATGGGCTGCAGAAATAAAATGTGGTTCACCTAAACCAAGATTCCATAGCGAATGCGCATCTAGTTCATCTTTCTCAGAATCAACTTTATTGGCAATTAACATCACAGGCTTTTTTGATTTACGAAGCACGGAGATCAGAGCGTCATCATCTGATTGTTGGCCAACTTGAGCATCAACTACAAAGAGAACCAGATCAGCATCTGAGATGGCAGACTCTGCAGCATCTGAGATTTTAAGAGCAATACCTTCAGAGGTTGGCTCCCATCCTCCAGTATCGATAACCATAAAGGTTTTGCCATTCCACTCTGCCTCATAGCTAACTCGATCTCTTGTTACACCCGGGGTATCTTCAATTATCGCCTCACGAGAACCAATGATTCGATTAACTAGAGTGGATTTTCCAACATTTGGCCTGCCAACTATCACAGCTCTTGGAAGGCCAATAAGACTTCTGCTCTTAAGAATATTCCAGATATAGGCAACAGTTTCATCAAGAGTTAGATTCGTTGAATCAACGATGATCGCATCCTCTGCTTTTCTAAGCGGAGATACTGCGCGGGTACTATCAACCTGATCCCTATTTGATAAAGATGCGGCAACGCTATCTGGCGAGCTAGTCTCTAAACCCCTTGATTTATCCTCTAAATCTCGCCTTATTGCTCTAGCGTTAATATCTGCTTGGAGCCATATCTTTAGATTTGCGCCAGGGGCGACAACAGTTCCAATATCTCTGCCTTCAACAACAATTCCATTCTTAGAGCTCTCAATAATAACTCTCTGCAGGGCTACCAATTCTTTTCTTAGCTCTGGCCAACTACTAACCCTTGAAACAGCCGAGGTAACCTCGGCGCTTCTTATCGCCTCAGATACATCTACTCCCCCACAGAATGTAAGTGGATTACTTGGATCGGTTTTAAAAAGTATCGGAGAGCTTTTAAGCGCCACTAATAATTCCTCTGCGCTATCTATCGCTTTCTCAATTGCAAGCCAGGTAGCTGCGCGATAAAGCGCGCCAGTATCTAGATATAACCA
>Ga0222713_10005065_pt1 | contig 12939 bp, 10 predicted proteins | sample C33_649DmetaG_FD_165061 | JGI IMG/M metagenome (GOLD analysis project Ga0222713, IMG submission 165061) | Estuarine water microbial communities from San Francisco Bay, California, United States - C33_649D | ecosystem: Environmental > Aquatic > Marine > Unclassified | place: USA: California...
CGCGCACAGCCGTGCCACGCTCTCGGCCAGCCGCCGCGTCACCCGGCAATGCCGGTCAAGCCAGTCCAATCGCTCCACGCGGGGGCCGCAGGATAGGCAAGCCAAGCGCAGACGCGGCACGTGCAGCTCCACCTGATCATCGAATATCGGCAGCTCGCGGATGCGCCGCATCATGCGGTCATGAATCGCTGTCACCGCCTGACCACAGCCCATGCAATGCCGCTGCGCACCAGGTGCAGGCTCCAACTCGATCACCAGCCAACGCTGTTGTCCACGAGACTCATGGCGCCACTTGCGCACTCGATACCCCTCCCAGCTGCCCAGCCGGGACATACAATCCTGCTCGGCCACGGTCGACCCTCAGTCTGTTGCCTAGAGAACAGCAAGTCTGACCGGTCGGCCGTGTGCCTTCCTCCCCTCAGTTGGGAGAAGAACCTAAAAAAAGCCCCGGCAGTCTGCCGGGGCTTTTGTGTTTGGCGCCAAGCCCAACGCGATCAGTTGTGCGCGCGCAGTCGCCCGAGCAGCTCCTGAGTGGGATGGCCATCGGCCGGCCAACCCAGGCGTTGCTGGAAGTCGCGGATAGCCTTGCGGGTATTGGCGCCGATGATGCCGTCCGGGGTGCCCGGGTCGAAGCCCTGAGCGACTAGACGTTCTTGCAGTTCAAGCCGCTCGGAGCGGCTGAGTGGCTGTTCGCCGCGTGGCCAGCTGCCCGCGACCTCGCCTTTGCCCTGGAAATTCTCTGCCAGCAGGCCGATCGCCAGGGCATATGCCGAGGAGTTGTTGTAGCGCAGGATGGCGCGGAAATTGTCCATGATGAGGAATGCCGGGCCACGATGGCCGGCAGGCAGCAGCAGGCTGGCGCTGGCTTCTTCCTGGTCGCCGGGCAGGTTGCGCAGGCCGAGGCTGCGCCATTCGGCCAGCGGCTTGCGAATCTCGGTGTCGGCCAAGGCGTAGTCGAACCCTTCGGGTAGCTCTACCTCGAAGCCCCAGGCCTTACCCTGTTTCCAGCCGGATGCCTGAAGGTAATGCGCGGCGGAGGCAAGGGCGTCGGCCGAGCTGTTCCAGATATCGCGCTTGCCGTCGCCATCGAAATCCACGGCATGGGTGTTGTAGGTGGTCGGAATGAACTGCGTCTGCCCCATGGCACCAGCCCAGGAGCCGCGCATGCGCTGTGGCGCGACGTCGCCGTGCTGGAGGATGTCCAGCGCTGCAATCAGCTGACTCTTGGCGAATGCCGGACGGCGACCCTCGTGGGCGAGGGTCGCAAGGGAACGAATCACCGATTTGTCGCCCATGATCTGGCCGAAGCTGCTTTCCAGTCCCCAGACGGCAACCAGGGTTTCGCGATCGACGCCGTAGCGGGCCTCGATCTGATCCAGTGTGGTGGCGTGCTCGCTAAGCAAGCGGCGGCCGCTGCGCACGCGCTGTGGCGAAATGGCGCCTTCCAGGTACTGCCAGACGGGCCGGGTGAACTCGGGCTGGCTACGGTCCGCCTCGATCACCGCTGGATCGGGCTGGACGCCGGCGAAGGCCTGGTCGAAGGTCGCGGCGGAGATACCGGCCGCAAGGGCTTCAGCGCGGAACTGCTCGCGCCACTGGCTGAAGCTCAGGTGAGTGGCTTCCGAACGGACATCGGCGATGGTGGCGTCGCTAGGCTGGCTGGCGGCGGGGACGTTGCTGACCAGAGTGGATTGCGCGAGGGGTTCGGCTGCACAGGCAACGACCAGGCTCATCGCCGAAGCGGCAACCAGGGTACGTAGCAGCAGAACGGGAACGAAGGTGTGATACATGCACCGCTCTCGAAACGTGTCGTCGGCCGCAGACATTATCACGCTTTGGCGGTGTTGGGTTTTCAGGCTGCCAGAAGGACCGAAGCCTCCCAGTTGGTGGACTGGGAGGCTTCGCGGCGGTAGCTGCCTTTGCCTTTTTTCGGCGTTTCCTGGCGGAGGCGGAACAGGGGTTGCGCAACCAGGTGCTTGGCCTTGTTCGGCCGTTTCTTGCGTGTGCTCATTTCGATTCCCTCAAATGGCCCGCTATCGGGCGAGGGAATCATAGGCCTTGTACAAAAAATGTCCAGTGCGCTGCGGCGTGACCTCGCTCTCCGCGATTCGTTCGTCAGGTACCGATCCGGCGGCCACTCAGTTGCAGGCAAATGTCCGCCAGACCGATCCAGGGATCCCCGGCGGCCTGGCCCTTGATCTGCTCGTCGATGCGTTGCGCGTCTCTCAGCAACTGGTTCCAGCCGGCCGCGTCATGCCTTTGCAGTGCTTTGGAAACCAGCGGGCGACGCTTATCCCAGACCGGCGGGCGGGCCTGGCTGAAGGCACGCTCGAGCGGAGTGCCCTGGGCATATTGCTGCGCAATATTGGCCAGCAGGCGCAGTTCGCGGGCCAGCGCCCAGAGGATCACCGGCGCCTCGACGCCTTCACCACGCAGGCCCTCCAGCATGTGCAGCGCATGGGCCGCCTGGCCGTGCAGGGCTGCGTCGATCAGGCCGAATACATCGTAACGGGCGCTATCAGCCACCGCGGCCTGGACGGTTTCCGCGGTGACCTGTCCGGCTTCGGCCAGCAGCTTGAGCTTTTCGATTTCCTGCGCCGCGGCCAACAGGTTGCCTTCGACCCGGGCGCTGATCAGTTCGACGGCTTCCTGGTCCGCGGACAGGCCCGCCTGGGCCAGCCTCTGACGTATCCACTGCGGCAGCTGCGCGGCATCCACTGGCCAGATCTGCAGGAACTGCACGTCCTTGCCATCGATCAGCGCCTTGGCCCATTTGGTCTTCTGGGTGCTGCCGTCGAGCTTGGGCAGACTGACCAGCAGCACGGTGTCCTCGGCGGGGCGGGCCAGATATTCCAGCAGCGCCACGGCACCCTTGTCACCGGGCTTGCCATTGGGGATGCGCAGTTCGAGCAGGCGCTTCTCGGCGAACAGCGAAAGACTCGCACCGGCTTCGATCAGCTGGCTCCAGTCGAAGCCGGTTTCCACGTGAAAGACCTGACGCTCACTGAAGCCCTGCGCTCGGGTCGCTGCGCGGATCGCATCGCAGGCTTCCTGGCACAGCAGGTGCTCGTCGCCACAGACGACGTACACGGGCGCCAGCGGGCCTTGCAGGTGTTTGCCGAGCTGAGTGGGAGAAAGCTTCATGGTGCGAAGACGGGGGGCTTGAGGCCCCCGTTACCTGTTACTGGATGGGCAGCTGGATGGGCGACTGTTGCGGCTGCGCGTCCTGGGCACGACGGGCAGCTTCCATGGCTTCAGCCTCGGCGTGGGCCTTGGCTTCGGCTTCCTGTTGCAGGCGGTCGAGCTGCGCCGGGGTGATGCGCTGGATACGCAGGGTCAGCTGCTGCAGCAGCTCGCGGCGCATTTCCTGGCGCAGCTGATCACCTTCCTGGGACGAGCCGATCAGGTTGTTGCTGTCGTGCACGTAGACCTTCTGCACTTCGATGCTGTCCTCGAGCAGCAGCATGTTCTGCGGGCCGCGGAATTCGTAATCGAGGGTGCTGGTCAGCTCATACTCGGCGCTGCGTGCCGAGCTGGTGTAGCTGGCGGTGCGCTGGCGGGTCTGCTCGCGGGCAAGGTTCAGGCTGTACTTGGCGCCCGGGTAAACCCGCACGCCATTGCTCTTGAGCAGGTCTTCGAGCTGCTGAACCGTTTCGCCGTAGCTGTTGCGGGCCTGCAGGTCGATCTCCTTGAGACCGAACTCCACGTCACCGGTGCCGCGCAGCTGGAAGCCGCAAGCGCTCAGCAGCAGTGTCAGGCCCAGCACCACCAGATTCCGTTTGTTCATCTTGTTATCCCCTTGCAGGCCCGGCGCATGCGCCGGGGCCGAATCAGTTAGCGACGATGTTGACCAGCTTGCCCGGCACCACGATGACCTTGCGGATCGTCAGGCCCTCGGTGAAGCGCAGCACGTTCTCATTGCCACGGGCCGCGGCCTCGACTTCCTCGCGGGTGGCCGCAGCCGGCACTTCGATCTGCCCGCGCAGCTTGCCGTTGACCTGTACCACCAGAGTCAGGCTGTCCTGCACCAGGGCGGACTCGTCGACCTTCGGCCATTGCGCGTCTATGATCGCGCCCTGTTTGCCGAGTCGCTGCCACAGTTCGTGAGAGATGTGCGGTGTGATCGGTGCGAGCAGCAGGGCGACCGTTTCCAGGCCCTCCTGCAACAGCGCGCGATCCTGCTCGCTGGCGGTAGCGGCTTTCTCCAGCACGTTCATCAGCGTCATCACCTGGGCGATGGCGGTGTTGAATTTGTGATGCTGGCCGACATCGACGCTGGCCTGCTTGATGGCGAGATGGATCGCGCGGCGTACGGCCTTCTGCTCGTCGCTCAGGCTGGCGGTTTCCAGCGTGCCTGCGACGCCAGCGCTAACGTGTGCATGAGCCAGACGCCAGACGCGACGCAGGAAGCGGCTGGCGCCCTCGACGCCGGAGTCGGACCACTCCAGGCTCATATCCGGCGGCGAGGCGAACATCATGAACAGGCGGCAGGTATCTGCGCCGTATGCATCGATCATGGCCTGCGGGTCGACGCCGTTGTTCTTCGACTTGGACATCTTCTCGGTGCCGCCGATTTCCACCGGCAGGCCGTCGCTGGCGAGTTTGGCGCCGATGATCTTGGCCTTGGCGTCACGCTCGACAATGACATCTGCCGGGTTGAACCAGTCCTTGCCGCCGTTGGGCAGCGTGCGGTAGTAGGTATCGGCGATGACCATGCCCTGGGTCAGCAGGTTCTTGAACGGCTCGTTGGAACTGACCAGGCCTTCGTCACGCATCAGCTTGTGGAAGAAGCGCGCGTAGAGCAGGTGCAGGATGGCGTGCTCGATGCCGCCGATATACTGATCCACCGGCAGCCAGTGGTTGGCCGCGGCCGGGTCGACCATGCCCTGTTCGTAGTTCGGGCTGGCGTAGCGGGCGAAATACCAGGACGACTCGACGAAGGTGTCCATGGTGTCGGTTTCACGCTTGGCCGGCGCGCCGCACTTCGGGCAGCTGCATTCGTAGAACTCCGGCATGCGCGCCAGCGGGCTGCCGGCGCCGTCCGGTACCACGTCTTCCGGCAGCACGACCGGCAGCTGGTCTTCTGGGACCGCGACGTCGCCGCAGCTGTCGCAGTGGATGATCGGGATCGGGCAGCCCCAGTAGCGCTGACGGCTGATGCCCCAGTCGCGCAGGCGGAACTGGGTGCGTGCCTGGCCGAGGCCTTTCCTCTGCAGCGCCACTTCGATGGCATCGAACGCGCCGTCGAAGTCGAGGCCGTCGAAGATGCCGGAATTGATCAGCTCGCCGTGTTCGCCGTAGGCGTCCTGCCAGGGTGCCGGGGTCTGGTCGCCGGTGCTGGTGCGTACCACCGGCTTGATAGGCAGGTCGTACTTGCTGGCGAACTCGAAGTCGCGCTCGTCGTGCGCCGGGACGGCCATGACCGCGCCTTCGCCGTAGTTCATCAGCACGTAGTTGGCGACCCACACCGGCAGCAACTCGCCAGTCAGCGGATGCTGCACGCGCAGTGAAGTGGCGAGGCCCTTCTTCTCCTGGGTGGCGATGTCGGCTTCGGCGACGCCGCCACGCTTGCATTCATCGATGAAGGCCTGCAGCTCGGGATTGTTCTGCGCGGCGAGCGTGGCCAGCGGATGCTCGGCGGCCACCGCGACGTAAGTTGCACCCATCAGCGTATCGGGACGGGTGGTGAAGACCTTCATCACGCCTTCGCTGCCGATGCTGGCCACGTCGTAGGGGAAGCTGATCTCCATGCCGCGCGACTTGCCGATCCAGTTGCGCTGCATGGTCTTGACCTGTTCCGGCCAGCCATCCAGCTCGTCCAGACTATCCAGCAGCTCATCCGCGTAGGCGGTGATCTTGAAGTAGTACATCGGGATTTCGCGCTTCTCGATCAACGCGCCGGAACGCCAGCCACGGCCGTCGATGACCTGCTCGTTGGCCAGTACGGTCTGGTCGACGGGGTCCCAGTTGACGGTGCCGTTCTTGCGGTAGATCACGCCCTTTTCGTACAGGCGGGTAAACAGCCACTGCTCCCAGCGGTAGTAGTCCGGCTTGCAGGTGGTGACTTCACGCGTCCAGTCGACCGCCAGGCCGAGGCTTTTCAGCTGGGCCTTCATGTAGGCGATGTTTTCGTAGGTCCACTTCGCCGGTGCCACCTGATTCTTCATCGCGGCGTTTTCCGCCGGCATGCCGAACGCGTCCCAGCCCATGGGTTGCAGGACATTCTTGCCCTGCATGCGCTGATAGCGCGCGATCACGTCGCCGATGGTGTAGTTGCGCACGTGACCCATGTGCAGCTTGCCGCTGGGGTAGGGGAACATCGACAGGCAATAGAAGGTGTCCTTGCCTGGCTGTTCGCTCACTTCAAAGGATTTCTGCGCGTCCCAATGGGATTGCGCGGCGGCTTCGATTTCGCGGGGCTGATACTGTTCGTGCATGGCTACTGGCGTTGGGATGGGGGCTGGCTCTCCGCGAATGCGTTGTCGCGGGCACGTTGGCAGGTCCGGCGGACCTGGCGCTAACGCGACCCGGCGGGCTGCGGGCGGAGGCATGGAAGCGCCGTAGCATACATGACCCCCCGCGGCCTAGGGAAACCCCATTTGCCGCTGCTCCAGAGCTCCGTCCGTCGTGCGCGGCTTGAGCGCGTCAGGCTGAGCTACGCTTGATCCAGGGGCGGGACGAATGTGAGGTGAGGTTGATGGACCGAGAGCCACGATCTGAGGACAGTAGTCTTTATGCAAGGGTGTTGCAGCGACTGAGCTCGGCCCTGCAGGAGGCCGAACGTGCCACGTCCGGTGATGCGGACGGTGCTGGCGAGCTGGAAGTACGCGGTTTGACGCCGGCGGAATTCGAGCTGATCCGTGCGTATCTGCAGCGTGATTCCCAATGGCTCTCGGGCTGGCATGCCGCGGCGGAGGAGCAGGCTCACCTGTCGCGCCAGGCACTGCGTCCGGCTGTGCGCAGCGGTAGTCGACAACGGCACGGCGCGCATGGCCGCCACGCGCCGCTGGCGTTGCAACAGACGCTGAGTTGCGCGCTGTGCAACGCCGAAGTGAGTTGGCCGGAAGGCGCCGGCCCCGCAGCCTGTCACGTCTGCGGGTCACAGCTGCTGCGCGCCAGGCAGCGTCTGCACACCTATCCGCGGCATTGAGCAGTGGCCGACAAATCCGCCGGCTGCGGCTAGAGTGTCTGCCTTTGCCGCGGAGGTCGGATGCCTATTCGCTATTTCTTCAAGCAGCTGCTTTTGCCGCCGGGCGTGCTGCTACTCCTGCTGTTGCTCGGATGGTGGCTGCGCCGGCGCGCGCCAAAGCTGGCGGCGCTGTGCTTCGTCACGGGGTTGGTTGGGCTCTGGTTGATGAGCCTGCCGGTCGTCGTCGAATGGACGGCGCGGCTGGTTGAGCGCGAGCCGGCGCTGGTCGAGGCGCAGTGGATGCAGCTGGATGAAGAGGCCGGCGCCATCGTGGTGCTGGGGGCCGGGCGCGAGCAGAGTGATCCGGCATGGGGCGGCGATCAGCCTGGCTACATCGCGCTGGAGCGCTTGCGTTATGCGGCGCGGTTAGCCAAGACCAGCGGCCTGCCGATTCTCACCAGTGGCGGGCTGCACTACGGCCAGCCACCCAGCGAGGCGATGCTCGGCGCGGAGGTGCTGCAGCGCGACTTTGGCGTCGCCACGCGCTGGCTCGAGGAGCGTAGCCGGACGACCTGGGAGAACGCGGTTTTCAGCGCCGAGATGCTGCGTGCGGCGGGCATCGAGCGGGTGGTGCTGGTGACATCCGCCTCGCACATGCCGCGCTCGCGCTGGTGCTTCGAGCAGAACGGGATCGAGGTGATCGCTGCGCCGGTAGGCTTCATGGGTGTGCCCAATGGTCGGCCGTTGAATGGCTGGTTGCCGGAGGCCAAGGCCTTCTGGCAGAACGGCATGTTGCTCAACGAGGTCGTCGGTATGGCGGTTTACCCGCTTGTGTACCGCTCCGCGAACGACTGAGTCGAACGCATTAACCTGAGTGTACGGTCGTGGGGTGAGCCTCAGCCCGCAACTCGCCATTCGCGGTCAAGGTCGCCCCCACGTTGGCGGCTGTAGGGGCGGCCTTGGCCGCGAACAAAGCCAGCTCGGCGCTGGACTTTCGCAGTCAAGAGCGGCAGCGCTTGGCATAACCGCCTGGCTTGCGATGAAGCCCTCTCAGCGGCAGTCAAAAGACCTTCTCAGGCCCCAGCAGCTTCGCATAGATGAGGCTATGCCTTGCGCCTGATCAGTGCCCAGCCGAGCAGCAGCACGCATACCGCGATCAGCGGCCAGGAGCGCCAGCGTAGATACGGCGTCAGCCCCTGCATCGGGGTGACGTCGCCATACAGCACGGCCTGTTCGAACTGCGGAATTTGCTCGGTGATCTGCCCGTAGGGGTCGATCAGCACGGTGATGCCGTTGTTCGTCGCGCGGATCATCCAGCGCCCGGCTTCCAGAGCGCGCATCTGCGCCATCTGCAGGTGTTGCAGCGGACCGATGGAGCGGCCGAACCAGGCATCGTTGCTCACCGTCAGCAGCAGATCGCTCTGCGCCGCGAGCCCTGCGGCGAACTCCGGGTAGACCACCTCGTAGCAGATGTATGGCGCGATCTGCAGGCCCTTCGCCTGCAACAGTGGTTGGCCGGATTCGCCGCGGGCGAAGTCGGACATCGGCAGGTCGAAGAAGGCGATCAGGCCGCGCAGCAGATCCTGCAGCGGTACGTACTCGCCGAACGGCACCAGTTTCTGCTTGAGATAGGTGCCGGCACCGTCACCGGTGCTGGTCAGCCCGTTGTAATAGCGCAGCTCGCCAGCCGCATTGGGCTGGCGTACCGGTACGCCGGTGATGAGTGCCGATTCGCGCTGGTTGGCGAAGCCGGCCATCATCGTCAGGTAGCCCTCGGCATGATCCTTGAGGATCGGCACGGCGGTTTCCGGCCAGACGATCAGGTCTGCCGGGCGACTACCGAAGGTCATGTCGCGATACAGCAGCAGCTGCATCTCGAGCTTCTTCGGGTCCCACTTCATGCTTTGTGCGACGTTGCCCTGCACTGCGGCAACGGTCAGCGGTTCGCCCTTGCTGGTCGTCCAGGCATGGTCCTTGAGTGCCAGGCCTGCCAGCCAGGGGGAAAGCAGCAGCACGACGGCGGCGGCCAGGCGTGCTTTGTCGGCAAGCAGTCGCGGGATCGCCGCGAGCAGGGTGGCGCTCAGTGCGACGGCAAAGCTCAGCAGCCAGACCCCGCCGAGCGGAGCCAGTCCGGCCAGCGGACCATCCAGCTGGCTGTAGCCAATGTACAGCCAGGGAAAGCCGGTGAGAATCCAGCCACGCAGCGCATCCAGCGCCAGCCAGAGTGCGGCGAAGGCCAGCGCGTCGCCAAGTGCGGAATGGCGATTGCGCAGCAAGCGCACCCAGAGCCAGCCGAGCAGGGCGAAGAACAGCGCCAGGCCGGCGACGAAGCCGAGAGTGAGCAATCCGGCCAGCGCCGGCGAGGCCGCGCCGAAGTCATGGATGCTGACGTAGACCCAGCTGACCCCCGAGGCGAATAGCCCAAAGCCGTAGCACCAGCCGCGCTGCGCCGCCTGCTTCGCTGCGGTTTCGCGCAGGCCAAGGTACAGCAGCGCCACCGAGAGCAGCGCCAGCGGCCAGATGTCGAAAGGCGCCAGCGACAGCGTGGTCAGTGTGCCGGCGACCAGTGCCAGCAGGTTGCCCGGCCATCCGGGACGGGTGATCCAGTGCATGGAAGTTCCTTGCGCAGCGGTGCGGGGAGGGAGGCTAAGGGCGATGAAGTTGGCCGGCAAGCAGCTGGCGGACGAGCGTCCGCGCAGGGTCGGCTGCGCGGAACGGCTCGTGCCGGCTTACGCGCCCGCGGTGCGGCTCAGGCGCAGCATATGCACACGGCGGCTGTCGGCGTTGAGCACACGCACGCGGAACCCGTCGATCTCGGTGACTTCGTTGCGCTTGGGCAGGTGCCCGAAGGTGCTCATCACCAGGCCGGCGACGGTATCGAATTCGTCGTCGGGGAAGGCGCTGCCGAAGTACTCGTTGAAGCTGTCGATCGGAGTGAGCGCCTTGACCAGGAAGTCGCCGCTGGGCAGCGGGCGGATGTAGCTGTCTTCCTCGACGTCATGCTCGTCCTCGATGTCGCCGACGATCTGCTCCAGCACGTCTTCGATGGTCACCAGGCCGGCCACGCCGCCGTACTCGTCGATGACGATGGCCATGTGGTTATGGTTGGCGCGGAATTCGCGCAGCAGTACGTTGAGACGCTTGGACTCCGGCACGAAGGTGGCCGGGCGCAGCAGATCCTTGATGTCGAAACTGTGGTGTTCATCCTTGAGGATCAGCGGCAGCAGGTCTTTGGCTAGCAGCACGCCGATCACTTCATCGAGGCTTTCACCGACGACCGGATAACGCGAGTGTGCGGCACCGATGATGGCCGGCAGAAACTCGCGGGGGGATTGATCGGCCTTGATGCTGATCACCTGCGAACGCGGCACCATGATGTCGCGTACCTGCAGATCGGCGACCTGGATGGCACCTTCGACGATGGCCAGCGCCTCGCTGTCGAGCAGCTTGTTCTGATGGGCTTCGCGCAGGATTTCCAGCAGCTCCTGGCGATTCTTGGGCTCATGGGCAAAAGCCTGGGTGATTTTTTCCAGCCAGGTCTTCTGCCCGCTGATCGATCGATCTTCGCTCATGTCGTTGACTCAGGAGTCCTTGCAAGTGCCCATGACGGGCGATTCTTCGGCATAGGGGTCGGGATGACCCAGCTCGGCCAGCAGTTGACGCTCCAGCTCTTCCATCTCTTCGGCTTCGGCATCGTCGATGTGATCGTAGCCGAGCAGATGCAGACAGCCATGGATGACCAGATGTGCCCAGTGTGCCGTCAGAGCCTTGCCCTGTTCGGCGGCTTCGCGCTCGACCACCGGTACGCAGATGACCAGGTCGCCGAGCAGCGGGATGTCCAGCAGTTCGTCGGGAACGTCTGCCGGGAACGACAGCACGTTGGTCGCGTAGTCCTTCTGCCGCCAGGTGCGGTTCAGCTCGCGCCCTTCTTCCTCGTCCACCAGGCGAATGGTCAGCTCCGAGTCGCCGCTACGCTGGCGTAGCGCCAGTTCGCACCAGCGCTGCAGATCGGCGAGGGCCGGCGCAGCGCCCGTGCTGGCGCACTGCAGGTCGAGCTCAATCATCGCTGGCGTCCTGCGCGGCACGCTTGCTGGCCGGCGACTGGCGATCCTCGAAGGACTCGTAGGCCTCGACGATGCGCTGCACCAGCGGATGGCGAACGACGTCCTTTGGCTTGAAGTGGGTGAAGCTGATGCCGTTGACGTCCTTGAGCACCTCGATGACGTGCGCCAGACCGCTCTTGGTGCCGCGGGGCAGGTCGACCTGGGTGATGTCGCCAGTGATCACCGCGGTGGAGCCGAAGCCGATCCGCGTAAGGAACATCTTCATCTGTTCCTGGGTGGTGTTCTGGCTTTCATCGAGGATGATGAAGCTGTTGTTCAGCGTGCGGCCGCGCATGTAGGCCAGCGGTGCGATCTCGATCACCTGTTTCTCGATCAGCCGTGCCACATGCTCGAAACCGAGCATCTCGTAGAGCGCGTCGTAGAGGGGGCGCAGGTAGGGGTCGATCTTCTGTGCCAGGTCGCCGGGCAGGAAGCCGAGCTTCTCGCCGGCTTCCACCGCCGGGCGTACAAGGAGTATGCGGCGCACCTGTTCGTGCTCCAGCGCGTCCACGGCACAGGCGACGGCGAGGTAGGTCTTGCCGGTACCAGCCGGACCGACGCCGAAGTTGATGTCGTTGTCGAGGATGGCTTTGACGTAGCGCTGCTGATTCGCACCGCGGGGGCGGATCATGCCCTTCTTGGTGCGCAGGGCGACGCCCTGGTGCGCATTCGGATTGGCCAGCTCCTCCATTCCGGATTCCTGCAGGTACAGATGCACCATGTCCGGAGAGAGCTCGGTGTTCTTGGTTTCCCGGTACAACCGGCGCAGCAGCTGTTCGGCAGACTTGGCCGCGTCGGTTGGGCCGATCAGCTCGAACTGGTTGCCGCGGTTGCGGATCTCCAGTTCCAGGCGCTGTTCGATCAGGCGCAGATGCTCGTCGAATTGGCCGCAGAGATTGGCGAAGCGACGGGCTTCAAAGGGTTCGAGGGTGAAACGATGCGGTTCTATGGGTGCGTTCAAGGGCTTTTATATGTGGCCGTGGTCGGCGAAGTGGTGAGGGAAGAATAGCGCCGCGGGCGCAAAGCGGAAAGCGCAGTCGCGGCCCCGATGCAATCACATGGGGGCCGCATACCCGGTTCTCAACCTAGCAAGGTGCCACGTAGCGAGTGCGGCAGCGCGTCGTCGATGTGCACGTCGACGAACTGGCCGATCAGCCGCGGGTTGTCGCAGCGGAAGTTGACGATGCGATTGTGCTCGGTACGGCCCTGCAGCATGCCAGGGTCCTTCTTCGAGTAGTCGCTGATGAGGATGCGCTGAGTGGTACCTACCATCCGTCGGCTGTTCTCGAAGCCCTGCTGATTGATGCGCTGCTGGAGGATCGCCAGGCGCTGCTTCTTCACCTCGTCCGGGGTGTCGTCGACCAAGTCCGCGGCTGGGGTGCCGGGGCGCGAGCTATAGACGAAGGAGTAGGAGAAGTCGAAGCCGACGTCTTCGATCAGCTTCATGGTCTGTTCGAAGTCCTTGTCGGTCTCGCCGGGGAAGCCGACGATGAAGTCCGAGCTGATCAGGATGTCCGGCACTGCGGCCTTGAGCCGGCGGATGCGCGACTTGTACTCCAAGGCGGTGTGGTTGCGCTTCATCGCCGCGAGGATGCGGTCGGACCCGGCCTGCACCGGCAGATGCAGATATTTCACCAGCTGCGGGATGTCCGCATGGGCCTGGATGATCGCGTCGGAGAACTCCAGTGGATGGCTGGTGGTGTAGCG
>Ga0222713_10005067_pt1 | contig 12937 bp, 10 predicted proteins | sample C33_649DmetaG_FD_165061 | JGI IMG/M metagenome (GOLD analysis project Ga0222713, IMG submission 165061) | Estuarine water microbial communities from San Francisco Bay, California, United States - C33_649D | ecosystem: Environmental > Aquatic > Marine > Unclassified | place: USA: California...
CAGTATTCCATGTGAATGGAGATGATGTTGAAGCAGTGGTTCAGACAATCGAGATCGCGATGGAGTATCGTCAAAAATTCAACAGAGATATCTTTATTGATCTATTGTGCTACCGAAAATATGGTCACAACGAAGGGGATGAACCTAAATTCACCCAACCAAACCTATACAACATTATTGCAAAGCACCCTAATCCAAAAGACATCTACCTGAAGCAACTTGAGGGTGAGGGAGTAATTTCAAAAGATGAAGCGAAGAAGATCGAAGCAGACTATAATGCCTTCCTTGAGGATGAATTCGAAGCATCCCGTAAAATGGAAAAAGCACTTGTCTATGATTTCTTGAGCTCAACCTGGGAAAGATTCAGACATGCAAATGCCGGTGACTTTGACAATTCACCAACCACAGGAGTCGACAAAAAGAAATTATATGAGCTTGGAGTTAAATTGTCCACTCTTCCTGAAGGGAAGAAATACTTCCGTAAAATCGCCAAGATCTTTGAAGACAGAATGAACGCTATCAAAGAAGACAAGCTGGATTGGGGTACAGCCGAAATGTTGGCTTATGCGACTTTATTAGAAGAAGACCATCCGGTTCGTATTTCTGGTCAAGATGTTGAAAGAGGTACTTTCTCTCACCGACATGCTGTCGTGAAAACTGAAGATACAGAAGAAGAAATTGAAACTTTGAATCTATTGTCAGCTAAACAGGCAAAGTTCAATGTACATAACTCCTTGCTCTCTGAGTACGGTGTTTTAGGATTTGAATACGGTTACTCTCTGGCAACACCAAATGGATTAACAATCTGGGAAGCTCAGTTCGGAGACTTCTTCAATGGTGCACAGATCATGATTGACCAGTTCATATCTGCAGGTGAAGATAAGTGGGCAACACAAAGTGGTCTGGTATTGCTTCTTCCTCACGGATATGAAGGACAAGGAGCGGAACATTCTTCTGGTCGTATGGAACGTTTCCTGCAACAGTGCGCCGACCTTAATATGCAGATTGTAAATACATCAACTCCAGCCAATCATTTCCATTTATTGAGAAGACAATTGAAGAGAGATTTCAGAAAGCCTCTGGTAGTTTTCTCTCCTAAAATGATCCTCCGTTATCCTGAAGCGGTTTCTTCTCTTGACGAAATGGCCAAGGGAAGCTTCCAGGAGGTAATTGATGATTCGGCAGCAAAAGTTGCTTCTGTTGACACTGTTGTTTTCTGTTCAGGTAAGTTCTACTACGAAATGAAAGTTCAAGCTCAGGAGCTTGGAGTAGAAAACATGGCTTTCGTTCGTGTAGAGCAATTGTATCCACTTCCACAGAAACAGATTGAAGCTGTGATCAGCAAATACAAGAATGCTAAGAATATTTTATGGGCTCAGGAAGAGCCTGCGAATATGGGAGCTTGGACCTACATTGCAATGTCAATGAGATCGATCCCATTCGTTGGTGTTTGTCGAAATGCAACTGCAGCAGCAGCAGAAGGATCTAAGAAATTGCATGAAAAGCGTTTGAAGCAATTGTTTGCGGACCTTTTCAGCTATGCAAAAGTGAAAGTTAAATAATAAGAATTCCCTATAAATAGACGCATATGTCAGTTTTAGAAATGAAAGTTCCCAGTCCGGGAGAATCGATCTCAGAAGTTGAAATAGCTCAATGGCTGGTATCTGATGGTGATTATGTTGAAAAGGATCAGGCTATCGCAGAGGTTGATTCGGATAAAGCAACTTTAGAGCTTCCTGCAGAGGACAGCGGTATCATTACACTCAAAGCAGGCGAAGGAGATGTGGTTAAGGTTGGACAAGTTGTTTGTCTGATCGACACTTCTGCTGCACGCCCAGAGGGATCAGCGCCTAAAGCGGAGGAGAAAAAGGAGGAAGTGAAAGCTGCTCCTGTAGCTGAAAAAGCTGTTGCTGCTCCTAATCCTGATCCAGTAAATAAAGAGGCTAGTTATGCTACAGGAACAACATCTCCAGCTGCTTCAAAAATGATCGCAGAAAATGGTCTTGCTGCCAACTCGATCAATGGAACAGGGAAAGACGGCAGGATCACCAAACAAGATGTAATCGCAGCCATGTCGGGGGGATTCTCTACGGCAGATGCGCAAGGTTGGGGAGGTTCGCGTGATCAGAATAGAGAAAAGATGTCTATGCTTAGACGTAAGATCGCAGAACGCCTTGTTTCAGTTAAAAACGAAACGGCCATGTTAACTACCTTCAATGAAGTTGACATGAAGCCGATTATGGATATACGTGCTAAGTATAAGGATGCGTTTGCAAAACATCACGAGGTGAATCTTGGGTTCATGTCTTTCTTTACGAAAGCTGTAACTGAAGCGTTGAATCTTTATCCTGCTGTGAATGCCCAGATCGATGGGAATGAGGTGGTATTCCACAATTATGCGGATATCGGTATTGCCGTTTCTTCACCAAAAGGGTTAATGGTTCCTGTAGTGAGAAATGCTGAGCAAATGTCACTTGCAGAAATCGAAAAAGAGATCAAGCGTCTGGCAATCAAAGCAAGAGATGGGAAGATCACTCCGGATGATATGACAGGAGGTACATTCACCATCACTAATGGTGGTGTTTTTGGATCAATGTTGTCCACACCGATCATAAATCCTCCTCAATCGGCTATTCTTGGAATGCACAATGTAGTGGAAAGGCCTGTAGCAATCAATGGCAAAGTAGAGATTCGTCCGATCATGTATGTGGCGTTATCTTATGACCATAGAATCATCGATGGGAAGGAATCGGTAGGTTTCCTTGTCAAGGTAAAAGAAATGCTTGAGAACCCTGAAAAAATGCTGTTTGGAGCAAAAGATCCAGTTCAGGTATTATTAGGACTATAACAGATTAAACAATAATCAGTAAAAGGTCCACGTGTTGGACCTTTTTTTTGCAGGTATCAAAAAACAACTAAAGGAAAATCGAAATGCTTTATGCTGAAAGGAAAAATCTCAGTTTATCGCTACAATTCTGCAATAATAGTTAAAACAAAAAGAAAAGCATGGCACATATCACTCTTAGAGAAAAACAGATTCAAACCAATGGCGAATTGCCCATTGTAGGAACAATCGTCTCCCAGTTCAGGTTAAAAAAACCAGATCTCAGGTGGATGGAAAATAGTGATATGATGGGTAAGAAATCGATCCTAAACATCTTTCCCAGTATTGACACTTCGACCTGTGCAACCTCTGTACGAGAATTCAACGAACGAGCAGGGCAATTGGAAGGCGTGAAAGTGTATTGTATCTCCAGAGATTTACCATTTGCTCAAAAAAGATTTTGTAGTGCTGAAGGGATCGAAAATGTATTTACACTTTCTGACTATATAGATGGACAATTTGGTAAAGCAATGGGCTTACACATGATCGACGGCCCATTGGAAGGATTGCATGCAAGAGCTGTGATCATTTTGGATGAAGAAGGCAGGATCATATATACGGAATTGGTGAAAGAGCTTTCTTCTGAACCCGACTATGAAAATGCAATCAACGCATTGAAATAAAAAAGGCCGACTAGTTTGTCGGCCTTTTTATTAATTAAAATTCAAAGGTCTCCATGAATTTCGTGGTGAAGTTTCCTTTGCGGAAATCTTCATTGTCCATTAATTTCTGATGGAAAGGAATTGTCGTTTTTATTCCTTCAATAATATACTCATCAAGAGCACGTTTCATTTTCAGAATCGCTTCTTCACGTGTTTGAGCAACAACGATCAATTTTCCGATCATTGAGTCATAATTCGGCGGAATTGTGTATCCTGCATAGGCATGAGTGTCAATTCTAACACCGTGTCCACCAGGCGAATGATAAGAAGTGATCTTTCCTGGAGATGGTCTGAAATCATTGTACGGATCTTCCGCATTGATTCGACACTGAATCGCATGCAAATGGGGAAGATAATTCTTTCCTGAGATCTTGTCTCCTGCAGCTAATTTGATCTGCTCTTTGATAAGATCATAATCTATGACTTCTTCTGTGATGGTATGCTCCACCTGAATACGCGTATTCATTTCCATGAAATAGAAATCACGGTTTTTATCAACCAGGAATTCTACAGTTCCTACACCTTCATATCTAACGGCTTTAGCAGCCTTGATTGCCGCTTCTCCCATCTTTTCACGAAGTTCATCAGTCATGAATGGAGATGGCGTTTCCTCTACAAGCTTTTGGTGTCTTCTCTGGATTGAACAATCTCTTTCAGATAAGTGACAAGCATTTCCGTATTGGTCTCCAGCAATCTGGATCTCAATGTGACGAGGTTCTTCAATGAATTTCTCCATATAAATACCATCGTTACCAAATGCAGCGCCGGCCTCCTGTCGTGCAGAATCCCATGCAGCCTGGATATCTTCTTCTTTCCAAACGATTCTCATCCCCTTACCACCACCTCCGGCTGTTGCCTTAAGGATGATCGGGTATTTGATCTCTTTCGCTATCTTTTTAGCGTCATCAAGATCTTTTAAAAGTCCTTTAGAACCAGGAATACAAGGCACTCCAGCTTTAATCATAGTAGCTTTAGCTGTTGCTTTGTCACCCATTCCAGCAATTTGTTCAGGTAAGGCACCTATGAACTTAATCCCATGCTCCTGACAAACTTTCGAGAACTTTTCATTCTCTGAAAGGAATCCATAACCTGGGTGAATTGCATCTGCATTTGTGATCTCCGCAGCAGCAATAATATTAGGAATAGACAGGTAAGACTTCGCACTTACCGCCGGACCGATACAAACCGCTTCATCTGCAAATCGCACAGGTAAACTGTCTTTATCTGCAGTCGAATAAACGGCAACTGTTTTGATCCCCATTTCCTTACAGGTTCTGATAACGCGTAAAGCGATCTCACCCCTATTGGCAATCAATATCTTTTTAAACATAAAACTCGTTTTGGATGAATGAACAATTGACTTTCAATTATTCAACAATCAAATTAAGCAGGATCAACAAGGAATAAAGGCTGATCATATTCAACGGGTGAAGCATCGTCAACCAATACTTTCACGATCTTACCAGCGACTTCTGATTCGATCTCGTTGAACAATTTCATCGCTTCAATAATACAGATAGTGTCTCCTTTACTGATATTGTCTCCTACATTCACGAATGAATCCTTGTCCGGTCCAGGAGAACGATAGAATGTTCCAATCATTGGTGATTTAATAGTGATGTACTTTGAGTCATCATCCGCAGCAGGAGCAGCAGGTGTAGCCACCGGAGCAGCAGCAACTTGAGCCACTGGAGCGGCAGCAACTTGAGCCACTGGAAGTGGAGCAGGCGCAGCAGACTGGACAATAATAGGGCTATCTGTTCCTTTATTTTTTCCTTCTGATTTAATCGTGATCTTAAAGTCCTTCTGTTCGATTTCGACTTCGGTCACTCCTGATTTCGCTACAAACTTGATCAGGTCTTGAATTTCATTCAGATTCATACGTTTCAATTATTTGAGGGTAAAGTTAGTTTTTTTCGGTAATTAATAAGCCCATTTCAGGTAAACTGCACCCCAAGTGAAGCCTCCTCCAAAGGCTGAAAGAATTAAATTGTCTCCTTTCTTCAGTTGATTCTCATAATCCCACAAACACAAAGGTAAGGTTGCTGCCGTTGTGTTTCCGTATTTCTGAATATTGATCATCACTTTCTCTTTGGTTAAGCCCATACGGTCTGCAGTAGCATCGATGATTCTAAGGTTCGCCTGATGAGGGACTAGCCAATCAACATCTTCGGAGCTCAGGTTATTCTTTTCCATGATCTCAGCGGACACATCAGCCATGTTGGTCACAGCAAATTTGAACACCTGCTTTCCTTCTTGCTTTACAAAGTGCATTCTTTCTTCAACTGACTGATGTGAAGGCGGACAAGCAGATCCACCAGCTGGCTGGATCAAATATTGTCTTCCGGAACCATCAGATCTTAAGATATAATCTATTACACCGTTTCCTTCTTCATTTGGTTCTAGAAGAACTGCACCAGCACCGTCTCCAAAAATCACACATGTCGTTCTATCCTGATAGTCAATGATCGATGTCATTTTATCAACCCCGATCACTAACACCTTCTTATGATGGCCTGTTTCAATAAACTGAGCTCCTGTAGAAAGTGCGTAGATGAATCCTGAACATGCAGAATTTAAATCAAACCCCCATGCATTTTTCATCCCAGCTTTATCACAAACTACATTCGCCGTGCTAGGAAAAGGATAATCTGGAGTAACCGTAGCTACAATTACCAATTCTATTTCTAATGGATCGACACCTTTTTTCTCCAACAAAGCTTTAACAGCTTCAGCCGCCATATCAGAAGAAGCTCCGTCACGCATTACTCTGCGCTCCTTAATACCTGTCCGGGTAGTAATCCACTCGTCAGAAGTATCTACGATCTTCGCTAGATCTTCATTCGTCATTACATCTTTCGGAAGGTATCCTTGTACTCCGCTAATTGCTGCTGTGATCTTTCCCATATTAATTAAATGCCTCGTTCACCTTTGACGCCAACCCAGAACGGGCGACATCACCGGCATGAATAATCATATTCTTAACGGCTACATCATTAGAAATTCCGTGACCAATGATCACGTTTCCTTTAACACCCAGAATTGGGGTGCCACCGTAATTTTCATAATTGAATCGATCAAAGTATTCGTCCTTGATCCCTCTCATTTTCATCAAGGAATAAATTCCTTCTGCCTCCTTCAATACAACGTTACCAGTGAAACCATCACAAACAATGACATCTGTCTTGCCCATAAATAGGTCTCGTCCCTCCAGATTTCCAATGAAATGAATATCATCTGATTCAGCCATTAGTTTGTGGGCTGCAAGAGTCAGTAGGTTCCCTTTTGAATCTTCTTCTCCAATATTCAATAAAGCCACTCTCGGCTTTTCCACTCCATAAACGTTTTTGGAATATAGGGTCCCAAGAACTGCAAACTGATATAATACGTCCGCTTTACAATCTGCATTCGAACCGACATCCAATAAAATGGTTTTTGATCCGTCAATCGCTGGTAAAGTAGACGTAATACATGGTCTGATGATACCTGGAATCGTATTAATCTTGTAGATAGATCCAACAAGCATCGCTCCAGTATTTCCTGTACTTGCAAACGCATTGATCTCTTTCTTTGCGAGCAGATCAAATCCAACAGCTATACTACTATTAGGCTTTTGCGGAATCGCTCGTGTAGGATGGTCATGCATCGTGATTACATCAGGGGCATGAACGATCTCATAATCGGATGGATCTTCATTAAATGACAAAAGGCCACTAGAAATCTGATTCCTGTCGCCTATCAACACAAGTTGAATATCGTTTGGAAGTTCCTTTTTGGCAAGAATCGCCCCTGAAATATTAGCATCAGGAGCAAAATCTCCACCTAAGATATCTATTCCTATCTTCATAAAAGAAGAGTCAGATTAGCGCAGATTAAACTGCTACTTCTTTTTCTGCTACAACTTTCCCTTTGTAATACAGCTTTCCTTCATGCCAGTAAGCATGGTGAAATAAATGAGGCTGCCCAGTTGTAGGACAAATAGCGATGTTATTCGCAACGGCCTTCACGTGAGTTCTTCTCTTATCACGTCTCGTCTTCGATATTTTTCGCTTAGGATGTGCCATTTCTACTTATTATTAACTGTTTAATTCAAATTTTTTAATACCGACCAACGTGGATCAATCGGACCATCATCATCTCCATCATCTTCATCCTCATCATCGTCCCATTCCTCATCGTCATCGTCCCATTCTTCATTTTCTTCATCATCGGCCACCAAAGAGTATTGGTTCAGAATTTCAATCATCTCCTCATTACACCCACCTGGTGGGTGAACAAATTTTGAAGGCAAGCTGACAATAATTAACTCGTAAATACTATCCCTTACGTCAATCTCGTACTCATCCGGATGCAACACGACAAGTGTTTCATCGTCAGATGATTCGATTCCAAACTTATAGATCAAATGAAAATCTCCCTCAACAGGAATTTCAACCTGATCCGCACAACGATCACATTCAACACAAACAATCCCATCGGCTGAATAATGGCCAATCAACATTGTTTCTTTTTTTTCAAGCTCAAGTGCCACTGACACTTTACCGCTCTGGATCATTGAGTACTCCCGGTCTTCAAAGAACGAATCATCGATCTGAAAATCAAACTTATGTGTCCCAATCTTTAGGCCCACAAAAGGTAGTATATATTCCCTTTTTGATTTCAAATCGCTTGAAAATTGGGAGGCAAAGGTAACAATTTTAACTTTAATTGGATTCCTTTCCCTTTTTTTTTCAATTATATCTAAAATTATTCGATCTCTTCCCCTTCTCTTTTACGCTCTCTTACCTGCGATTTCAATGGATTTGCATTTATATCACGATACATCTTTCTCTGCTTAAAAACATCCATGGCGGTGTAGATGGCACTTCTGAGCGATTGTTCTGAGGCTACTCCCTTTCCGACAATATCGAATGCAGTACCATGGTCGGGCGATGTCCTGACAATCGGTAAGCCCGCGGTATAATTCACCCCTTCTTCAAAAGCCAAAGCTTTAAATGCCGCCAATCCCTGATCATGATACATAGCAAGAACGCCATCAAAACCCTTCATCGCATTCGATCCAAAAAACCCATCTGCAGGATATGGCCCAAAAGCAAGGATATCCGCATTTTTTGCTGCGTTGATCGCTGGCGTAATGATCTCCTGTTCTTCCACTCCCATTTTTCCATTTTCACCTGCGTGAGGATTCACTCCAAACACAGCGATCCTTGGTCTCACCGCACCAAAATCTTTTCGAAGACTTTGATCGAACGCTTTTATTTTATCAAGGATCTTTTCTCTTGTCAACGCAGTCGAAACATCTTTCAATGGAATATGACTAGTAACAAGGGCAACCTTCAATGTTGATGAAACCATGATCATAAGTGCATCTTTCTCACCGGAAAGGTCTGCAAGGTATTCTGTATGTCCCGGAAATTTAAATCCTGCTTTAACAATCGCTTCCTTCGAGATCGGTGCAGTCACAAGCACATCGATCTTGCCAGATGCCAATTCCTGCGTTGCAAGCTCCAAAGCAGCAAAAGCTGCCTTACCCCCTTCCTCAGTCATTTTACCCTCTTCGATCACAATATCGTCCTGCCATGCATTGACAACATTCACCTTCTTCGAATGAGCTTCACTCGCTGATTTACATGACTGATAGCTAAAATCATTCTCATCCAACAGTTTCTTATAATGAGAGAAAACCTTGGTTGAACCATAGATTATTGGTGTGCAATCAATAGACATCCGAGCATCTTTGAATACCTTCATGATGATCTCCGGACCTATCCCATTGATATCACCTATCGATATCCCTACCTTAATTGGGTTCGGGTTGACGTATTCCTTTTCTTTTTCCATTTAAATCATCTTTTTCATGAAGTTGCAAAGCAATCTTACTCCGTATCCTGTTCCACCCTTTCCTTTGTAATTTTCAGGTGCATCCAACCAAGCAGGACCGGCAATATCCAGATGGATATACGGATGTTTCGTGAAATTTTCCAAAAATTTTCCTGCCGTGATCATACCAGCGTTTGGGCCTCCAATATTCTTCAAGTCTGCAATATCCGACTTCATTTCTTCACCGTATTCGTCCCAGAATGGAAAACGAACAACTCTTTCATGTTCATCACTACCCGCTTCTTCCAACTTGTCGAACACCTCATCTTTTGCATTCCCCATTGTAATGGCCGCTTTAGTTCCGATTGCTCTCACCGCTGCTCCTGTCAGTGTAGCAAGACTTATTACTAATTGAGGTTTGAATTTATCTGCATATGCAATGGCATCTGCAAGAATCATTCTTCCTTCAGCATCGGTGTTCAATACTTCTACAGTCGTTCCATCGAACATAAGGATCACATCACCAGGAGTGTAGGCGTTGCCTCCAGGACGATTATCTGTGGCAGGAATTAAACCTATAATGTATGCATCTATCCCTGATAAGGCAGCTAGACGAATTGCTCCAGCCACAGCTGCAGCACCGGCCATGTCACTTTTCATGACGTCCATTGAACCGGGTGTTGGTTTCAAACTTAATCCACCGGTATCATATACCACCCCTTTTCCAACCAATACAATTGGTCTAGCATTCTTCGCCTTCTTGGGCTTATATTCAATAATAGTAAAGCTTGGAGGATCAATTGAACCTTTGTTGACAGCAAGTAAACCGCCCATTTTTAAAGACTCAATCTGTGTTTTTCCAAGGACCCTAACACTTAAACCTTCAACGTTCAATGACTCTTTGATCTCCTCTCCCAGCTTCTCAGCTGTTATGTAAGAAACAGGCTCATTAACCAAGTCTCTTGTCCAATGCACTGTTTGATAAACGTTGTTCAAACGAACAAGGTCCTTTTGAGAGAGGTTATCTCTAAAACTAAGTACTTCAAGTTCTTTTCGATCTGCTTTCTTTTTGTACTTCTGAAATGAATAGGACGAAAGTAAAAATCCTTCTGCCCAAAGGTTCACAGATTTCCTTGCGCCAAAAACAGTCAAGCTCTTAATTTCCTTCGATAGTGTTTGCCAGGTTTTATGACCTGTAACTCTCAATTCTTCATGACTTACAGATGGGTCGATCAAAAAAATGAATGAATCAACGCTCTTAATAAAGTCAAACTTTTTATCTGAACCGACAAAAGATTCAACCGTAGACTTCAATCCCTTATCAATTCCATCTGGAATGTTCTTTTTATCGGCAAGGATCACCATTGAACCAGATGGTTTACCGGCGATGATCTCTAATTTTATCATGATTCTTGAATGAGGATCAAAGTTAAGAACAATTTGACTGCCTTCCTAAGATTATTCTCCCTTCTCTTCCTCTTCCATCATCTCCACATCCTCTCCACCTTCCTCGAAATTATTCATGTTCACATCGTAAAACTCTTTATTCAGTGCTTTACCCATTTTATAGTTTGTGATCATGATGTCGAGTAATTTCTCACGATATTTTATCTCTTCCTCAAGGTTCGGCATGTTCGGATTCAAACAGATATCTCCAAGGTATTTTGTTTTAGAAAGATCACCAGCCAACCATCTACCGTTCCTCTTTCCCTGCACAAATTCCCCAACCTGATTCAGCTTACCATAAGGGTCATAATACTTCCAAACTCCAGTTGGTAATCCATCTTTCATCAGACCCTCGTTCTGCAGCACTCCATTGTCATAATAATTCTTCACATAACCATTCATTCTGCCGAGGGAATCGTTCGATTCCCAAATGGTAAATAGCTGTCTGATCTCATAATGATCCGTGTGAGAGCAATCGTATTTCTCAAACTTCTCAATGATATAGGCATCGTAGAGTTTATTCCCATTCGCATCATAATCTGTTAGGATTCCCTTCGATTTGAACGAAACACTGTCGTTGATTACCAGAATTGTATCAAAATAATCTGCCTCATAGAGCATTTCTCCCTCGTAACTGTAGTATTTCCAGCAGCCCACTTTCTTCCCTTTCGAAAGTAACCCATCTCTGGCGATCGTGTCATTTGGATAATACTTGGTCATGTGGTAGTCGATCCCTTTCTTATCGATCAAACTTGGTCGACCAAAATATGGACGGTAGAGATTCTGTTCACCGATTCCATATTGATAAAGTATTCTATCTAGACTTTGAGTCGAAGTAATGTCCTGTGGAACAAAACGGATGGAATCTCTCCAATCGAACAGATAACGCACACTCAATTGATTTTCTTCCCAGATCTTTTCTTCCACCGGGAATGAATACATGAATTTGACATAATGATACTTGAATCCAAGCGTGTCATATGCTTCATAATCGTCAATCGGATCTCCATTCAAAAAGAATCCTCTTTTGGCTAAACCCCCATTGATATGGTAACTTTTCGACTCCCCTTGCAACAGCCCATTCTGAAAATTCAGATCGAATAAAAGAATAGAATCTCTTTCAGGTATGGTCAGATAAGTTCTGACGTAACCATCAAGAGAATTATCGAGGTAATTCAAATTGGTATGCGCGAGTGTGTTTCTCTCAAAAGCAGGGCCCTGACGAAGACCATCGACAAAATTTTCCCTTGACAATAATTGTCCTGTCCAGTCAAATTCACTGGCTTCACCATTCTGCATTCCATTTTTAAAATTAAGAATATTGAAATTGTAATAGGTCTTCTTTTTTGGGAAGGTATCTCCATAGTCTTCGTAATAATATTCCCTGTCTCTTGGATACGCATAGGCATATTGACGCAATTCTCCTTCAAGCTCACCATTTTTGTAATTCATTTCCGTCAACAGCTTCCCGAACTGATCATACACCTTCCAAATACCATCTGGTTTTCCATTCAGGAAGTACCCCGTTACTCTATCTGGATAGGGAGCCATTTTTCGTTTACTTTTCGATTCGTATTCTCCGTAATATCCATCGTATGGATATTCCACCCAATCACCAATTGGTCCTCCGAATAATCCTCCGAAAATACCAGCAGCATACTCCTCATCAATCTCGGATGCATCTATGATACTAAACAAAAGTTTGTTTTTACACTTCCCGGTCATTCGATAGTTATCTACATCATTCTGAAGTTTCTTGAGCTTCTCATAAGGTTTCGGAAAATCAATGGTTAATTTCTTCCCGACATTGATACTTAATGCTGATCTTCGAAATCCAAGTTCAATGGGTCCGCTAAATGGATTTTCTTTAACAAGCAGCGTGTAGTCTTCTGTAAGATCGAATAGCTGCCCAAAGCTGTTTACATGCGTTTGAGGAATGGAATCTTTCGGATAAAATTCATTGAAGGAGGCTGATGTTTTCGTTTCAAGACGAAGTGGACCAGCGGTATAGTTTTTCTGACCGGTCCAGCTTTCAAAATCCTCGGCAAAATTGATTTCCGCATCAAGCACTTTATTCCCTTGAATACTTTGAAGATAGAATTGAAGGGTATTATCTATCGGGTTA
>Ga0222713_10005069_pt1 | contig 12931 bp, 13 predicted proteins | sample C33_649DmetaG_FD_165061 | JGI IMG/M metagenome (GOLD analysis project Ga0222713, IMG submission 165061) | Estuarine water microbial communities from San Francisco Bay, California, United States - C33_649D | ecosystem: Environmental > Aquatic > Marine > Unclassified | place: USA: California...
GCCACTTCATGAAGGACACAAACAACTGTTTCGTCAAGTTATAAATGAAGGAGGTCGTGTTTGTGTAGCTATAAGAGATGTAGAAGTAGATGAAAAGAATCCTTTTACGTCTAATCAAATTATGCTTAACATAAATGAGCAGATGAAAGAAGAGGCAGAATCTGGTAAGCTCAAAGTAATAGTCATTCCAGATATCTGTTCAGTTGAGTTTGGTAGAGGCGTTGGTTATGACATTATCGAACATATACCACCTCAAGAAGTTGCTGATATCTCAGCTACTAAGATTCGTGAACAAATGAAGCTAGAAGGCAAACTATGATAAAACATCCAACATATTTTGTTGATATAGATGGAACTTTATTCGTATACAGAAAGTTTGACGAAATCAAGACAATAAAGGCAAAGCCAATTCAGACAGTGGTCGATAAAGTAAATAGTGAGTACGATTCAGGTAGCCATATTGTTATTACAACAGCAAGGCCTATTGAATTAGAGCTATTTACAAAACAAGAGCTAGAATCAGCAGGAGTTAAATATCACCAGATTATATTTGGAATAGGTAGAGGCACTAGATACATTATAAATGATCGAGACCCTAAAGCACCAGAAATAGATAGAGCAGTAGGAATCAATTTAAACAGAAACGAAGGTTTATGCATGTAAGTAAAAAGAGGCACATGGCTAAAACAATTAGCTACAGACTATTAAGTACATTAATAGGCTTCATTATTATGTGGTTGATAACAGGATCGATTAAAGTAGGCGCCGCTTTTAGCATAGCTGAACTGGTTTATAAGCCTATCCAATACTATTTACATGAGAGGATCTGGTACCGTTGGATAACTTACGGCCTACAGAAAGATTAGTTTTTGTTATATTATCATATATTTATAAATAAAACGTTAGACATGAAAATTTTACTTATCGTTATTGTAATCGCAGTTATTTGCACATTTGTTCTTCTTAAGAAGGGTAAAATCAAAGATCAAAATAACAACAACATTCCTGATTTCATAGAAGATGCTGTTGAAGACGTAAAAGAGGCTGCTAAAGAAGTAGTAGAGGTTGTTAAGCCTAAACCTAAAAAGAAAGTGGAAGTTAAAAAAGAAGCTGCCCCTAAAAAGAAAGTAGTAAAAAAACAGAAATAGTATATGAACAAAATTAAACTCAAACTCCACGAATTCTATGCACTTGAAGCAGAACTCAATGGTGTAGTAAATCAGAGAACAGGAGAAGTCGTTTTAAAAGGTTTAATGTCTGAAAAGATTAATCTATCTACTAAGTATTGGGTTAATGACTTGGCAAAGAAAGTGCTTGCAGAAAAAGTAGAGATTGAAAAGTTGAAAGATGATTTGATTAAGAAGCATGGTGAAGAAGACGAGTCTGGTGGTGTTTCTATTCCTGTCTATATCAATGTCGTAAAGAATGAAGCAAACGAGATTGTTTCTAGAGACATCAATCCTAAATACGTTGAGTTTGAAAGTGATTTTAACGCTTTACTCCAAGAAGAAAAAGAGGTTGAATATAAGCCTTTTAAATTAGAACAGTTTGATTCAGTGGAATCAGAAGGTGTTTATAACATTTTCTTTAAGCTAATTGAAGTACAGAATTAATTATAGTTTGACTATTAATATAAGGCTCTCTTAAATGAGAGCTTTTTTTCTTAAAAGGGTTTATATATTTATTATAGATTATTGTTATGGGTAAATTAACAGATACAGAGCTTCAAAAGATACAGCTTATCAAAAAAGATGCTCTAGAGGTTGCATCGACTCTAGGAGAACTTAGCTATCAAAAACTTACTATTGAATTATTGATAGAAGAGGAAAAGAAGAAAATTAAGGCAATAAAAGTAGATGAAGAGAAAGTATTGTCAGAGTTGAAAGATAAATATGGCAACGTCTCCATAAATATTGAAACAGGAGATTTCAGCTAAAATGTTTTGAACAAAGTTTTGATATTTATTACTAGATAAAAATCACATAAATGGCCGAAACACTTCTTAGCCCAGGAGTTTTCTTGAATGAAAACGATCTATCCCAAATAACCCAAGGACCAGTTGCAGCCGGAGCTGCAGTTTTAGGTCCTACAGTAATTGGTCCAGTTAATATTCCTACATTAGTAACATCTTACTCGCAGTACAAAGCTATCTTTGGTGCTGCATTCGTATCTGGTGGTGCTAACTACGAATATCTAACTTCTATTGCCGCCCTTAACTACTTTGAACAAGGTGGACAATCACTTCTTGTAACAAGAGTTGCTTCTGGATCTTATACCGCAGCTACATCTTCTGTTGTTGGTATTAACGGAAACGCTTCATTTACATTAGATACTCTATCTGTTGGTACTATCATGAACAACGTAGCAGGTAATGCTAACGGTGTTAATGGATCTCTTCCATCAGGTTCATCTGCCAATGTTCGTTGGGAGGTTACTGGTGTAGATACTGGTTCAGGTGTATTCAGCCTTAACATTCGTCGTGGTGATGACTATAACAATAGCAAGACTATTCTTGAATCATGGTCTAATCTTTCATTAGATCCTAATCAGAACAACTATATTGGATATGTAATTGGTGATCAAGTTCAAACTGTTCGCCAAGATTCTACTGGAGACTACTACTTACAGACTAGTGGATCTTATCAAAATAATAGCTTGTATGTACGCGTATCTTCTGTTGCTCAACCAACCCCAGGTTACTTTAACCAAGTAGGTGTTGCACAGAATGTTTATACAGGTTCTATGCCAGCTCTTGGTTCAGGTTCAATAAATGGTTCTTTCGGTGGTGCTTCTGGAGCAATATTTGGTTCCTTTGGCAAAGCCCCGGTAAACTTCTTTGAAGCTATTCCAAGCACTATTTCTACAGTAGGTACTCCATCAACTAATATTCAAGGTGTACACCCAGGTGATTATGGTGTTGCTATCAACCTTCTTGAAAACACTGACGCATATGACTTTAATGTTATCTACGCTCCAGGTTTGACTAGCCAGAATGCAGCTACTCAAGTATCTGACATTCTACTTGTTGCTCAAGGTCGTGGTGATAATATCGCTGTAATTGACATGGTTGGTTACGGTTCTCAAATCAATACCGTAATCAGCAATGCTGTATCTTACGATAATTCATATGGTGCAACATATTGGCCATGGGTACAAATTCGCTCTCGTGAGACTGGCAAATTAAACTTCGTTCCTGCTTCTACATTAGTACCAGCTGTTTACGAATATAATGATAAAGTATCTGCAGAATGGTTTGCTCCAGCAGGTCTTAATCGTGGTTCACTTTCCACAGTGCTTCAGCCAGAAAGAAAGATTGGTGTAAATGATCGTAACTTGTTGTATCAAGGAAAGGTTAACCCAATTGCTACTTTCCCAGGTGTAGGTACAGTTATCTATGGTCAGAAAACACTTCAACAGAAGCCTTCTGCACTTGATCGTGTAAATGTACGCCGTCTATTAATTGCTCTTAAATCTTATATTGGTCAATTAGGTGAGCAAATTGTATTCGAGCCAAATACTCAAGTAACTCGTAACAAGTTCTTAAGCCAAGTTAACCCATATTTAGAGTCTGTACAACAACGTCAAGGTCTTTATGCCTTCCAAGTTGTAATGGACGAAACTAATAACACACCAGATGTAGTAGATCGTAACCAATTAGTAGGTACAATTTACTTGCAACCAACCAAGACTGCGGAATTCATTCAACTTGACTTCAACATTCTTCCAACTGGTACATCATTTGGTCAATAAAATAAAATAACTCTAAGATGAACGATAATACTATTTTAAGAATTAAAGTACCAGCTCACTTATATGAGAGTGTAAAAGAGCAATTGACTATCAATGAAGCTAAAAAAAGCACTCACAACCTTGGTGCAGGTATGGAGCTTGTTAAAGAAAAAAAGATGAAAGTTCCTAAAGACGGAATGAAAAAAGTTGAAGAAACAATTGAAGAAACAAACGAAAATATGGAAAAGAAAACTCGTACATTAGACGAATTAAAAAAAGCTAAAGACGCATTAGACAAAAAAATCCATGAAATGGAAGGTATGGATAAAGTAGAAGAGGTTGATCTTGGCAATTTAATGGATCCTAACTTTTTAGGAGGTGTTGCTGCTATTTTAGGAGTCGGAGTTCCTCTTGTAACTGCAGCAATAAAAGATATGAAAAAAGCTAAAACACCAGAAGAAAAAGCAGCCGTAAGGAAAAAACTTGCTAATGCTGCAGGTTCTGCATTGTCTGGAAATATGTAATAAATAAAATTTGTTATCGGATATTTATAAGTAGAATAAAACTTAACATACAATGCCAGTCCTCGACCCAAATGAGATAATGTTTACGGCGTTTGAACCTACAGTATCAAACAGATTTGTGATGTATATCGACGGTATCCCTTCTTACATGATTAAGAAAGCAGATGCCCCAGGTGTAACTTTAAATGAGATCAAACTTGACCACATCAATGTTTACCGTAAAATCAAAGGTAAAGCTGAGTGGAGAGATATGAGCTTGAGTCTTTATAACCCAATTTCTCCTTCTGGCCAACAAGCTGTGATTGAGTGGGTACGTCTTCACCATGAATCAGTAACAGGACGTGATGGTTATTCCGACTTCTACAAGAAGGATCTTAACTTATCTATCTTAGGTCCAGTGGGTGATATTGTGAGTGAGTGGATTATCAAAGGTGCTTTTATTAAAGAAGCTACTTTTGGAACATATGACTGGTCTACTTCTGATCCTACTGAATTGACTTTGTCTATTGGAATGGATTATGCAGTCCTAAATTACTAGTCTAATAATATTATATTTTAAAAAGGCCCCTTTACTAGGGGCTTTTTTTGTTTTACAAAATTATTTATTCATATATTTATATATAAAAGAATAGTTTATGTCAGAACAAAAGTTTACAGTACCAACAGAATTAATAGACCTACCAAGTAAAGGTCTTGTATATGCAAAAGAAAATGCACTATCATCCGGTCAAGTTGAAATGAAGTATATGACGGCAAAAGAGGAAGACATTCTCACAAATGTTAACCTGCTGCGCCAGGGCCTCGCCATTGAGAAGATGCTCAAGAGCCTAATTAAATCACCTATTAACTACGAAGACCTAACTTTGGGTGACAGGAATGGCTTATTGATAGCGGCCAGGATTCTAGCTTATGGTAAAGACTACTCATTTAAGTATACTAATCCTAATACAGAAGAAGAAGAAAAGGTTGACATAGATCTACAAGACTTAAAATATAAAGAATTAGATTGGTCTAAATTTGGTAATAAGAATGAGTTTAACTTCACTTTACCTTATTCCAAAAATGAAGTAACGTTCAAGATTTTAACAGTATCTGATGACAAGAAGATAGACGAAGAGATTAAAGGCATGAAAAAGGTCGTAGGTCAAGATGCAGGTATGCTATCAACCAGACTTAAATACCAAATAACATCTGTTAATGGCGACTATTCTATAAAGACTGTTCGTGACTTCATCGATCAAGGATATCTTTTATCAAGAGACTCAATTGAGCTTAGAAAGTATATATCAGAAGTAACACCAGATATTGATACCACAGTATCGTTTACTCTAAAAGATAGTACTGAAATACAAACTGCCCTTCCAATGGGCGCTGAGTTCTTTTTTCCCGGGAGCCGACTATAGGTCGGCATTCATGACAGAGGTTTTTGAGTTAACCTATCACGGCGGAGGTGGCTTTACTTACACGGAAGTTTGGAACATGGATGTTCCTAAACGTAGATTTAACCTTAAGAAGATTAATGAATATCTTGAGAAGGTTGAAGAAATGCGTAATCAAAATCAGCAAAAAGTAACAGAAAAAACTGATCCTAGTAAGATTAAACTACCTGATTTTGTTAAAAAGACAGAAGATCCTACCTTTGTATCTAAGGTAAAAACCAAACGGTAATATTTATTTGTAAGAAACCTTTTGATCAATGGCAGAAGAATTAGATATAAGTAGGTCTTTAGAAGAGTCTATCAGACAGTCTAGAAAAATCCAGCAAGATTCAAATACTGAATTAAATAAGTCTATTAATCTATTATCTAAAATTAATGATCTAAGAGACGTATCTATTTCTAAAGTAAAAGCTCTTAATAAAGAAACAATTAACACTAAAGATATACAAAAAGAGCTTCAAAAGGCTAGAGAAAAAGATATACTTACTACAAAGAAAATAGTTGACATAGAAAAGAATCTTAGCGTCCAAGAAAAACAAAACGCTAATGACTATCTAAAAAATATAACAGATAGAAAAAAACTTGAGGATGATATACAAAGGGCTAAGTTACAGAACAACCAATCTCTTGTTAGACAGTTAGGTACTCAACTAGCTAGTGTAGATAATACAATATCTCAACAAGAATCGTCTCTTAATATAGATGAAAGAAGATACGCTGCAGCAATAGAGTCAAATAAAATAGCTCAGGAAACTGTAGGTTTACTACAAGAAGAACTAAATGTAGAAAACGAAATAAATAAAAGCATAGGATTTTCTGGAAAAGCTTTAGGTTTAGTTGCAAGTAAATTAGGATTAGGCCAAAAATTCTTTGGTGAAATGGTTGAAAGAGCCAGAGATTTAAATGAAGAGGGTAAAAAACTTACATTCTTAGATAAATTAGGCACATTAGGTAAAGCAGTTGGTGCTAGTTTAAAAGAGGCTATAACAGATCCTTTAACAGCAATACCTATAGCAGGTGCAGCTATAGCAGGAGTTATTAGTGGTTTAAAATCTGTTTTTGATTACATAGTAGGAATACAAGATCAAACTGTTAAGTTTGCAAGAGCTATGAACCTTTCTACAGGTGAAGCTCGTAAAATTAAAATGGAGTTTGCTAGTCTTAGTATTTCTTCTGGAGACTTATTCATTAATAGCCAAAAGATGGCTGAGTCTCAGATAGAATTAGTTAGCGCTTTAGATGTAACAAACAGACTTACTAATGAACAGTTAGCTACTAATATCAAATTAAGAGATATTGCTGGGCTTGACTTAGAAACAAGAAAAAGTATAGTTGAAGCATCAACTTTAACAGGTAAATCTTCAGAAGGAATAACTAAATCTGTTTTATCACAAGTCGCCGGTTTAAAGCAAGCAACAGGAATTAGTTTTAGTTATCAAAAGATTCTTAAAGAAGCATCTAATTTAGGTGGCTATTTAGGTTTATCATTCTCAAAATACCCAGCGCAACTAACTAAGTCGTTAGTTACTGTTAAATCGATGGGTATGGAGTTAAAACAGTTAGACTCTTTAGCCGATTCTTTTTTAGACTTTGAATCTTCTATATCAAAAGAATTTGAAGCTCAATTATTAACAGGAAAAGATATTAATTTAACTAAGGCTCGTGAAGCTTTCTTGAATAACGATCTTGCTACTGCGGCTGGAGAAATAACAAAACAAGTTGGTTCTGCTAATGACTTCTTGAAGTTAAAGCGTATATCAGCAGAGTCTCTAGCTTCTGCATTTGGTATGTCTAGAGATCAAATGGGTGAAATGTTAAAGCAGCAAGAGTTGCTGAGTAAGTTAGGAGCCAGAGATCTTAAAGATGCTCAAGCTAAAGTACAAGCATTAAAAGCGCAAGGTAAAAGTAAAGAAGATATTGTTAGACTTACAGGAGAAGAAGCATATCAAAACTTAACTAACGCATCTTTACAAGAAAAGATTGGCGGTTTTATGGAAAAAATAAAACAATCAATAGCAGACTTTGTTGAGAAAAGTGGTATAATAGACAAGATAGAGGGCTTCATGGAATACTTGTCTAAACCAGAAAATATAAAAAAAATTATATCAGGAGTTAGAGACTTTTTTGCAGGCGCAGTAGAATTTATTGGTAAAGCAGCTTACTACATATTAGAAGGTTTAGACTATGTTGCATTTGGACAAATACCAGATAGTTTTATAGATAGTATAAAATCAGGTGCTGAGAATATGGGTGCTCAAATTAGATCGTTAGGTGGTGATATGGGAGGCATTTCTGTTTCTGATCAAACAGCTAGACGAGATGTAACAGCAACTAGTACTGCTACTAATGTAGAAGACAATATGAGTATGAGAAGAGGTTCTTCAAAAGAGGTTGTAAACCTAAATGTGACTACGTATGTATCTGACACTAAGAGAGATGCAACGGCTCGTTATGAAAAAGAAGGTAATTTTGACTTACAGACCGGTAAATAATAACTAGATGCCTCTAATAGACTTACAATCAAATCTAAAGAACTTAAGGTTCGGTAACGATAGACCAGGATATGGTTCGTCTGGCCTTCCTTATATTCAAACTATAATGCCAGACACTCCTAATGCAACTGGCACAGTTCAACCTATATATAGACCAGGTTCAACCGGAGGATTAGACTTTCCTATTAGAGGAGGTCAGCTAGAGTTTAACTTAGGCAATCAATCATTTACTGTGTCTAGTAAAATAGACAGGTCTAGAATCAAGAAGTTTTTTGAAGACAAACCTAGAGGGACAGCTTTTATTCAAAAGCAAGTAGGTTTACAATTATCTAACCCTAAGATTGAAACAGGCAATACTTTATTTGGTATTCCTCAAGGTATTCCTTATCCTGGATTGTTAGAGAATACTAGAGTATATAATTTAGGTCAAAATACGCTATCTCAAGTAGGAGTATCTGGAACAGGATTTCACGCTATTAGGCATGGTCTTGTACCTTTCGATCCTTATCAAAAGTTCTACTATGATATAGTAAACAAGCAAAACGTATCAAACCAGAAAGCTAGCAATAGGCTTTTGAATTTAGCTGCGTTGAAGATGACAACAGGAGATCCTTTTGTTAACTCAGCAAATGTGCCAGATATTAATCTAATTAATACTTTAGGCATATCACTTAACAGAAATATGATCTTCCAGTATCTTGGTGGACCTAGTTCTGTTTATGGTATAGGTACAACAACTATACCAAGAGTAGTTGATACAACAAAGCTTAGATCTTCTACAGCAATGAACTATGATCAATTGCTAGCTCAGAAGTCAAATATCAATAGACCTGTTCCAGAACTACAAGACTTTAGAACACAATTGGGACAGTACGATCCACCAAACAATTGGATAAAACAAGACACTATAGACTATAAATTCTATGTCAATAAAAAAGACAGAATGAATCTATTGTTTCCTTTCTTATTTAGAAATGATCAAGCACCTTGGGAAGTTACAAATACTAAAGAAGATACACAAGATCTTATTAAATTTGTATTTGAGGCTATATCTAATGATGATCCTTCTTTTTCAATGGCGTTATTCTTTAGAGCTTTTTTAACAGCTGGAATAACTGATAGTAACTCAGCTCAATTAAACGCATTTAAATATCAAGGTAGAGGTGAAAACTTCTATACATATCAAGGCTTTGACAGAACAATAGGATTCTCATTCAGAGTAGCCGCAGGATCTAGAGATGAATTAAGACCTTTATACAACAAAGTTAACTCATTAATTAGTCAGGTATATCCTGATTATAGTCCTAAGCAAGGCATTATGAGAGCTCCTGTAATTAGGATGACAATAGGAGATTATCTTTATCGTGTACCTGGATTTTTAGAGAGCGTTAATGTTACTGTTGATAATAACTATCCTTGGGAAATTAATCTTGAAAAAAGTCAATTAGGAGATATTGCTCAATTACCACAGGTATTAGACGTAGCTGTTTCATTTAAACCTATTATGGACATACTTCCTAGAAGATCTGCTATTAATAAATTAATAGAAACAACAGCAACCGATGTAACAAATATTAATCAAGAAACAACTACAATATCTACTAATATTCCTGCTTTAATAGCTAATGTAGGAAATAAAACAAATGCGCAAGAAAGTTTTATAGCTCCAGGTGAAGTTATAAATAGCACATCTAGATTTGTAGCATCAAGACCTTTAAATTTTAACACTCAACGAATAACACAAAATCCACTTGCTTCTCAATTTGAAAGACAGACTAATTTTAATATAGGAGGATAATGAACTATAGATATCAAAATATACAAGTAATAAAGTATTCAGCTACAGGTAGTCAATACTATGTAAATAACGTATATCCTCAAATAGCACCTACTAATGAAGATAGTTATGTTATTACCGTATTAGGTGATAGATTAGACTTATTGGCAAACGACTTCTATGGAGATTCTAGCTTTTGGTGGATAATAGCATCTGCAAATGCACTACCAGGTGATTCTCTAGTAGTAGAGCCAGGAACTCAACTTCGTATCCCAGTAGATTTAGCAGGTATAGTTAATACATATAAATTAATAAACGCTACAAGATAGTTATGGCTTTTGATAGTAACAAAATATCAAATATTCTAGGTAGTAAAATACCGCAATGGTTAATTAATCAACTAGATACTAGATCTGTACAAGGAGCTAAGGATGTTAGAGACAATGATAACGTATTGTTTATAGCTAATAAAACTGCTTGGATTAGACTTGTTTCTTCTATTGATATTATAAACCCACCTGATATAGAATATTTTAGAAGAGTTATTGGAGATAGTATAAAGAATAAAGACGACTTAGCTAAACAATTTGTTTTATTTGGAGGTACATCAAAATACTTAAGAGAGAATTCTTATCAACAAAGAGCAGGTCTTGGTAAAGATGGTGCGTACGGTATATTAGGAACAGATGAAATACAGCAGTTTGGTTACAAACCAATGCCTGGTATTACATCAGTTACTATTGATACTCAAGGTAAATTAGGATCACTTAGAGCAGCAACAATTAACTTTAAGTGTTGGGATAAATCGCAGTTGGACATTATTGATGCTCTTTATTTCAAGCTTGGTTTTACTATGTTCTTAGAATGGGGGCAAACATTTTTTTATCCTCAAGGAAGCAACAGAATACAATCTACTGAACTATATTCAATTGATCCTTTTAGGCAAAATCTGACTAAAGAAGAAATTGCAATTCAGATTAGTAGAAACATTAGACAGTCAGAAGGTAATTATGATGCTCTTCTTGGCATGGTTACTAATTTCAATTTTACTTATAATCAAGATGGAGGATATGATTGCACTATAAAACTTATGGCGCTTGGTATATTAGGAGACGCTATTAAGATTAATAATCCTAAAGATCTTCCTAACATATTAGCAGAAGAGATTAGACGTTACAATAACACGCTTATAGAGATTTCTAATGCCCAGCAATTACAAGACGAAATAAACAGAAAAAAAGCAGAAGAAGAAGCTGCACAAAAAGAAAGAGAGAGTCAAATATCTATACTAAGAACTCTTAATTTAAGTATTAATCAAAAGGATGCTGAGCCGACTTTTTCTGAATTAGGTAGAATAACACAAGCCGCAGGATATCCTGGTTCTTCTACTGTTAATATAAACGATTTTGACTATTTACTAGATATAAAAGGAACTAGAAAATGGTCTTTATTTTTACCTACATTTGGTGCTTCTATACCGACAGAAACTACAAATGAATTAGTTAGTTCTGTAACTCTAAACAACAGTTTGTTTTTTGATAAAATATCTGCATCTTTAAACTTTAAACCGAATCAACAAACTCCATCAGCACCAACAATACCAGGAACAACAATACCTAGTGTACAATCTCAAACACAACAAGCTATACAACAAAAAAACTATTTAGAATATATAATGTTCTTTAATAGTACGGTAGCAGATAGAGGTAATAAATATAAGTTAAACATATCGTATACAGGAGCTAATACTAAACTATATTACGGATCTATAATAGTAGAGTTTGCTACAAGTAATCCTCAATTAAAAAGCGAGATATTAAATAAGCAAGCAGTTTATGAGGCTGCGATAAAAGAACTACGCAGTAAATCTAACTATGAATTTACTAGTGTAGTTTTTGAGGCTAGACCTGTAGTAGAAAATTTTGCAACTAAACCAAAACCTTTTGAAACTGTAGATCAAAATATTAATCAAGCAGGAGGTAGATACGCCGTATTAAGTTTATCTACAGAGATAACAGTTGAAGTACCTGGAACTGTATTAGAAACAGAAAGAGGTGTAACTCAAACTTCTACAGTAAGAAAACAAGGTGATGTACAAGTTCCTGTAAAGATAGATATAATAACGACAGACCCTGATTTGATCTCTAATATAACAAAAGGAAGTTTGTCTCCTAACTATTTAAGAGTTCAAGAAACAATAAGTGCGCAAAACCAAAATCAAGCACCTACAAAAGAAGATCAAGCAGCAGCTCAAGAAGCAAATAATACACAGATACAACAATCTTTACAATTACAATCTGGCCTTGAACTAGCATTAAGAACTATTCAAGTTCATGCTTTAAATAAAGCTATAAATCAAACAACAACACCAGACTTAGAGATAGGGAGAAAGGTATATAAACTACCTATATGGGATGAACGAGATAAGACTCAAGGAGGAATTCCTTTTTACAAACAGATATTCTCTAATGGTATTTTCTCTAAATATATTACAGAGCTTATTAATGGAAGTATAACAGATATTGATCCAAAGAACCCACAAGATAGATTTAAAATACAATCTAAATATGGGTTTGCTACTGAATTAATGTCTGGTCGTGTTACTCAACAAGATATAAAAGGAAAAGAAGTTGATTTTAAAGAGTTATTAAGTGCTTTTGTAGTACCATACCAAGTTAATCAAGAGATAGTAAAAGGAATTAACACTAACCATCCTGTGTATATTCCACTAGGACTATTATTAATGATACTTAATCATAATTGTACTATTTATGATACTAAAGATAGCGCAACTCAAACTCCTTTAGTTTATATTGATTTTAATCCTAAGCTAAATTTCTTTTTAACTAATACAAAACACTTAAGCACTAATCCATTCAAAGTATTAATTCCTTTTGAAGGAAGTTTTTCTGACTATCAAGATTTATTTTCACAAGATGTGTTAACTACTAATAAAGTAAATATACTACC
>Ga0222713_10005071_pt1 | contig 12930 bp, 7 predicted proteins | sample C33_649DmetaG_FD_165061 | JGI IMG/M metagenome (GOLD analysis project Ga0222713, IMG submission 165061) | Estuarine water microbial communities from San Francisco Bay, California, United States - C33_649D | ecosystem: Environmental > Aquatic > Marine > Unclassified | place: USA: California...
ATAAATTTTTGTTTTTGTTTTTATATATATATAAGTATATTACTTTTTATTTTTTAATATATTAGTTGTACTAAATCCTTCTATTTTTTCAAAAAATTCAATATTAGGTACATTTTCCAATCCTATTATTTCTTTATATTTGTATTCACCGCCAATAACCATTATATCTGTACCCCATTCCTTTATACAATTACGAAGTTCATCATCCGTATCAAATGATACAACACTATCAACGCCAGAAATCGCAGATAAAAATTCCATACGGTCTTCTAATTTATTAAAAGGTCTTTCTATTCCTTTTTTTGAACGAACTCTTTCATCGGTATCAATCCCTACTCTTAATATACCTAAAGATGCCGCATGCAATATAAGTCTAATATGCCCGATGTGTAACACATCAAACGTTCCGTTTACCCAAATCTTTTTCATTACAAAAATTTCTCCAATTCTTTTATTACCATTTCAGATGTTATTGATTTTGTACATTCAAATTGTCTTTCAGTACCTTTGTGGTCTGGACACCAATTCCAATCGGATGGGTCTAATCTTATTCTATTAAAACAACCTTCACATTTACCTTTTGGTGCAGCAATTCTTACACAATCTTCCATTTCTGCCCAATCGTATGAGAATCCACTTATTAAGACAGTTGGTACATTTAAAGACCAACTTAACCAACTTAGTCCACTACCTATACCAATAAATGCTTTTGATTTTAACATTTCATCCATAACCAATTCCAAAGGACCGTTTGGATGATGAACTACTCCTTTTGGTAATTTGTTTCCCATATAATCATCCCCTTCCTTTGAAAGTAATTTTACCGTATATCCTTTGTTATTCAACCAATCAACAACACTCTGCCATCCTGTTGGATTATTCCAAAATTTAGATTGTGCTGTACCAAATACTCCAATACAAACTTGTTTAAGTGTTGGGTCTATATATGGATTTCTTTTTTTAATTTTAGGTTTTACTTCTACAAAGTCTAATCCCAATATATCAGAACACATTTTTTGCATTGTTTGAGATTTTGGGTCTATTGGATTTTTATAAAAATTAATTGTACTATTTTCATTATAAAACAATCCAATTTTATACATTGCATATAATTCTTCTACGTTTGTACCTGGTTCTACAAATGATATTTCAGGGTATTGGTCAATAAACATATGATTCATAAATGTTGAAGTTATTACTTTACATTGATGTTTTTTTCTAAATTCATCTACATATGCAAACCATGCTAATGAATCTCCCAATGCCTTTGAATCTATTGCTATATACACACGTTTATCTTTTGCATCGTAAAGATATTCATGCCATAATTTTCCATTTTCATAAATTTTTATCTTCCATTCTACAAAATATTCCACACTACATTTTGTCCACATATTGTTTTTTATCGTAGTTGAATAATAAATTTTTCCACTTTTATTATCTATAAATTCAACCGTATAATCAGAACTTATGTTTCCTTGAACTTCCACATATGGACCATTAACAAAATAAATTATTACTTTATTTTTTATTTTAACTATGTTATTTTTATTTTTCTTTAAATTATCGTAAATCATTAACTCCAAGTTTTAACTGTTAAATCTAATAAAGAGAATCCTTCGGCTTGTTTACTATACACTTTGTTAGTTGTATAACGTGGTCTTGGGTGATTGATAAATACATGATTATACCAAAGGTCACCAACATCCCAACCACAATCTTTAAGTCTATCTGCCCACCATTGCTTTTCTCTATTTGGAATTAAATAACAATGCGCAAGGTCTTGATTTGGTGCAGTTTTTGAAAACAACTCATCTATTTTCTCTTTACTTCTCGATGGGTTATCTGCAAATGAAATGAATGGTACATCATCTCTCTCCGATAAGAAGCACGCTTTATGCACTATCTCTACAAATTCTTCTAATCCAGTATAAATAAATGCATCCGCTTCAAATACTAAAGTGTAATCAAAGTTTTCGGCATCCATAGTTTCCAATGCCATTCTATGTGCCAAATAACATCCATAGTGTCTACCAGTCATCCACCCCAAACCAGCGCCAGGATATAACTCTCCTGGTTTATTATCTTTACTTATATGCTCTGGTCTTCTACAATTTTCAGCGGGTGCAAATCCTTCATATGGTTGATTTACAATTGGTTCATAATACATTCCATATTTTTCCAATTGTTTAATAGATTGGATAGATACCCTTTCTCTCATATCATCCGGTCTAGTCAACATATGTTTTATTTGAATACGAGGTTTCTTACGATACCAAGATCTAAATCCTCTACTGAATTGTTTATAAAAATATTCATCTGCCGCTCGTGTTACACCTGGAAAATAACTTCCACCATAATCATCGCCACTAATAATACCGCCTGGTTTTATTTTATTATACCATGTTTTTATATCATCGGTAACAGCTTCATATGAATGTCCAGCATCTAACATTATATAATCGATACTATTGTTTGTAAATTGATTAGCTGCATTACGTGATGTATCTTTTATAATACCAAACGAGTCATAATTATTTGAAAGAACTGTATTATCGATGAATTCATAAAATATATCCCCATTAAATGCTCCTACTATATTTTGGTGTAAGTCCTCATCATCAGTTCCTTTGAAAGTATCGATTGTTATAAAATTAACTTCTTTTTTTAATTCTTTAAGTTTATCTAACAAATAGTTTGCAGATTTACCAAGCCAAGTTCCAACCTCAACCAAAGTAGAATTAGGTGTAACATTATCAGCAATATAATCGTATAAATCATTGTACGAAAAATATCCAGGTACTTCATTAAATTCTGGTTGTAATTTTTCTAAAATAACTCGTTTAGTTAATTTTAAATCATCATCTATATAAGTTACTAATGGGTTATTATCGTATGTATCTAAATATGTATGTAACTTTCTAAATATAGAAGGTAATTTGTAACTCAATGCTTCTTTTACAGACAATGGGTTTAATTCTAATTTAGAACTGAAATAAAACATATCACACGCTGAATAGAATGTATCCACATCATTTCTTTCTCCCCATATAATACAATTATCAGGAACAAATTTCATCAATGGACCCCAATAGTGTTCAAAATTACCAGCTTGGTTTCCTACAAAGTGAAATTTAATTTTATATTTTTCCAATTGCCTTGCTATTGCAAATATTTCAGCCTGATTTTTACCGGGTGCAAATAGTCCAACATTAAGTACATGCTTCCAAATTGGGTCTAATCCTAATAGTTTTTGAGCAGCTGCTTTATCAAATGTATATTCTTCAATGGGGTATTCCCATACATCAGTTTCTACACCAGTACTAATAAATTTCTGTCTACTCCATTCCGATACTAAAACATATCTATCGGGATGGTAAGATATTTCAGATGGGTTTGTTAATGAACCATGTGTTGATGCTACTATAAAATACTTTCTTTTATCCGAAAATATTCTATCCAATATATTTGTTGCTAAATCAAATTGTGGTATCTCTTGAAAATGTATAATATCAGGTTGAAACACATTTATAATATCAAGTATTTGTGATTTATTATCTCCAAGTGTATGTACCGGTACTAAAGATTTGATTCTATTTTTTTGAACCACAAACGCATCACCACCACTATTATTTATTTCAACAATTTCAATTTCAAACTCATTGATAAAATGTCTTACCTGTTTATATGTGTATTGCGGTTGTCCGCCGGTAGAAAGATGTGGACAGACATAAAGTAACTTTTTCTTTGCCATATTGTAACAAATATACGAATTTTTTTTAAAAAAACCAAATTTATTTTAGAAAGTTACATTACCTTCTAATAAATTAATTTCTCCGTTTGGATATTTTTGATTTAAATCGGCTAAGATTATGTTTAATTCTTTATTTGTTTGAATATATTCATCTTCTATAACTAATATGATTTTATTCAATTCGGCTATATCCAAATGCAATTGCCCTGCATTTGCAATTAATTCATTTTTGCGGTTGTTAAGTTCTTTTATTTTAGATAAAATACTTTCTTCTAATTTTTCAGTTTGTAATTCCATAATTTTATTTTAATTTTGAGTATTGAAAAAGAATACTTGAAAAAGTCTGCCTGTTTGTTTGTCTTTTCCAAAGTAATCCATTGATTTGTGAAATAATGTAGCATCATACAAAATTAATCTATTAAATTTATTAGATACAACATCGGTTAATTCCCATTTTGTTATATCTTTATAATCAATAAGATATGGGTGATTTAAATCTTTTTCTGTTGGGGTTTCAGTTAAATGTAAAAATCTATCTATTTTACTTTTTTTATGTAAATAAAAACCAGTACCAGATGATAATGGTGCATTAGGTGTTAAATATAAAACACCAGCCCATTGAACTCCTCCATCCGAATGAATCCAAGAATGATGGTCTTCCGTGGTATATTGAAATGCACCGGTATGCCCATCCTCAAACCAATCTATAATTTTTCCAGAAAAGGGATTTATTATGTATTGAATAGCTTCTTTTATAGTATCATTAAGTAATGGCTTTGTTCTAAATCCAGGAAAATTTCCGGTAATATTAAATTCTTGATTTAAAGCAAAATTTCTAACATCCATAGGATTTGCATAAAAATCATCTATAATAATTAAACTTGTTTTTTGTCCCATAACTTATTTTATATATAAATATACAAATATATTTAAAACCATCTATTTTGAAGAACTTACATATGCTTCTAATGACTCAATCTTATCCATAAGAATTTGAACCGCTTTTGTTAATGGTACAACTATTTTATCATAAGCCAAAGAATCAATAGTAACCGCACTTCCACTTACACCATATGATACATATCTTCTTAATTCAGGATCGGCGTCTAACCATTCTGCTATAAATCCACCTTGTTTTCCAATATAATCTTTTGCGTTTTGCATAGGATACATTTGCTGATAATCTTCTTCCTCACCTACTTCATATGTATTACTATTAATTATTTGCAACGGTGTATATAAAACCGGCCTTAAACGTCTTATGCTATCATATGCGGATTGAGGATAATCTTCTATATCGGTTTTAATTCTTATAGTAGATGAATCAAATATCAATTCTCTACCACTTATACCAAATACCGTATTACCAGGTCTTAGTCTAGCAGTTGCTACGTTGGATGCCTGTGATGGGAAGTTACCTCCAGTAAGTTTCGAATTAGTTCCATCAGTTCCAAAACGAATACCTCCTGTTGTATTATCTGTACCAATCCACCCTCCATTTATTCTTAAATTGTTACCAGTTCCCGAAAGATATATGTCACCATCCAATACTTCAATTGCTCTACCACTTGCGTTTGCGTTTGTAATTCGTAAACCAGGTTGTGCTAAGTTTGTTTTTACATCAATAAGTGGTACTGTTGCGGTTGATGGGTCATATCTTTCAATTTTAACATAGTTGTCAGCATCGGAAATTGCCAATAATCCGTTTTGTCCAATTTCTACCTGTGAAAGTTGTGCATTAAATGTTTGTGATTGTGCATCAACATTACCATATATTGTTGCATTTCCCGTATTCGCATATCCACTTATATATGTATATATGTGTATGTAATATTGACCAGCTGTAGGAAATGTTATTGATTTTGAATATCCATCAGCATATACAGAATCATCATCTCCCAAAGGACCGTTGATACCATACGGCGATTGTGCCAATGTAAATGAATCGATGAAGTTACCACTCTCATCGTCAGTATCATATATTCTGGCCAGAATATAAAAATAAAGAGCTCCATCAAAATTACTATCAGATGTTATAGACATTGTACCATCAGTACCCCAATTTAACACCGATTTCGTATAAGTACCTGCCGTTGATACAGAAAATCCTGTTAAATCATAAATTGCTTCTTCGGAATAAAAATTACCAGGACCAGATAAGGTAGTTCCATACCCATAATCAAAACTTGTAGGTGGATTTATAGTTACCGTACTAGCACCTCCTCCCGGAGAACTTATATTTCCTTGTTTTACATCAATTCTCTTAATACCACTAGTATCATAAATTTGGACTGATTTTGCACTAGCATTTAATACAATGGAATCGGTACTATCTTGGAAATTACCATCCTGAACTTTCCAGTTTCCTATTTGAGAAACTTGGGAATCATCCGTTAAAATTTTTCCTTTAATTTCTAATACTGAATTATTCCAATAAATGTATGGCTCTCCAGATGCAACATTTTGACCAAATCTAAATTGTCCATCTTGTTGTAAGTAAAATCCCGGAGCAGTTCCAGTTGTTAATGATGTTGCTCCCGTACTTCGTATAAATCCATTGGTTAATCCGTCAGTACCAATTACCAACCCTCTTGTAATAGTTGCATCTTGCGCTAATAAAATATCAGTTGCAACCGAACTAAATGTTGCCCCAAATGATTCCCAATATGTTGTATAATTCGCGCCAGTAATTGGCTTTGTAGTTGTATCTGATGGCGTGTGTGTTTCTTTACAAAGATAATATTGCCCATTACTTCCTTTTACAACATCACGTCTTGTAGACAATGCCGGAGCTGCTGGGTCTCTAAAATATTGTACACCCTGAGTCCACGGCCCTCTATATACTACACCAGGACCAGGCCCACCGGCAGTTCCGGCAGTTCCCGCAGTTCCACCACTACCGGACGTACCTCCACTACCAGCTGTTCCAGATGTACCAGCAGATGCTGCTATAATCCAAGGACCAGCTCCAGGATATCCAGTTAGTGCATTTGTATTATTTGTTGCAATGTGTTGGTAATTTTCTGCTTGAGCCGATGTACATTGCCAACTCTGTCCTGCATACGAAACTACGTCATTTGTAAAATATGTATCACCCGCTGTCCAAGCTCCTCTTAATGAACCTTCACTAACTCCTGGTTCAAGTTGTCTAATTGCTCCTACAATTGTTAAAGTATCCCCATCCCAAAACATTCCCTTTCCAGAAGTAGATGTGGTTTTGATTGAAAATCTACCGCTTGTACCAGATGTGCCATCTTCATATATTCCCAAAAATACACCAGGCCTATCATATCCTATAACTCCGTTAGGTGCTGCAGATGAACCCGCAGTTCCCGCAGTTCCTACGGTACCAGTTTGTCCAATTGCAATATACGGGTCAGTTCTTCCACCTGCTAATACGATATTTGCAAATGGAGTGTTTATATCTTTAACACCTACATTAATTGTGTTTTTAACAAACGATTCTTCAAATATTGCAATCTTAGCTGCTACAAAGAATTCTTCTTCACCCAAATATTGCCAGTGGTCACTATCAACCCAAGGTTCTGCAGAACCACCATTATCCGGTTGCTGCGGTCCTACTATTATAGCCGGATTATGTTTTTTTCCAGTATTAGGACCAGAACCACTTACAGCTGCCCAATAATGTGTTTCGTTATTATAATTTGCCGGATTAGGCCATATTACTGCATCTCTACGTTTATTCGTAGTTTCAACCGAGCCAATGTAATCGACTGTATTAGCCCAAATACCTCTCATTACAATACCAGGTCCGGTATTACCTTCATATTGTATTGATAACGATTGTGTTTTAATTAATGTTTGTCTACCTTCACACTCTATTTGATACACAATTTCTGCGGTTGGATTATTTACAGGGTCAGCCCAACCAGTAATACTTCCAATTGTTGCAGGAGTTCCACTTACAAATTGTCCGGCAGTTAAACCACCCGCTAAAGTAATGTGACCTGATTTACTGGATATTGTTACTCTACATTTTTCTTTTGATAATCCAGTTGTACCATACGAATCCGTATCAGTAGCTGGTAATGGATTTGTATTCACCAATTCAGTACTGCCTCTATATGCTCTAATAGTGTTACTCGTTCCCGTCAAATCATATTGTCCCGATACTTTGTAAACTACCGATGCATTTTCATTTGTCATCTTTACATCATATGGAGCGGGTGCTTCAAATTGAACTGAAAATGATTGTGTTACAAATTGCGTTTGTCTCGCCAAAGGTCTTATACTGGTATTTGTACTAGAACTATCTCCTTCAAAATCTATTCTATATACAATTTGTCCACTTTTATTTGTAGCAGGAGAAGTCCAACTAGTAATATTTCCAATTGTTGCTGGATTTGTTGTAGGAGTAGGGAATACGTTTGCCTGATTAATCCACGCATCTTTATAAACTATGGATGCTGATGAATATCCCAACACACCAATAGGGTCATTATTAAAATCTAAATCATTTGGGTCATTTGGTAATGGTAATGGATTTGCGTTTATTAATTGTTGATTACCATTAAATGTGGTAATTTTCATTCCAGTACCACTAACATTTGTTGTCCACAAATCAGCAGTTATAGAACAATTATCATTTGTTGAAGCGAGTTTATACGAATCAGCACCTGCCTTTATACCAGATATTGTCAATTGCCCTTCAGCTCTATATGGATTTACAGTTGGAGATGTATATGGGTTACCATCCGTAATTTTAACTTTATACGTTTTTATCGTATCAGGTCCAATATCATTATAAGTAACTTGCGCAAGTTCTGCAGTTGGTGGTGTACCCGTACCATCGACCTGTAATACAAATTGCTCCGAACCATCTAATGCAACATCAAATAATGAAAATTTAACATTTGCAGCAGATGCCGTTGTATTAAATGCGGTTGCAGTTAGTATAATAGGTTCTTGTGAATTAGCGGATACTCTACCATTTCTATCGTAATTTACACTATAAGAAGATGCTTTAAAATCTACACTACGTGCTTTAGGTGGTGTTACGTTTTTTGTAAATGTTTGTGTACGAGTAAAAATAGATGATGTATATTGATGCCCAGCTCCTAACGCAAAGGGATATACTTGAATAGTATATATTGCATTAGCTGAAACATAAGGATAATCAAATCTATTAAAATTTAAAGTTGCTGTACTGAATGATGATGAACTAGGCCCATGTGTATTAAATAATGTTGGACTTGTAAAATCAACACCGGAGCCAGTTCTAATAGGCCATACTCCCAATGAACTACTAGTTTCTACTTTAGTTATTCTCCAAGTACCAGGATCAGTTGATTGAGTTGTAAATCTTAAAAAATCATCTCCTTCTTTTACTTGAATCGTTGTGTTAGCAGCTGAGTAATTTGAAATATATCCAACTTCATCCGATATCACCGATGGTGATGTTGGCGATATTAAAATTTGAATTGGTGGTGGTCCTTCCAATACCTTAGTATAATTTACAACTACACTTGCGGTATAAATTGATGAAGTAAAATAAGGATGTATAATCAATGGATATTCAATACTTCCACTTAACTCTCTCATATTAGATGAAGCACTCACTATCAATGATGCCGTATATGGTACTCCAAATGATGATGTAAATTGTATATTACCAGCTTTAACATTTTTTTCTATTATAGAAGATGATGCTATATAGAAAGTACCATGAGTGCTTAAATTATTTAAAGTATGCGCACTTGAACTAAACGCAAGATAGGAAGCACCTTGTTTTAATTTAATATCAGTAATAGATGGTCTAAAATCGTTTATAACCCCTCTTGAATTTGCACCAAGAGTTACCGTTATTGGATTAACTTCAAACACAATACTTTCATCCCCTTGCTTACCTTCTGGTACAATTGTAAATGTTTTATCAATACTCACCGATGCCGAAGTCCAAGGTTCAGTATAAACAAATGTTAATGTTAAATTTTTAGTTTGATTTAAAGGACTCCTAACATTACCAATTGGTATTTGTGACGGAATTATATTTTTATTTTCATCAGTAGCAACAACCGTTAAAGTTGGGTCTAAACTTTGCGTATGATAGTATAACCAATATTCTGGAACCCAATCTTTGTTAATTGACATTGATGGATATACCTGAAATGATGCAGTTACCGATTCTATGTCTCCAGGTGCAGTACCTCTTTTTGCAAATGATGCAGTTGCGAATGCAAAGGTAGGTCTAAATGTGGATTCAATTCTAGGATTTATTGTAAAGGTATCTACATTAAATAATACTTTACCACTATCCAAACCATCTTGTAAATCTTCTAATATAATCGATGCTAACACCGATGATGATACTGCGTATGCCGGACCTGATGCCGCTGATGAAGAAGGCATTAAGAAAATTGTCCTTCTAAAATCTATCGAATCTCTATTGAATACTGCATTATAATCTATTTGTCCTGTACCAACGGATCCTGTTGTTAATCCATAAATCATATTGCTCGCAGTAACATATGATAAATTTACAAATCTATCGGGTTCTAAATTTGGATTTAGTTCATAATTTTTTGAACGAGATATTATATGTAGTTGAATATCAGAAAAGTTTTTGTAAGATTGTTTACTTAATAAAATATCATTTATACCATCAATTCTTACTGCTTGTATTTCTAAAGATGATGTACTACTATTTCTAATTTGAGTTCCTCTATACGGTCTAATAATATGATTAACTCCACCAAATCCATCTAATATTTTATATATGTTAATGGTATCAGTAAATCCTTCACATTCTCCAGTTATTTTTACCAATTGAACATTTATATCACTTCTAGATCCTGTGAAATCCTGAACTCGCATAAAAACATTACCAGTTCCTATTCCCTGTAATACACCAGGATATTGGCCACTTCCGGAATATAGTGGTATTGGTTGTTGATAAATCGATTGAGTATATTGAGATGAAGATAATGCGTTTCCAAAAAAATCAAATGATGCCGATGTATAATTCACCGAACCTGTTAGTAAAGTTTTTTCTTCTTCTATTGTTATAATTGTAGGTGCTACTGGATTAGAACCAGAATCAAATTGAAATCCTGCACTTGATGCTATTAATCTTAATTGTTTTCTAATTGTTTGTAAATTACCACCATCAAATGTTTTAGATTCCTCTACCAATACTGGAACATAGTTGTTATTTATATCATAAAATTCAAAACGATAATCAAATGTTTCAATTGGCAAACTTCTCGGTACTGATTGTATAAATGTTATTTCATCAGGAGAATATGCTGTTTCTTGAGCCGCTCTTAAACTTATATCAGATATATGCCATCCAGTTCCTTTTACTTCAAAATATAGTTTTGCATTTGTAAAATTTTCAGCTTTAAAATTTACAGACGCTATTTGTTTTTGTAAAATAACAGATGAATCCGCTTTAAATATTACTATATCTTGTTCATCTCCACCAATTACCGAATCTTTAGAACCACTAATGAAAACTCTAAGTTGACCTAATTGTCCTATGGTTGTACTATTTCCTCTGTAATTTAATCCAATTGTATATTCTGTATTTTCTGTTAGATTAAATGATTTTGATGTATAATAATAATTTGATGATAGATTTCCATCTAATTTTACGGAATTAAATAAATAATCTTGATTAAATGTCGCCGTTAATGAATTTGATGATGTTACCCAATATCCAGTTGGGTGTTGTGATTTAAAATTTTCTTTATCAAAAATTCCATAGAATTCTTGATTTTTTACTTGAGATTCTAAATCTATAAGCAGTTCATTTGATTCTAATTGTATTTCCTGAATAAATTGATAATCTGCTAAATCTGATTGTGATTTTCTAAATATTTTTACTCTAGCAACATCCCCAACAAATGTAGTTAAATCGGTAATATTAATTTTAGCAAAAGAACCAGTCAATGCCGTTTTTAAATTATCAACTCCTTCCGTGTAATTAAAAGATGCAGTGAATCCTTCATTTGTAAAATTTTCAACTGGTGCAGCCGAGCCTAATGAAATATCACTATATGGTGGTTGTACGATAATTTGTCTATCGTTTATTATTTCGGCTACTAATGGTCTGTAAGATAAATTAGGAAATTCTAAATACGTGCCAACTACCGATGCTGTCCAAAATGTGTTACCTACGGTAGTTAGTAGATATGAAGTTGGTGATGTATAATTTAATAATGATTGACCGGCTACAGGCGTTTGTGATGTACCAATCACCGAACCCGTTTGTATTTTTTGCGCAACAACGTTTGAAAATATTGGTTTTACTATTTCGGTAATATTAACAACCGGTCTTTTGTAAAATCTAACTTTATCTTCATTCGAAAGTAATCTATTTACTTTAAATGTTTTTTCCCATTTTAAATTATAAACACTTTTCCATTCATCTGGAATTTCTTGCGTTATTCCATCTGCATCTATATAATTTTTTGCTTCTCCTAAAATTGTAATCTTAGCTTCTCCAATTGGAGTATCTTCATAAACATAAACCGCAATTAATTTCGATAATCCCTCATAGTATTCGGGAACACCATTACCAGGCTCATAATATATTGGGTCTCCATTAACATCTAATATTTGAATTTTTATTTCAGTTGTTTCTTTTAGATACGGAGAACCTTCAATTAAAAACCCATTTTTACCACCAGTAAATGTATCCGCGAATTCAGTTACTTTGAAATAAGTTGAATTGGGGTTATCATCTACCAAAAACGTATTATAATTTGTTAATGGTGCTGTTAATGTTTCAGCATATTTTTTTATTATCGGCATTTGATTCTATGATTATTTGTTAATAAATATTAGCTTTAATATTTATAATTAATAAAAACTAAAGAATACTAAATAAAACTAAAGAGGTATATGAAAAAATACGCTATGATACAAATTGATGCCGAAATTCATCAAGTATTAAAAGAATTTTGTAAAGAGAAAGGGTATAAAATAAATGGGTTAGTTGAAACCCTTATAAAAGAAAAGGTGCAGTCTTTAAATAAGACCACACCTAAAAATATATTACCGGTTGCTTCTAAAATTCAATCTTAGAAAATCCGTTTTCTTTTTTAATTTCGATAAGTCCATCTACAATATCTCTCATTTGTTCTAAATGAGAAATTACCCAAATAAAATCAAATTGAGTTTTAAGATACTGCATCATCATAAATAGTGATGAT
>Ga0222713_10005072_pt1 | contig 12928 bp, 11 predicted proteins | sample C33_649DmetaG_FD_165061 | JGI IMG/M metagenome (GOLD analysis project Ga0222713, IMG submission 165061) | Estuarine water microbial communities from San Francisco Bay, California, United States - C33_649D | ecosystem: Environmental > Aquatic > Marine > Unclassified | place: USA: California...
TCGTCGTTCGTGAGGCGATATGGGTTATATATAGTTTACAATTTGCCTTTGATCGGCGCGCGAAAGTCTACTTTGACGCCCCCCCCCGCGGCGCGCTCGACGGCGTAGAAGTGGAAACTCTCGACCATGCGTTTGACGACGCCCGTCGCGTGCTGCATGGCGTTCAATTTTCTATCCGTCGCCATGGCCTCGCAATTCGCACCGTGAGTCGCGATCATCCGTTCAACAATCCTCGCTTGCTTCGGCGTCAGTCGCTTGGGAGGTGCGCGGCCGGTGGATTTGCTCTGACCCAAGACGGCGGCGAGCGCGTCGCCGCCCGTCGTCGCTCGCGCCGCCGCGGTTTCGAAACCGAGCGCTTCATCCGCCGCGCGCTCGTTGCGACCGAACGTTCGATTGGCATCCGCGGCGAGCCCACTGGCGCGGTAGTTCCTCGCCATCGTGCGATCGACGTCCCAGGACGTGGACGCGGACGTCCCGGGAAGGGCGACGGCTTCGACGTCGACGCGCGCCTTTCCTTTAAACATATTCGACGCGACGCCGACTTTGTGCGTCTTCGTCCCGCTCTGCGCTCGAGCGCGCTTTTTACGACGAAGAGAGCCAGCCATGAATGGAGTTCGTCGCGATCTTCGCGCGCGCGCGTGTGACGCCGAGTCGCGTGGCGCCCTTACAACTCGTCGTCGCTAGTCGACGGCTCGCTACGAATCCGCTACGTCGGATCATCTTTCTACATTTACAAACGTTTCATCGAACGTCGTCGTTGTTTCATCAAACACCGTCATCGATCATGTCATCCTTTCACTCTCACACTCACGTCTCGGCGTTCAAGTTATTGAGCATCATGTTCCCTAACAGCACGTCGTCCACTTCGATTTCCGCGCACCCGGCGACGCTCGCCACGCGCGCCGCGAGCTGGTGCTTACACCCCAGCGCCTCGTTCTTGCTCACGCACTCCCAAAAAAAACTTTGACACGTGCAAAAATGCGAGGGAAAGCACAAGTATTCGCGTTCGTTCGCCACTCCTCCTTGAACGAAATACGCCGTTCGACCGCTTCGCGTCGCTCGCGCGCGCTTCACTCGTCCCGCTTGCGCGCACTCCAGCGCCTTCATCGCGACTTTCGCGCCGTACAACCACGCTAAGCGCGCTAAATCATCATCACTCAATTCAACCTTCCTATTCGTCGTCGTCGTCCCTCGCGATCGTTCGCGTGCGATCGACGCGAACGTCGCGTCCGCGATCGCTCTCGCGTCGACGCCGCGTCCCGCGTCTCGCGCGACGCGCGCCCACGATTCCTCCATGCTCGACTTCAACGACTCGTTCGTCGTCCCTCGCTCGACTCCTACGGACGTCATGAACGTCGGCATGGACGATTCCAACGCGCGATCGTCTCCTTCGTCGTCGTTCCTTTCCCGCGCGTCATCATCATCATCATCATCGTCATCATCAATCATCGTCGCTCCATGGGCGTGATTCCTCGACATGTCTCTCGCGCGAGTGATTCGCGGCGAAGACGACCAGAGCGATCGATCGAGCGAAAGCGAGAGCGATTCGTCGATCGCGCGCAAAGCGTCGAGCGAGAGCGACGGCGCGTCGTGCGATGGCGTTAAGAATGATGGCGATCGATCGCGAATGAATCGCGAGCGAACGATCGATCGATCGAACGACGTCGACGTCAAAGGAGACGAAGAGGAGACGGGCGACATAAGTGACGATTTACATACGCGCGATCGATCGAACACCGTCGCACGCGAGAGAAAAAGCGAACGAGTGACGACGCGATCGAGGGCGGTCGCGCGCGTCGCGTCGCTCGCGCGAGCGAGAGCGACGCGCGACGCCGAGGCGATCGATGACGCGTCGTCGCGACTGTCGCGAACGTTCGCGGAGATCGAGCATTCGATCGGGAATGTCATGCGCGTCATGCATCAAAGCGAGGCGAACGCGCACGAAGGGCGAAGTTGGGCGCGCGCGATCGCGGAGCGCGCGAGAGAGCGAGAGCGAGAACGCGCGATCGATTGAATGATTGGATGATTGGATGGAATGAATGACTTGCGAAGGGCTCGAGAGAGCGAATGTACGGATGCTTTGTGAAATGTGAACGAGCGAACGGCGCGGTGTCGGCGGCGGCGGCGGCGGACGAGCGCGGATGACGAGGCGAGTTCGCGGCGATCGCGCGCGCGAAGCGTCACTTCGCCGCTCGCGAGACGAAGAGACGATCGCGAAGACGACGAACGAGAAGTGACGACGCGAGGACGGACGTGTGAACGTTCAAGTGCGAGTGATATGGCGGTGCTCGGGGCGGAGGCGAAGGCGCGCGCGGACGCGCTCGAGGCGCGCGGCGCGTTCGCCGGTCGCGACGCGACTCGCGTCGCGTATAAAGATGAGTGCGCGTACTGCTTTGACGACGCGTTTTCGCGCGATGGGATATACGTCAACGTGCAGACGATGTTTGGATACTGTCGATCGCACGTCGCGATGGACGCGGGGAAGACGCGGTGCGAGGCGTACGCGCGCGCGAAGTCGACGCGAACGAAGAGGGAGAGCGCGAAGACGGAGACGCCGCGCGCGCTCGGGTTCGGCGTGGACGGTGGATTCGCGACGGGGGAGGAATACGCGATCACGACGACGTATGAGTTGGTGTTTGCGCCGAATTTCGACGAGCCCGTGGGCGAGATGCCGATCGAAGGGTTGCCGCGCGCGCTGGAGGAGGCGTGCGAGGCGGTGGTCGCCGGACGCGGGTTTCACGAAATTGAAGAGACCAAGGCGTGGGAGGAAACCCGCGAGGTGTCGAAATATGCGTTGGAGTTGGCGCAGGAGGATAATGGAAAGAAGATTCCGAGCGATCCATCGCGATGGCGATGCGAGGAGACTGGGGAAAGCGGGAATCTATGGGTGAATTTGAGCGACGGTTTCATCGGCAGCGGACGACAACATTTCGATGGGTCTGGTGGGAATGGAAGCGCACTGAGGCACTACGAGGCGATGAAATCTTTGGGTAAGGAGTATCCGCTCGTCGTGAAACTTGGGACGATCAGTGCGAACGGCGCAGATGTGTATTCATACGCCCCTGATGAGGACGACATGGTGGAGGATCCGTACTTGGCGCAACACTTGCGACACTGGGGAATTAACATGATGTCCATGGAAAAGACGGAAAAGAACATGGCCGAGTTGCAAATAGAGTTGAACAAAGGGTTTGAGTTTGATAAAATCACCGAAGCGGGGTCACAGCTCGAATCGGCGTACGGCGCGCGTTTGGTCGGTTTGAAGAATATGGGTAACACGTGTTACTTGAACTCCGTCCTCCAGGTGTTGAAGCAGATCCCCGCCGTGTGCGAGCGGTATGCAGATGATTCGGGACGCATATTTGCATCGGCGCCGGAAGATCCTGTGTCGGACTTCCCGACGCAAATGGCGAAATTGGTCAACGCTCTCGTGACGGATGAGTACGCCACTCCTGAGGCGGAAAACGCCGCCGTCGCCGTGTGTCCCCGAATGTTCAAGCAAATCGTCGGTAAAGGCCATCCCGAGTTCAGTACCGGTCGACAGCAAGATTCCGTGGAGTACTTTCAGCATTTATTGGAGGTGATGACACGCGCGGAACGGGCGGCGGGTGAGCGGCTTTCCAAAGGTCCGCCGACGGCGGCGCAGTTTACTTTTGAGATTGAAGAAAAAATTACGTGCGTGGAGAGCGGAAATGTGAAATATTCTTCTCGAAAAGATAACGTCTTATCTCTCGAGGTGCCCGTGAACAAGGCGACGAATAAAGCGTCGTTGGATGCATACAAGGAGCGCCAACTAAAACGTCAAAAGATGGAGCAAGCCGGCGAAGACGAAGAGCCGGTGCGACCGGAAGTGCCGTTCTCGGAGTGTTTGGAGGCGTTCGCCGCGAGCGAGATGATTGATGACTTTTTCAGCACCGCTCTCCAGCGCAAGTCTCTCGCTTCGAAGACGTCTCGCGTGAAGACCATGCCAAACTTCCTCGCCGTTCAACTCAGAAGATACTACATTGGCGAAGACTGGACGCCTAGAAAGCTGGACGTACTCGTCGATGTACCGCAAGCGCTCTCTCTCGAGCACTTGCGAGCGGCGGGCTTGCAGCTCGGCGAAGTGGAACTTCCGACGGACGCGTCTAGAAACGCCGCGGTGTCTCTCTCTGCGCCGCCTCCAGCGCCACGTCGCGTCGAGCCAGACACGACCATCGTGAGCGCGCTCATGGGCATGGGCTTCAGCGAAAATGGAAGCAAGCGCGCCGCACTCGCGACGAATAACGCATCAACGGAGGTTTCTATGGAGTGGGTGTTCGCGCACATGGAGGATGCGGATTTCAATGACCCTATTCCAGAACAGAGCGCCGTCGCGCCGCCACGAGCAGAAGCCGACCCAGAATCAGTGATGATGCTCACATCGATGGGATTCGACAACGAAGCCGCTCAAGCCGCGCTCAAGGCGTGCTCTGGGAGCTTAGAACGCGCCGCCGACTGGCTGTTCTCGCACTCTGATGATTTGCAAGCGGCCATCGCCGCGGTCAACGGCGAGAACTCAAGCCGAACGGCCGCCGCGCCGGCGGAAGTCGCGGCGTTCGATGGACCGGGCGATTACGAACTGTTTGGCATCGTCAGTCACATGGGCGGTAACACCAATTGCGGTCACTACGTCGCACACGTGAAAATTGAGGGCACGTGGTACATTTTTAACGACAGAAAGGTTGCCATTTCTCAAAAGCCGCCGACGGATCTTGGCTACTTGTACGTCTTCAAGCGCAAGGATGTGTGATCTCACCGCATTTGTCTTGTGTTTGTGTTTGTTTAGAAAAAATATCGTAGCGTAGCGCTTGAAAGAAAAAATGAGCACATCTTACGAGCGAATGAATGAATGAATGAATGAATGAATGAATGTCTAATCTACTTTCCTAGTCGATAATACCTATGCCGCTGCGTCCTTTCCAGGTTTCGCTTCTCCCACGACGCCCTTTCCATCCTCATCTACGATCGCCTCGTCTGAAAGAGCATTTTCGGCTTTTTCTCGACGTCGTCGTCTTTCTTCAAAAACCATCGTTAGCCCGATCCCAGAGATAATAATAACCCCGCCGATGATGGTTTGCAAGCCCGGCGCATCGTCGCCGATTAGCACGTAACAAAACGTCGTTTGCAGCACGGGAGTCAGCGTTAGCGACACCGCCACGACGATGAGTGGCAAGTGCTTGAACGCCTCCGTCATAAACACGTGCCCGATGATCGCCAGCGACCCCATGCCGATGATGTACGGCCACAAATAATAACTACTTACCCAATCGAATATCCCGTCGTCGTATGGCGACCGCTTGCTCCGCCAAACCGTCCCCGGCACGCACGCTAGCGTCAGCATCCCGAGGACGGTCATCAATGTTGTCCCCGTGGCTTGCACGAAAATACCCGGTGCGTTCGGTATCCCCGATCCGTTAGTCCCAAACCATCCCGTCATGCTCAGGACGTAAAACGCGCTCGCGAGCCCGCTTCCGAGCGACATCAAATCGCCGTGCACCGTGGGCGGCGATTTCAAGTCCGCCGTCGACGGCGCCGTTGACGTCACGACAACTCCAACCGCAGCGACGCCCACGCACACCCACTCCGGCCAGCTCGGGAACGGTCGTCGCTGGACCGCTTTCGTCGTCCGCCTTCGACTCCACCACGCGCGAACCGTGGCGATGACCAACAGCCACGCCGGGTGCGTCTGCGAAAGCAGCGAGGCGTGCGAGAACGCGGTCTCGCTCACGCCGTAATTCCATCCCACGAACATTAAATACATGGACACGCCGACGGCGGCGATGCCGGTCCACGTGCTTTTGCTCCACGGCGCGCGCGTGGACTTTACGAAGATGAGGACCAACGCGAACGGGATGGCGATGAAGGCCATCGAGCACTGCCCGCGCCAGACGAGGCGGATCATAAAGTTAACATCGACGCGCTTGAACGCGGGACCGGCGAGGCCCCAGGCGAGGCACGCGCATACGAGCTGGATGATGCCGAGCGCGCGCTCTCGCGCGTGCGCGCGCATCGCAGAGTGAAGGCGCGCTCTGCGGCGATCAATATCGACTACGGCTACGGTTACGGACTACGACCGCGCTCACGAGATGTAGCGCGGGCGAACTAAACGCTCGTTGCCCCGGACCAGGAGGGCGCTCGCGGAATCGGGCACTCAGGATTTATATTTGGACGCCCGACGCCTATCGCGCGAGTTCTTCGACCGACGTCTCGGTTATGACGAGGGCGCGCGTCGGTTTCGTCCACGCAGCGCGCGCTTTGAGCGCGCGCGAATCGCCGACGAGCTTGGCGAGCCCGTTGTACGCCCTCGCCGTATCGGATGGCTTAAACGTCTTCGTCGCCGACAGACGAGCGACGACGTCGAGACCGCGGGTGACTCGACCGAACACGATGTTGCGTCCATCCAACGAAGGCACGGGCGCGGGACCGGTGGTGATGAGAAACTCCGTCGGCACACCAAAATCCCCGTCGCTCTGCGCGCTCTCGAGCGCTAACGAAACCGTCCCAGGACGAAAATGCCTCGCGTCGAACGCCCGAGCGTTCAAAACATCCGTATTCCTCCACTCCTCCCCGACGAGCGGGGCGACCTGCGCGAGGCGCGGCGACCCACTCTTCCCCGCGACGACGTACTCCCCGGCGATAATTTTATGAAACGTCGTCCCGCGTAACGTCGAAGCCCCATTCGCGCGACACAGCTCGACGAAATTCCTCACCGTCGCCGGCGCGTCGTCGCCGTACAGCTCCATCTCAATCGTCCCCAACACCTCACCGTCTTCGCACGTCGCCAACACGTTCGCCCTATCGCTCGCGCTATTCCTATCGCCATCGCACGCTTTCACGACCATCGTCGCTCGATGCGTCGCCTTGGACGTCGTCTCCGCTCGCGCGTCTCCGCCGCCGCGTTCATCGCGTCCCGCCGCGTAGCGCGCCGCGAACGCCGCCCCCACGAACGTCGCGAACGCCCTGCGCGTTCGATGTCGCGGTTTCTCTCTCTCGCCGTTGTCGTCGTCGACAATATCGCTCTCGTTGACGTCGTCGCACTTCAAACGATCGCGCGTTCGGTCGCGCGCTTCGTTTACGCGCGTCGACGGTTCCGCGCGTCGTCGCGCGCGCGCGGCGATTCCATGACGCGCGCCATCGCTCGTGACGTCCACGCCCGACGTGCGCGTGCGCATCGACGCGCGCGCGACGTCGAGTAAGGACGTCGTGGAAATCGCGCGCGAACACGAACGCACGCGCACGACGCACGACGCGTCGACGAACGACGAATCGATGACCGATTGGAATCGATTCGGTCCTCCAGTCGCGCGCGATGGACACTCGTGGTGAGTCGTGATCAGGACCGATGGACGCCCTCGGGGCGTGTCCGACCGACCGAATGATCGACCTATATCGAATGTCCGAATGTCCGACCGACCGAATGATCGACCTGTATCGAATGATCGACCTGTATCGAATGATCGACCTGTATCGAATGATCGACCTGTATCGAATGTCCGAATGTCCGACCGACCGAATGATCGACCTATATCGAATGTCCGAATGATCGACCTGTATCGAATGTCCGAATGTCCGAATGTCCGAATGTCCGAATGTCCGAATGTCCGACCGACCTCCTCCTCCTCCTCCGTCGTCCACGCGCCCCGTCGAATCGATCGATCGCATCACATCGAAGGTCGTCGAACGAACGCTTCGACGTCGAAGCGATGTCGAACAAACAAACCGACCGCGCGCACTCGGTGTGTTTCGCAAACAACAAAGGCGGGAGCGGAAAGACATTCATGGCGTTCCAGCTCGCGTGCGAAGCCGCGCGCGCGCGACCGCGAAGCAACGTCCTCGTGATCGATCTGAGCTTGTACAGCGATCTGAGCGCGTTAATGCTCGGCGGGAGCGCGCGCGAAGGTCAAGGGGCGCCGATGCTTGGGTTACAACGATGCGTGGACGTGACGAGCGAAGATACGAGGGCGGAGGCGATGGTACGCGCGTTGGAACACGCGGGGGGGGCGCGCGAACGCTTGGGCGGACGCGCGAACGCGAACGGGGAGAAGCGACGATCGAGTATATTCGGTACGTGGTTCGCCCGCGGGGGACAGGGCGATCACGGAGTGAAAGGCGTGGTGAATGAGACGGAGGTGGATCTCCAAGCGTTCGCGATTCGACCGCACGACGTGAATGAGGAGGTGCCGAAGAATTTGTACTTGATCGCGGGGGCGGGGGAATTGAGTTGGGAGAAGCACGCGGCGACGGCGATGGAGTGCGATCATCAGGAGGTTCCGCTGTGGGCGCGAAAGGGAGATGAGTGGATAACTGCGGGGAAGGTGTTTCGCGACGCCATCGAGCGGTTGCCGAGCGAGTTTGGGGCGGTGATGATCGATACCGATCACTTGGCGGCGTGCATCTTGTCCAAGCTGGCGTTTTCCGCGGTGGATTCCATCGTCATTCCTTTGAGTTACAACGATATGGATTTCAATAGATTATTTTCAGATGGCACTGGAAACGGGTTATTCTTTGTTTTGAGTGAAATGAGCAAGCGAGGTTTGTTGAAGGCGCGTATTCACAAATTTATGTTCACTCGCGTCGGGAGCACGGCGAACACGCCCATCGAATCGCCCGGCGGCATTTCGTCTCCCTTCACGCCTACGAAAACGTCGATGCATCAGATGGATGACATGGCGCGACAAATATGGAGCGTGTGTGACCAACCGACGTACAGATGCTTGTTCGCTGGGATCGACGATATCGAGCCCAAGGATGGGAACGTCGTGCGCTCCTTCGCGCACGAGTACTTTGGCACGCTCAAACTCATGCCCGAGCTCGCATCTTCCATTTCAACCATGAATGGCATTCCGGTTTGCAACATGACCACTCGCGTGTACACCGCAGCGAACGGGTTGAGCGGTAACACCGGCGCCCCGGTGCTGAACTCGTTGAAATCTGAACTCTCCGCGGCGACGCGAGAAATCATGCGCGACGAGCGATACAGCGCCCCGATCTCCGCATCTGATCGATGAAAATCGTCAAATCAACGAATCGATAGATGACTAGTAGCAGCGTCGCGACCACGACTACCGCGGTCGCGCTACGTTAGAAACTGTAATGAAACATATTGTACTCTCCAAGCACTCGCTCCTTCGTCCTCGCGTTGTCGCTCAACCCTTTCCTCATTCGCTTGCGCGCGTCCGCGCGAAAATGCGCGTCAAGCGCGCTCGGAAAGTTCGCAAATACCTTCGTTACTATCGCACCGCGCACGGCTTTCGCGAGCCTTACAAAGTCATCGTCGACGGTAACTTTATCGCCGCGTGCGAAAAGCTCCACTTGGGCGTCGCCAAAGATGTCATCGCCAAGTACCTCGGTTCATCCGCGAAAGACGTCAAGGTTTTCACCACGCGATGCGTGCAAGACGAACTTCGAAAGATGGGGCCCGAGTACAAGTCGGCCTCGGCGCAGACGAAGCATTTACATTTGGTTGGAGGAGGTCCAGCGCCGGGTGAAGCGACGGCTGCGGCGTCCATCATCGACGCGTGCGGCGGCGAAAACGCCGAGCGATTCGTGGTTTGCACGCAGGACGACACGCTAAAACGGAAACTGATGGAGATCAACGGTGCGGTACCGATTGTGTTTGCGCACACGAGTGGGTTGCAGATGGAACCGCCGAAGGATGCGACAGCGGGCAGTTTGGCGTCGCAACGCGAACGCGTCGAGGGACTGAGCGCGGAAGAGTTAGAGGAACTCGGGTTGGACCAAGCGGACGTAATGAACATGTACCGAGTGCGTACGAATGTGCAGTTTAAGAAGAAAAAGGGTGGGAAAAATCCGTTGAGTTGCTTGAAGAAGAAACCAAAGTCGGGAACGGCTCCAAAGCCGGCGCCAGCGACGGCGACGGGCGAGAAAAAGAAACGCCCCCGTCGCAAGAAAAGCGCTGACGATGGTGGTGGAGGTCGTAATCGCGGTAGCGGAGAGTAGCATTAAGTAGCAAACCTAACTAGCGCTGAGCGATAGTAACGACGTCGCAATGAAAATGATATTACACGTCCGTTTCGTGAGCCTAGTCCTCCATCGGAGCCCCTGCGCTCCCTACCGTCGCCTTACACTCCATCACTGCCGTGCGAAGTTCCGCAAAGTTGTCCAACGCCGCCTTGTCCCCGCCTTTGGCGTGAACTAACTCTTCACCTTGTTTCAACGCCTCGAGCGCGAGGTCGAATTCGAGAGCGCCGTGATGGGCGTACGCGAGCATATACCAAACGTCGGGAACCGTATCGCGCTCGACCAAGAGTTCATCTAAAATTTGAACCGCCAAATCCGTCGTTGTGTCAAGCTCGAGCAATAGCTTAGCGGTTTCGAACCTGAATTCGAACGATACGTCGAATTCATGTTGAAACTCTTCAGCGGCGTCGTCGTCGTCCGCAGCTCCGTCTCGACGATGCATCGACCCATCTTTACGCCACATCGAGATGGATTCCTTCAAAACAATCAAAGCTTCATCTGTCTTACCTTGTTCGTTTCGCAAACTCGCGAGTAACTGCACAGGCTCTGGAGACGTCGGATCTGACGCTCGTGCGCGATGTATCAACTCCTCCACCTTTGCGCTCGTCTCCTCATCGCATTCATCGCTCGTCCCGAGCGTTTGTTCCGCCAGCGCGCAGCACGCCGCTGCGTGCTGTTCTTGCGCATCCTCATCTCCTTTTGACGCTTGCATCTCCAGTAGTGCTAATCCTTGTCTCGTGCACGCCGTCGCCGCCTCGCCGTCGTCCAACAACTGTCCGAGATACATAAACTTCTGATACCCCTCATTCGGGGCGAGCACCGCCGCGCGCTTCAGCGCGGCGATCGCTTCCTCGTGCTCACCGTATTCCGCGCTCACCATCGCGTACGCCTCGGCGAGGACGATGTCGTTTGGAAACTTTCGCGCCTCGCGTCGAAGCTTCTCGACCCCGTGCTCGACGCGCCCATCCTCGATCGCTTCGTACGCCTCCTCGATCGCTCGCGCGATCGCGCTCGATGAACTCTCGCTCGATGTCTTCGTCGATGCGTTCGCCCGCGCTTTCGCCCCGGGTTTCCCCGCGCGTTTCCTCGACGCTTTCGCTCCTCCCATGGCGCGTCGGTGGCGCGTTCGCGCGTTCGCGCGCGCGCGACGCGGCTCGCGACGCGATCGCGCGACGACGAATGAACGATCGACTCGTTCGTCGAGTGTGGACTCTATCGGTGTTCTACGACGCGTTGGCGAAGAAACGACGAAGGGTCGCGCGCGGGGCGACGTCGATCAATGCCGTTCGATGGTCCGAGGGACGGCGGGCGGCGACGAGCGCCGGGGCGCCGAGGGGAAGAGCGGCACATAAGTGCGGTTGATAAAGCGCTCGACAGACAGAAATCGAGAGAATGACAATGTGGACGAATATAATTTCTGTGAAGCTTGATGTTACAACACGCTGAGGAAGAGGGAAAAAAGATTGGGGAGCGATCACGTTTTCAGACTGGCGCACGCCTTTCGAGCGGCGTCGTCCAAGTCCTCCGCGGTGATGATGGACATTCCGCTGTTCTTTAAGATATCGTTACCGATGCCCACATTAGTGCCTTCCAAACGCACGATGAGAGGCACGCGTAAATCAACTTGCTTAGCCGCGGCGACGATACCGTTCGCGATTATGTCGCACTTCATGATGCCACCAAAAATGTTGACCAGAATCGCCTTCACCTTGGGGTCGCCGGTTAAGATTTTGAACGCCTCGACGACTTGCTGCTCGCTCGCGTTCCCGCCCACGTCCAAAAAGTTCGCAGGCGAACCACCGTAGAGCTGAATGATGTCCATCGTCGCCATCGCCAATCCAGCGCCGTTCACCATGCAACCGATATTCCCGTCGAGGCCGATGTAATTCAAGTCAAACTTCCCCGCTTGCACTTCTCGCGGGTCTTCTTGCGTGGGGTCGCGCATGGCAAACAACTCCTTTTGCCTGTACTCGGCGTTATCATCGAAATTCAATTTCGCGTCGGCCGCGATGAGGTAGCCGTCTTGATTCTCCGCTAACGGGTTCACTTCGATCATCGTGCAATCGCACTTGACAAACGTCTCGTACAGCGCCAGCAACTGGCTCGCCGCGTCATCCAAGTGCTTTTTCACCCCAAGTTTCGTCGCCAACTCCTTGGCCTGCGCTCGGGACATCCCTTTCTCGATATCCAACTTCATCTTGATGATCTTCTCCGGTTGACTCGCCGCTAAATCCTCGATCGACGTCCCGCCCTCCGCGCTCGCGATCACCAGCGGTCCAGCCGTGGCGCGATCGAGCAAAATCGCAAAATACATCTCCCTTTTCAGTGTCATCTTCTCCGCGACGTACAACACGTTCACCGGTTTCCCTTTCGGCCCGGTTTGTTTCGTCACCAGCGTCTCGCCGAGCATCCGTCGCGCGACCGCCACCGCCTCCTCGCGCTTCACCACGCGCACCCCCCCTTCGAACCCGTTCGTGAATTTCCCTAATCCTCGTCCACCGGCTAAGATCTGGCTTTTCACCACGATCTCGTTCGCGCCGCCAAGGTCGCGCGCCGCGCGCTCGACGTCCGCGAGCGACGCGCACGCCGCGCCCGGGGGCACGCGCGCGCCAAACTTTCCCATCAACTCCGCCCCTTGGTACTCGTGGATGTGCAGCGCGCGCGCGCGTGATGACGTCACTCGCATTCCACGCTCGCGCGCTCGGCGCGCCATCGCGAGGGCGTGTGCGCGCATGGCCAGCCAATCGGTGATCGGCGATGTGACGCCTCGATCGATGACGAACGAACGATGGATGATTCATCAATGAGCTCGTCCTCGCGATGACGGTCGACGCGCGCGCGAACGCGCAGGCATTGGTGAGACGATGAATGAATGATGTATGTGATGATACATGCGCGCACGTAGGGCGTTCGAATCGCGAAAATA
>Ga0222713_10005073_pt1 | contig 12928 bp, 9 predicted proteins | sample C33_649DmetaG_FD_165061 | JGI IMG/M metagenome (GOLD analysis project Ga0222713, IMG submission 165061) | Estuarine water microbial communities from San Francisco Bay, California, United States - C33_649D | ecosystem: Environmental > Aquatic > Marine > Unclassified | place: USA: California...
TTAGACGGGTTCTGCCGTGAGCGACAACCCGAGGGACAAAAAGTTGAGCAGGAGTGACTCAAGTCTCTGCACCTCTTTCTCTTTGCCGGTCGGGCGACAAAGATGTCGGGATGCACGATCTCGTCGTTCGCAACGCCCACCTCGTCGACGGCACCGGTGCCCCGGGGAGGCCCGCCGACATTGCCGTATCCGACGGGGTCATCACCGAGGTGGCCCCGAGCATCAACGGGCAGGCCCGGCGGACCATCGATGCGGGCGGCATGCTCGTGACCCCCGGCTTTGTCGACATCCACACCCACTTCGACGGCCAAGCCACGTGGGACCCGATCCTTGCCCCGTCGTCACAGCACGGCGTGACCTCGATCGTGATGGGCAACTGCGGTGTCGGCTTCGCCCCCGCCAAACCGAACCCATCCGACCACGACTGGCTGATCGGTTTGCTGGAAGGCGTCGAGGACATTCCGGGAACGGCCCTCGCAGAAGGGCTGTCGTGGGACTGGGAAACGTTCCCCGACTACATCGCATCGCTGCAGCGCCGCGAGTGGACGATCGACGTGGGAACGCAGGTGGCACACGCACCACTGCGCGCCTATGTCATGGGTGAGCGCGGTGCCGACCCGCACGAAGAACCGACCGCCGACGAACTTGGTGCGATGGTGCGTCACGTGCGCGAAGGGTTGCGCGCCGGCGCGCTCGGCTTCACCACCAGTCGTACCTACATCCACCGCACAAAGGCAGGACAACCGCTCGGAACGCGTTTTGCGAGCGCCGACGAGTTGGTCGCGCTGACGTCCGCACTCACCGACGAAGGCACCGGCGTCATTCAGTTGATCTCGGATGCGTATCTCAGCGAGGACGAAGACCTGGCAACACGTGAAATGGCCTTGATGGAAGAGGTCGCGCGCGCCTGTGGTCGACCGATGTCGATGACCGTGCAACAGCCCATCGATGCACCCGATCGGTGGAAGCGCATGGTGGCATGGACCATCGACGCCGCGTCGCGCGGCATCGACCTGAAGACACAGATCGCACCACGTCCCATTGGTGTTCTGCACGGCCTCGATGCGTCGATCACGCCGTTCATCCTCTGTCCCACGTGGGCACTCGTGATGCAACTTCCGCGCGAAGCGCGCGTTGCGGAACTCTCGAAGCCCGAGGTGAAAGAGCGTGTTCTGCGTGAACATCCCGAGCAGTTGTCGCGCGCAACCGGCGTCCTGCACAACCTGTGCGCCGAATTCGGTTCGCTCTTCCCGATGACCGACCCCGTTGACTACGAACCGAGTCCCGAATCGTCGATCGCGGGCATCGCCGCACGCGAGGGCCGCACACCCGCCGATGTCGCATACGACATGTTGCTCCGCAACGACGGGCGTCAGCTGCTGTACATGCCCCTCTTCAACTACGTGTCGGGCAACCTCGACGCGGTACGCGAGATGCTGCTGTCGCCGCGCTCCGTCATCGGTCTTTCCGATGCGGGTGCCCATTGCGGCGCGATTTGCGACGGGTCTTTCACGACCACCGCAGTCGCACACTGGTCGCAGAAGCGCAGCCGCGGCGAACGTCTGCCACTCGAGTTCATGGTTCACCACGTCACTCAGCGCACTGCACAGCACGTGGGATGGCACGACCGCGGTGTCATCGCAGCCGGCATGATTGCCGACCTCAACGTGATCGACATCGACCGCCTCGGTGCCGCGCCACCGCGTCTCGTCAACGACCTTCCCGCCGGCGGACGGCGGTTGGTGCAGGACGCGCACGGGTACGTCGCCACCGTGAAATCGGGAACGGTGACGTTCGAGAACGGTGAACACACCGGCGTGCTGCCGGGGCGTTTCGTTGCGGGCACGCGCGGCGCGCCTTCTACGATTCCCGTATGACCGGCACGCTCGTTCTTCTCCGCCACGGCCAAAGCACCTGGAACGAACTCAACCTCTTCACCGGTTGGCACGACGTCGAGTTGACCGCGCAGGGTGAGCGCGAGGCGACGGCCGCGGGTGCCGTGATGCGTGACGAAGGCCTGCGCTTCGACTTTGCCCACACCAGTGTCCTCACGCGCGCGGTGATGACCTGTCACCTCGCGCTCCGCGAAATGGGGCAGGTGTGGCTGCCGTTGCAGCGTCACTGGCGCCTGAACGAACGGCACTACGGCGCACTGCAGGGTCTCGACAAGAAGGCGACTGCCGCACGACACGGCGATGAGCAGACGAACCTCTGGCGACGCAGCTTCGACGTCCCACCGCCGGCCGTCGAGTCCTCGAGCCCCGAGCACCCCGTCAATGACCCGCGCTACCGGTTCATCGACCGTGCCTCCCTCCCCGCGACCGAATGCCTGAAAGATGTGGTGGCGCGTGTCCTTCCGTATTGGAACTCCGAGGTCGTGCCGCAATTGCAGGCCGACATGAACGTGCTCGTCACCGCTCACGGCAACAGCCTCCGCGCACTCGTCATGTACCTCGAGGGCATCAGCGAGGCCGACATCGCGGAATTGAACATTCCGACGGGTGTGCCGCGTCGGTATGCATTCGAGTCATCCATGAAGGTGACCGAGGTCGCCTACCTCGGTGATCAAGCCGCGATCGCCGCCGCCGCGGCAGCGGTCGCGAACCAGTCGAAGTGACCGTCCGATCACGATCCCGACGCGTCACTCGTCACGCGTGACGCTTGGCGCATTTGCACAAACTCATTTCGAAATCGGTTTATGCTCACCACATGGCCTCGAAAAAGACCCCTCTTCAGTACCTCGCCAAAGTTCCGCTCTTCTCTTCGTGCAACGCCCGTGACCTCGGCAAGATCGCCAAGGCGTCCGAGCGCGTCACCCTGAAGGCAGGCACGACGATGATCACCCAGGGCACCGCAGGCAAGCAGGCCTACGTCATTCTCTCGGGCAACGCAACGGTGAAGCGCAACGGCAAGAAGATCGCCACGGCTCAGGCCGGCGCAATGGTCGGCGAATTGTCGCTTCTCGACCAGGGCTCACGCACTGCAACCGTGGTGTGTGACACCGATTGCGACGTACTCGTGCTCGAACAGCGCAAACTGCTCGCTGTCATCGACGAGGTTCCCGCCGTCGGCCACAAGCTGCTCGCGGCCCTCGCCACCCGCATCCGCGACCTCGATCGCGCGCACTACGGCTGAGCCGGCTTGTCCCCACTGTGGGACAAGCCAACGACTGGGCAAGTAGGGTTGCCATCGCTATGAGCAGCCCGAGTGCCCCCGTACAGAATGACGGCGCCCCGCGTCGTTTCAAGCCCCATCAGTTGTCGATTGCCATCGGCATCGGTGTCGGGTCCTTCACCGTGGTCTCGGGCATCCTGCCCCAGATCACCCACTGGCACGGCGACTCCGCCGTATCGCGCAAGGTGTTCGACGGCATCCCCGGTCCGCTGCAGGCCGCCTTCTACACCGTCATCCCCATGCTCATCGTCTGGGGGTCACTGCGCTTCGCCGACCGCGTGCGCAACTGGGAACGCGGCGCGCCCGATCGTCGCCGCACCACCCCGAAGAACGTGAAGCGTCGCCTCGCCGACTACCGCGCGGGTGTCTACATGCGCACCCTGTTGCGCGACTCTGCCGCGGGTCTCATGCACTCGATGATCTACTTCGGATTCCTCGTGTTGCTCGGTGTCACCACGGTTCTCGAGATTGATCACCAGATGCCCGAGAGCCTGAAGTTCCTCCATGGCCGCGTGTACCAGGCCTACGCGATGATCGGCGATCTCGCCGGTGTCGTGTTCACGGCCGGCGTCGTGTGGGCGATTCTCCGTCGCTACGTACAGCGGCCGTACCGCATTCGCATCAAGACAAAGCCCGAACACGCCGCGATTCTCGGTGTCTTGTTGGGCATCGGTGTCACGGGTTTCGGAGCCGAGGCGTTCCGCATCGCCGAACAGTCGGCGTCGGGCGTCGACATGGACTTCGAGAAGTGGAGCTTCGTCGGCTACCCACTCGCTCAGCTCTTCGACGGAATGTCGGCCGGCACCCTCGAGAACTGGCACCAGATCTGGTGGGTCGCCCACGTCCTTACTTTCATCGCGTTCCTGCTGTTGCTGCCGATCACGATGCTGCGACACATCTTCACCTCGCCGCTCAACATGTACCTGAAGGACCGCGAACGTCCGAAGGGTGCAATGAAGGCGATGCCGAACCTCACCGAGACGTCGCTCGAGTCGTTCGGCGCGGCCGTCGTCGAGGACTTCACGTGGAAGCAGCTGCTCGACACCGACGCCTGCACGATGTGCGGTCGCTGCACCAGCGTGTGCCCCGCCCACGCCACCGGCAAGCCGCTCGACCCGCGCGAAATCGTGTTGAAGACCGGCGAAGTCATGGCTGCCACTGCCGCGCATGCCGAGGGTGGCCGTGTGTCGCCGCCCATCGGTACCGATGCGGAGATCACGATCGGCGCAAACTCGCTCTTCGAGCGCATCACCGCAGAAGAAGTGTGGGCCTGTACTTCGTGCAAGGCCTGCGACGAGATCTGCCCCGTCAACATCGAGATTCTCGACAAGATCCTCGACATGCGTCGTTACCTGTCGCTGATGGAATCGAACTTCCCGGCCGAACTGGGCAACGCCTACCGCGCCATGGAAAACCAGGGCAACCCGTGGGGCATGAACCAGGGTGACCGCGCCGACTGGGCAAAGGATCTCGAAGTTGAAGTCGTCGATCCGGGCTCTCCGCTGCAGACCGAATACCTCTACTGGGTCGGTTGCGCCGGCAGCTTCGACGACAAGAACAAGAAGGTCACGCAGTCGATGGCCAAGTTGCTGAAGCGCGCCGGCATCGACGTCGCGATTCTCGGCCCCAGCGAAATGTGCACCGGTGACTCGGCCCGCCGCAGCGGCAACGAGTACCTGTTCCAGATGCTCGCCATGCCGAACGTCGAGATGCTGAACGGCATGGGCGTGAAGAAGATCATCACGCAGTGCCCGCACTGCTTCAACACGCTGAAGAACGAGTACCCGCAGCTCGGTGGCAACTACGAAGTCGTCCACCACAGCGAACTGCTCGAGCAACTCATCACGAGCGGCCAGCTCGACATGAGTGGTGCGACGCTCGATGACCGCATCACGTACCACGACTCGTGCTACCTCGGTCGACACAACGACGTCTACATGGCGCCGCGCAAGGTGGTCGGCAGCATCAAGGGCGTGCAGATCGTCGAGATGCCGCGCAACGGCACCAAGGGCATGTGCTGCGGCGCCGGTGGTGCCCGCATGTGGATGGAAGAGTCGATCGGCACCAAGGTGAACGACGAGCGTGCGCGCGAAGCGCTCAGCACCGGCGCAACCCGCGTCGCCACCGCTTGCCCGTTCTGCTACATCATGCTCGACGACGGCGTGAAGGCTGCCGGTGCCGAAGAGGACCAGGTCAAGGTTGCCGACATCGCGATCCACGTTCTCGAAGCGATCGAGAACGGCGAGCGCAACGCGGGCGCCGATGCGCCACTCAGCACTCCGGTCGCCGGCGAGTAACTGTCACGCATCTGCTGCGACGCGAAAACCGATGTGTGACGCCGAGAAATACTCCGGCTGCGGGATGCGCGCTGTCGGGCGGTACCTCGAGCAGTAATTCACCGCGCAGAGATGTGACCCACCCTTCAGGGTGAAGAGTCGTCCCCCCTGCTGCAACGGATCTTCGGCTTTCGAGTGCCCGCAACACGAAGATGGTGCATGCGAATCGGTGTACTCAGTCGAAGTCCACTCCCAGACGTTGCCGATCATGTCGACGATGCCGAGTTCGTTTGCCGGGAATGCTCCGACCGCTGATGTGGTGCCGAGGTTGTTCGGCGCGGGATTCGACGGAAACTCGCCCAACCAGTGGTTTGCCATTTGGCGCCCGTTGGGCATCAACTCGTCCCCCCAGGCGAAATTCGCTGCGCTGTCACGACCGGACCGGGCAGCGAACTCCCACTCCGCCTCGCTTGGCAGCCGCGTCCCGCTCCAGTCGCAATACGCAATTGCGTCCGCGAGTGCAATATGAACAGCCGGATGATCCGGCTTGTCGGCAATTGATGATGTCGGGCCAAGTGGCGCATGCCAGCAGGCACCGGACACGAACCGCCACCACTCACCCTCACCTACGTCATCTCCGAGGTTCGGTGGCACGAATACGACGCTGCCTGGTCCGCGCAGTTCTTCGGGTAAACCACGGCCAGCGGAATCGGACAGGTGACGTTCCGCAATCGTCAGGTACCCCGTGTCCACGACGAAGCGGCCGAATTGGTGATTCGTGACCGGCGTGCGACCGATACGAAATTGCTCGACGTCACGCGTCGTTCTTGGAGACTCTTCCGGATAAGCAACATCCGACCCGACGTGAAACGTACCCCCGGGAACGACGACCAAATCGGACACGTCCGTCAGTCAATCGCAAGCCCGAGCCGAATCGCCTCTTCGATCACGTGTGGACCAACATCAGGGGCTGTGGGGCCGGGGATGTACGTGACTGATCGAATCACACCATCGAACGGAAATGTCCCATGCCTCAAGTGGAGGTCCCACGAAACCGGCGAGCGCCTGTCGAGTCCGACGTCTATCCCCTCGTATGGAAGAAAGGCATACGGCTGAAAGAAGCCCTGCATCGCAGGCTGCTTGACTTCATCAACCTCGAGTCCAACCGACCAGGTCTTGTCGCCCGGAGCGGTGACATCGACAGCGATCATCTGACACACCGCAGGAAGATCCACTGGTAAACATGCCTTCATACCCAGTCCATTGTTCTGCTCGAAGTGGAGTTTCCCGTCTTCGACGTAGACGACGTAACCGTTCTCCTGTCCACCGTGCGCCACGAGGATGCCTTGATTTGAATTGGTGCACAACACGTCAATCTCGATCCGGAATGACCGACCCTGCACCAGCTTCGCCGACCGAAAACGCTCAAGGGTCCCAGTGCCTGGCAGAATCCGTGTCGGCTGTGCGTACGCCCGTTCGGATGGCGGTCTCCATAAGTGTTCGAGGCGAACGCCTTCTGACAACGGATAGACCTGGTTTTCACGCGCAGCGACATCCCACGCAGCAACAAGTTCGGCGACCTTCTCCGGCATGGATTCAGCAAGGTCATTTGCCTGAGTCGGATCATTCCGTGTGTCAAACAACTGCCACTTCTCGTTCTTGAACGATGTCCGGGGCACATGGAAAGTGACCGCTTCCCAACCATCTCTGTAGTAGGCCCGGTGTCCGATGCATTCCCAATACTGCTCCGTGTGCCTTTCGGGAGAGTCGGGCGAATCCACGGTGTAGGCAAAACTCGTGCCTTGCAGGTCATCTGCTCTCAGACCGTTGCGTTCTGTCATTGGGTCAAGACCGACGAATTCGAGCAACGTTGGGAGCATGTCCACAATGTGTGTGAATTGTCGTCTGTACACCTCGCCGCGCGATGCAATGCGCTTGGGCCACGACATGACAAAGGGGACCTGGTGACCACCTCGATGGGTAGTGATCTTGTAAAGCCTAAATGGTGTGTTGCAGGCCATCGCCCATCCGCGCGGATAATGGGGCCACGAGGACGGACCACCGATTTCATCAAGGTTCTCAAAATCCTCCTGTCGATGGGAGGCATTGTCTCCGGTGCCCGCAAAACCACGGAAGTACGACCGGGCGCCGAGCAAGTTACCCTCGCGAGACGCTCCGTTATCACTGGTGAAAATGAAGATCGTGTTGTCCAACTCACCGAGTTCTTCAAGTGTCGCCACCAGACGTCCGACAGACTGGTCGATGCTGTCAACCATCCCTGCATAGACCTCCATGTAGCGCGCATAGAGCCGCTTCTGGCTCTCCGACAATTCAGCCCAGGCCTGCACATCTTCGTTCGGTTCGGTATTGCGTGGAGGCAGAACTGCATTCGATGCAACCACGCCAATCTCTTTCTGCCTCGCAAATCGACGGTCACGAATAACGTCCCAACCCACGTCGTAAACCCCTCGATACTTCTCAATGTCGCCGGGTTTGGCATGCAAGGGTGCGTGGACTGCTCCGTGGGCAAAGTAAAGAAAGAACGGCTTTGTCGGATTTGACGCCTTCACGTCTTTCATCATCCGAACCGCGCGGTCGGTGAGATCGTCGGTCAGGTAATAACCATCGGGATATTGATCCAGGTGGATTGCACTGTTTCCTTCGTACAACCTGTGCGGATGCCAGAAGTTCGTAAGCGCTTCGAGGAAGCCGTAATACTGCTCGAAACCACGCTGCAACGGCCACGAAGACTTGTCACCTGTTTCAGTGAGATCAGCATCCTTTGCGAGGTGCCACTTCCCGACGGCAAGAGTCGAGTAGCCATTCGCCCTCAAATTCTCGGGTATTGATGGTTGGTTCGCCGGCAATTCCGATGAATACCCCGGAAAACCAGGGTCTATGTTGGCAACATATCCCATGCCGACCGCATGGTTGTTGCGGCCCGTCATGAAAGCCGCCCGTGTGGGTGAACACAATGGCGTCACGTGGAAATTCGTGTAACGCAGTCCGGCGCCGGCAAGTTTGTCAATGTTCGGCGTCTGAATCTCCGAGCCGTAACAACCGAGGTCGGAATAACCCAAATCGTCGGCGATAACAAAGACAACGTTCGGCGACCCGCTTGGAGCAGTTGGCCTGTCCGGCCAGTTGGGTGTGGACCGTGAAAATGTCTCCCCGATACTTCCGCCAAAACCTTCGTATCGATGTCTCCCGCTCAAACCGACATCACCGAACCCTTTGAAGAGGTTGACTGCCAGCGCAGTAGACGACTTTCCAGAATTCCGATCGCCCCGTTGATCAAGATCGCAAGCATTGCAATGATGAAAATCACGCCGAATGCCTCTGACATGTTCAAGATGTTCGTGGCTGCGATATATCTCAGACCCAATCCGTACTTTGCACCGAACAATTCTGCAAACGTCGCGCCGAGAAGTGCCCATACTGAAGCAAGACGGATCGCACCGAAGACTGACGTTAGGACTGAGGGCAGGATCATCTTCAAGAAACGATCTCGTTCTCGTCCTCCCATGGTGATGATGACCGTCTCAAGGTCCGGATCGATCATTCCGGCTGCGGCGCGCGTCGGAATCATGACAATGAAGAAGACGATGCTTGCTGCAAGCACAACCTTCGAGGTCTCCGCGAGGCCAAAGATCAAGATCAAGATTGGTGCAAATGCAGTGCGCGGTGCAGCATTCAGAAACGTAAACACTGGAGATGTAACTTCCCACAAGAGCTTGAAGCGCGCCATGATCAAACCGAGGGCAAGGCCGCCGAGAGATCCTGCAATCCAACCGAATAGCGCTTCACGCAACGTAACTTTGACGTCCCGCCAGACCTCACCGTTGTCCCAGTTTGCGCCAAACCAGTCGAGCGTTTGCTTCGGGGAAGCAATGAAGGCCCTGTTGATGACGTTCCATTTGTAGATGTAATGCCAAACCAATAATGCAAACGCGATGACGGCAATCTTCCCCAATTGAACGGGGATCTTCATCGACTTGATGGCTCTCTGACGGGGTGTCGGTTTGACGTACCGAGCGATGATTTCCTGGCCCGGGGTGAGTTCCTTCTTTTCAGACGAGCTCATCGCGTAGTTCCTTCCAAATGGTCGCCTCAAGATGCATGAAGTATTCGTCGTCAAGCAGATCATCGACTCGGCGTGGGCGTGGAATATCGATCATCTGATCGAGCTTGATCCTTCCGGGACGAGCTGTCATCACGATGACGCGATCTGCGAGCAGCACTGCTTCAGCGAGATCGTGCGTCACCAAGATCACTGTGGATCCAGAGTTTTCCCACAAACGGAGAAACTCGTTTTGCACCGTGATTCGCGTCTGCGCATCGAGCGCACTGAACGGCTCGTCGAGCAACCACAGTTTGGGCTCAATTGCAAGGGTGCGGGCGATTGCAACACGTTGACGCATGCCTTGAGACAGTTGGGATGGATACTTGTTCTTGAAGTCTGACAGCTTCACCATGTCGAGTAATTCGTCTGCCCGACGACGACGCTCGGCCTTTGGCACGCCCCGGATCTCCATCGGCAGTTCGACGTTTCGCCGAGCGGTTCTCCAAGGAAATAAGGCGGACCGAGCAAGCATGTAGCCAACGTCGAGAGAAGGTCCCTTGACGAGTTGCCCACCCTTGATGACGTCACCAAGTGTTGAGGTGATCAATCCCGACAACATGTTGAGGATCGTCGTCTTTCCGCATCCCGATGGTCCGACGATCGCCAAGAACTGTCCCTGCGGCACCTCAAGCGACACATCGTCGACTGCCAGTACTGGGTCACCGTTGCTATCGGAAAAAACCAGAGTCACTCGATCGAGTTCAACAGAATTACTAGACATTCTTCCTCCACGCTCCGCCCACACGAACAAGGTGATCGGGGTCCGCCGACACTTGTCGGCGGACCCCGTTTGTCACATCACCTCAGATGAGACTTCTCTACTTCTTAACCGTGATCGCAGTCTTGGATGAGCGGTTCGCATACTTGACCGCACCCTTGTCGACGACTTGAATGCCGACTTCGCAGATGCCTGCGGCCTTGGTAACAACTTGGGTGCCTGTAATCACGCAGATCTTCTTGGTGAAGGACGTGGCGGTCACCTTCGAGGTCGACTTCGGATAGAGCCTGAGGGCAGTGGCAAGATCCCTGACTTCAAGCGACTTCCCCTTCTTCACGGGTGGGATTTCCTTTGCGGACAAGTTGTAGACGAAGTCCTTCGCCTGCAAGAGAGCGCCCTTGACAACCGCTTGATTCGTGTCCTTGTACCACTGACCGACGCGGTCCCACGCGGCAAGGTTCATGTTGCCATTCGGCGAGAAGTAGTTCAGGTTGACCTTGAGAAGTGCGATGGCCGTTGCGTTGTCGACTCCTGCATACTTCTGCAGCCGTTCAACGGCTTTAGCAAAGTTTTTCGGAGTGCGAAGCCACGTTGCGGCTTCGTCAAACGCCTTGTCAATCTTGACCGCCAGATCCTTGTTCTCGTTGAACCATGATGACGGCCCGCCCAAGCTGAGACCCGGTGCGCGAACGACATCGGGGAGGCCCTTTGCTCCTTCGCGAATCGAGAACGGCGACATTGCAAGGCCGCCCTGGACCATGAGGGTCGCAAACGGCTCGTACGCGATCACTGCGTCGACCGTCTTAGCGGTCAGTGCAGCCTGGATCGTCGGCGCGCTAGCTAGGCCGGGAACGATCGTTCCGGTGTAAGTGATTCCGGCACCACCAGCCAACTGCAGCCACATGAACTCGGATGCTCCCGCCTTCGAGACAACTCCGACGTTGGACTTGGCAAGAGCTGCCATGACGGTCTTGTAGTCGCTGCCCGACTTGATGCCGTTCTGATCGGCGAATTCCTTGCGCACGATGATTTCCCAGAATGGCGCGCTGATGTTTTCACGCCAGACCGTCATCGGAGTGCTCATCTGCCACGAGATGAAGTTGTCAATTGTTGCACCGGTCAGGTTGATTGATCCACCGACAAAGCCGGCAAGAATTGCGGGGGCTGCGGCAACCGGCACTGCCTCAACCTTGAAGCCGTTCTTGGTGTCAAGACCCTCGTCGATGACGGTGTTGATCAAGAGTCCCAAGACGCTTGCTGGCGTATGGGCAAACTTCACGACCACGGGATCAGCGGCACTTGCCGGTCCCGAGAGAGGGAGTAACCCTATTGCTCCGATGGCCACCGCGGCTGCAAGGCAGCGGCGGAACCCTTTTCTGTTCTTCTTCATTTTGTTTCTCCTTTGGTGATGTGTCTCATTGATTGGATTGCATTTATTTCATTCACTCGAGAGCCAGCCCCGATTTGATGGCGGCTTCGAGTGCGTTTTCGCCCTCGTCCGGGGCAAATGCTCCGGGCAGGAAAGTGACGTCGACGATGGATCCCGTGAACGGGTAACAACCATGTCGCTCGTAGATCTCCCAGGAGACAGGGGATCGCCGGTCGAGGCCGATATCGATCCCTTCGTAAGGGAGAAAACTGAAGGGCTGCGGGAAACCGCCCTCGGATGAATACTCCAGTCCGTCGACAATGAAGCCCACTTCCCACTGCCGTTTGCCTGGCGCTTGAACCCGCAACGTAAAGGTCGACGACTTTGCCCCCAACCGAACGGGCTTGAGTTGGGTCATCTTGCCGTTGGCGTTCGAATGGAATTGAAGTTGATTGTCTCGAACGAACACGACATATCCCATGTGCTGTCCGCCATGGGCAAGAACGATTCCCTCGTCACCATGCTTGTACTTCCAGTTCACGACGACATCGAATGAGCGGCCAACAGTCAATCTCGCTGAACGAACACGTTCGAGGGTCGGGGTACCGGGCACGAGACGTACGGGTAGGTAATACGGCGCTTCGTAAGGCGACTTGCGGATGTGTTCGGTGCGGAAGCCGTCAGCCAACGGGTAGACCTGATTTTCCTTTGCTGCTTGTTCCCACGCGGCAACCAGTTCTCTTACTTTCGCGGGGTGATCGTCTGCAAGGTCATGCAGCTGGTTGATGTCCTCGACGACGTTGAACAACATCCATTTGTCTTTTCCGAATGACGTTCTCGCCACGTGCGTCGTTACAGCCTCCCAACCATCCCTATAGAAAGCGCGATTGCCAATGCATTCCCAGTACTGCTCGGTGTGATTCGTGGCAGCCGCCTCATCGTCGAGCGTGTGGGCAAAACTCCGACCATGAATGGGCTCTGCAGTCATTCCATGACGCTCGGTCAATGGTTCGATGCCGATTAGGTCAGCGATCGTCGGAAGGATGTCAGTGATGTGGGTGAATTGACGGCGAAAAACTTCGCCGCGCGCGTTCACTCGCGCCGGCCATGTGAAAACGAAGGGGACGGTATGACCGCCGCGCATCGTCGTGATCTTGTAAAGGCGAAATGGTGTGTTGCACGCCATCGCCCAACCCCGCGGATAGTGCGGCCAAGTTGTGGGACCCCCGATCACTTCGAGGTTCTCGAAATCCTCTGGTTTGTGCTCC
>Ga0222713_10005075_pt1 | contig 12923 bp, 12 predicted proteins | sample C33_649DmetaG_FD_165061 | JGI IMG/M metagenome (GOLD analysis project Ga0222713, IMG submission 165061) | Estuarine water microbial communities from San Francisco Bay, California, United States - C33_649D | ecosystem: Environmental > Aquatic > Marine > Unclassified | place: USA: California...
GTAGCGATAGCCGCGGAAGGTGTTGAGCGGGTAGGGGATCAGCGCTTCATCCTCGGCGAATCCCACCGGTTCGACCTGCTTGGCGTTGAGCTGCAAGGGCGCCAGCGGCCTGCCATCGGGGCCGGTCAGCGGATGACCCTGCGCGTCAAGCGGTACCAGCTCGATGCCACTAAGGTGGCGCAACAGGCTGAGGTAGAGCAGCTGGCTGATGTAAGGCTCGCCCGCCAGGTGCAGGCGCAGATGGCTGAGGCTGATCTCCCCGAGATGGCCATCGGCGCTCATCTGCAGACGCAGGCTGAGCAGCGCGCCGGTGCCCTTGACCGAATACTCCAGCGCCTGCAATGCCAGCGGCAGCACCTCGGTGGCGTAGGCGGTGCGAAAGCAGCAACTGACGCTCTGCACCGGATTGGATTCCACCGGCGTATTGCGCGGCACCGTCAGCGCCGGGCCGGGTCGCTTCAGCGGATCGAACTGCAGCATGCTGAAAGCCGGCAGCGGGCGCATGTAGTTCGGCCAGAGCAGATGCATCAGCGAGTGGGTCAGTTCCGGCAGCTCGTCATCGAGCTTCTGCCGCAGCCGCCCGGTGAGAAAAGCGAAGCCTTCGAGCAGGCGCTCCACGTCAGGGTCACGCCCGGCCTGGCCGAGGAATGGCGCCAGTGCCGGACTGCGCTCGGCGAAGCGCTTGCCCAGCTGGCGCAGGGCGGTCAGTTCGCTCTGGTAGTAATGGTTGAAAGACATGTCTAACGATTCATCCTTGTCGTTTCGTGTCCGGCGGTCGCGCGGATTGCGTCTAGCGTCGGCGGTAGCATCCCGTGGAGGTGTCCATGTCCACGAGCAGGCAGTTGCCGCTTGGTACAAGTCTCATTCCGTCGAAGAAGGCTCTCAGCCCGCGTTCGTGCAACTCGACTTGCCCGTCCACCATCGCCCAGCGTCCTCGACCCTGGATGTCGAGGCTGCCGTAGTAGAGCACTGCCTCAAACGTGCCCTGTTCATGGAGCAGCAGCTGTGAGCCCATCTCCATCACACCGACCAGTTCGTAGCGCCCTACCAGTTCACGCGGTGGTGGAGAGGTGCTGGTGCAGGCGGTCAAAGTCAGCGCTAGGACAACCAGCGCCAGGCGGGCGCAGCGTGAGGAGGGTTTACCATGAGCCATAGGGCACTCCGTGTTGCTCGATATAGGCCTTGGCCTCGTCCGAGATGAAGTAGTAGTGCCCATCGGATTTCCCGCCATAAGGTCCGACTTTGCTGATCGCGGCGTGGAACCGACCGATTTCGATGGACCGGACGCAGGGACCGCCGACCCAGGCCTTGGCGACACCGCCGGGGGCCAGCCCAATGGTGATGTCTTTGCGAAATTGTCCATCCAGCCACTTGCCCTGAAAGTGGCAATAGCCGCGTTGAGGCTTGAGCATTTCCTCGCGCACCCACTCGGGAATATTGATGCGTACGTTGTAGGTCTGCGGTTCGACCAGCGATTGCCAACGCACGAAAATGATCTCCGGCAGATCAATACCTGGCAGGTCCTTGCCTGCGCCTCCTGCTGGATGTTCAGGCCAGCCGCTGACCTTGCCGGAGTAGGAAGGGATCCCGCCACTGACGCGCTCGTAGGCCAGCCCCCTGCGGTCGATCACATCCACGCTTTCCACCCAGATTTCCATATGCTCAGGCGCAAAGACACCCACAAACCAGGCGTTATAGGGGAGTTTCGGCTGGGCGTGGCTGTTGGTGCAGCCGCTGAGCAGAGCGAGTATGCAGGCGAGAAGGAGTTTCTTCATTCGGGATAGCCTTGCTGTGGCTTATTGTTGTAGATCAGCCGTACATTGGGTGCCGGCTTGCTAATAAGCAGTCCGCTGGTGGGTTTCCAGTGCGCGGATAAGTGGATATAGCGCGACCGAAGCAGATGCTCCTCATGTACATCAAGCTCGTACCGGCCGCCCTCGGCATAAGTCATTAACTTGGAGTAGATCTGCTGGAGTTCGGAAGGGAGAGCCAATACGGGATCTCTGTCCTGTATAGGCCGTAACGGTACTCCATGATGCGAAGCGAGGTTTCGCATCACACGCAAATACACCAGCGCAAGTTCACTGCGTATTGGGCGCTCAATGGCTACCAGGCCTAACACCCAATCCTCCGGCGGATGGTTGACGCCGCGGGGGTGGAGTTTGCGGATGCGGCGAACGTCTTTTTTAAGCTGATCCTCCGGCAGCCCAAAAGCCTTCCACTTTTCGTATTGGCGCTCGGTTTCGCGCCAGGCGTGAGTACGTTCAGTTGGTGTGTCCGCGGGCACCGTGGAGCTGACCGGACGACTGAGGATCAGCTTTTCCTGCACAACCGGAAGATAGCCGCCACCGATATCTGAGTGCGCGCCGGGGAGGGTTATCTCTTGATGATGTGGGGCCACGCTATTGAGCGCGAAGTTCCAGCGCATCTCGTCACGAGCCTTCAGCTGAAGCACTTTGCGCGCGCAATTTGGTGGGAGGTACAGGTTGACACCTGGATTGTGGTGGTCCGCAGGGCTGAAGTCCCAGCTCAACGGGTCGGCCACGGCCGCCACCGTATCGAACAGACCGATGAAGTTAATCTGAACGTTGGTGGCCCAGTCGAATTTCGCGTTAAACCCCGGCGCCTGCGCATTGAATAAACTCGCCAGGATGCCGCTTTCCGATTTGAGTATTTCGTTGGCGAAGTGACGGGCCGCAGCAGCCCCGCGACTGAATCCAAAGATGTCGAGTTCCAACCCTTCGATTTCCAGATTGGGGTTATTACCCAGCAGGCGACCCAGCGACTCTTGGATCTTCTGTGGACTTTGCATCACCCGGGCCACTACGCCGGTATCGCCCATACCAGTCCCTTGCCCGTACACCGAGTCTTCTTCCCCGCTGCTGGTGCCGATGCCTTCGAGATACGCCTTGATGCTGGCGCTACGCTCGTCCTTAGCCAGGCTCCGGGTCGCATCGTCTTGGTACAGGTCGAATAGCCGCGCCACGTTGCTAGGCGCGTTGCCGTAGCTGTTGTCCGGCGTCTGGGTGAAGAAACCGTTGCCTTCGCTACCGCCGAAACCATGCGCCCGGCAGTAGTCAACGACTTCGCCAAGGGTGCGCTCGTCCAGCAGAGTCAGATCATCCTGGCGGCATCGCTCGGTGACGGCGGCGTTGGCCAGGTTGTTGCCAGTGCCGTCGAAGAACACGCCGATTCGCAGGGTGATGCCCTGACGCGCCTGTTGCTGCGGCTGCTCGACCAGCTCCTCTTCTTCGTTCTCCTCTTCAACGCCCAATGGCGCGAGATCGCCTGGCTCTTCCTGCCAGGCGCGGGCTATCGGTTCAGATGAGCGAAAGGCCTCGGCGGCAGCGGCCGCCGCAGTAACTGCCTTGGCAATTCCAAGGGCGGCAGGCGCGAGGAAGGACGCCGCGTTGTGGCTGCTGCCGATGACGACCGTCCCCGAGCCGGCGGTGACGACATTGCCGTGATTACCCACACTGCCCACCACCGCCGCCGGCTTGCCATCGATCAACACGTTGGGGATCACCGCGCTGGCCATCGCTCCGCCACAGGCGGAAGCGTCGCCCATGCGTGCGGCCGGCAGGCCGTCGAACAGCACGTCGGGCGAGCCGGCGGCGATGGGGTTGGTGCCGTGGCTCGTCTTCGGGCAGGCGGTAGGGTCGCCGAGGCGGGCTGCGGGTTTGCCGGACATCCGTTGTCTCCTTACTGGACCTTGACCTGTCCGCTGCCATCCAGGCTGGCGGAAAAGCTGACCTGGCGCTTGAGGCCATCCACCTCCAGCAGGCCTTCGATGGTGAAGGCGAGCGTCAGTGGATCGTGGGTTCGCGGCAGCGACAGCACGCGCACCTGGGTCAACCTGGGTTCGTACGCTTCGATGAAACGTTCGATGGCGATACGCGCCTGCTGCAGCGAGTCGTGCAGCGACAGGCGCATATCGTTGAGATCGGGCAACCCGTAGTCGGGCAGCGTCTGCACGCTGCCCGCCCGGGTGCTGAGCATCTTGGCCAGATGGGCAGCCACCGAGGCCACCGCCGCGACTTCGCGGCTCCAGCCGGAACGCCGCGCGGCGTCGCCGCCGAGGCGTTCGAAGAGGCTGCCGTATCCGTTCAAGATGCTTATTCCTTGTCCAGCTTGCCGACCAGCGACAGGGTGAAATCCGCGCCCATGTATTTGAAGTGCGGACGCACGCTGAGGCTGACGCGGTACCAGCCCGGTTCGCCCTCGACGTCGCTGACGTTGACCTGGGCGGCGCGCAGCGGACGACGGCTGCGTACTTCGGAGCTCGGATTCTCCTGATCGGCGACGAACTGGCGGATCCACTTGTTGAGTTCCAGTTCGAGGTCGGTGCGCTCCTTCCATGCACCGATCTGCTCGCGCTGCAGCACCTTCAGGTAGTGCGCCAGGCGGTTGACGATGAACAGGTAGGGCAACTGGGTGCCGAGCTTGTAGTTCAGCTCGGCGGTCTTGCCTTCCTCGCTATTACCGAAGAACTTGGGCTTCTGCGCCGAGTTGGCGGAGAAGAACGCGGCGTTGTCGCTGCCCTTGCGCATGGTCAGGGCGATAAAGCCTTCCTCGGCCAGCTCGTACTCGCGACGATCGGAAACCAGCACTTCGGTCGGGATCTTGGTCTCGATCTCGCCCATGCTTTCGAAATGGTGCAGCGGCAGGTCTTCCACTGCTCCGCCGCTCTGCGGGCCGATGATGTTCGGGCACCAGCGGAACTTGGCGAAGCTGTCGGTCAGGCGGCTGGCGAAGGCGTAGGCGGTATTGCCCCACAGGTAGTGTTCGTGGCTGCCGGCGACGTTTTCCTTGTAGACGAAGCTCTTCACCGGGTTGTCTTCCGGGTCGTAGGGGTTGCGCAGCAGGAAGCGCGGGACGGTCAGGCCGACGTAGCGGGCATCTTCCTGTTCGCGGAAGCTCTGCCACTTGGTGAACTGCGGGCCCTCGAAGTGATCCTTCAGGTCCTTCAGGTCCGGCAGGCCGGTGAAGCTTTCCAGACCGAAGAACTTCGGGCCGGCAGCGGCAATGAATGGCGCGTGGGACATGCTGGCGACGCTGGCGACGTACTGCATGGTCTTCACGTCGGGTGCGCTGGGGTCGAAGAAGTAGTTGGCGATCAGCGCACCGACCGGCTGGCCGCCGAACTGGCCGTATTCGGCGGTGTAGATGTGCTTGTACAGGCCGGACTGAACGATCTCCGGGCTGTCCTCGAAGTCGTCCAGCAGGTCCTGCTTGGAGGCGTTGAGCAGCTCGAGCTTGATGTTCTCGCGGAAGTTGGTGCGATCGACCAGCAGCTTGAGGCCGCGCCAGGAGGATTCCAGAGCCTGAAACTGAGGGTGGTGGAGAATCTCGTCCATCTGCCGGCTTAGCTTGGCGTCGATCTCCGCGATCATGCGGTCGACCATGGCCTTCTTTACTGGCTCGTTTTCGTTCTGCGGCTTGAGCAGTTCTTCGATGAAGGCCGAGACGCCGCGCTTGGCGATGTCGTAGGCCTCGTCGTCCGGGGTCAGGCGGGTTTCGGCGATGATGCGGTCGAGGATGCCGCCTTCGGCGAGGGGGTTGCGGTGCTCGACGGCGGCTGCGCTAGTGGTCATATGAATCTGCTTCCTTGTCGGTGATATCAGGCGTCCAGCTTCTCTTTGGCCGCCAGGCCCAGTTCGCCGAGTACGCGGTCACGCGAATCGTCGTCGGCGAGTACGCTTTCGATGGCCTTGCGGAAGGCCGGGGCGTTGCCCAGCGGACCTTTCAGGGCGACCAGGGCGTCGCGCAGTTCCATCAACTTCTTCAGCTCCGGAACCTGCTCGACCAGATTGGCCGGGTTGAAGTCCTTCATCGAATTGATGCGCAGCTGCACGGCCAGCTCGTCATCGGTCTGCTCGTCCTGCAGGCGGTTCGGCACGCCGAAGGTCAGGTTCAGCTCCTGCTTGGCCAGGACCTCGTCAAAGCTGTTCTTGTCGATGGCGATGGGCTTGCGGTCTTCGATCTTGCGATCGTCGGCACGCTGGGTGAAATCGCCCAGCACCATCAGCTTGAGGGGCAGCTCGACCTCTTCCTGAGCGTTGCCGGTGGCCGGCTTGAACGTAACGTTGATGCGTTCCTTGGGTGCAACCGAGCCTTCTTTGGCCATGGTGTTCTCCTTTGCGTTAATCCAGCACCACTTCGAGATCGAGGTGGCACAGCCTGCGGTAAATCTCATCCTTGCTTTCACGCACGGCGTGGTTCTGCGGCAGCAGCTCGCAACAGCTGTGCAGCAGGCGCAGTACCTCGAGGGCGAGATCGGGTTCCCAGCTGCCCAGACCACTGGCCTCGAGCTGCTGGTCGAGCGCTTCGAGCTGGGTTTTGGCCAGCTCGTATTTCTTGGCCTGGTAGCACAGGCGGGCGAGGCTCAGCTGCCAGAAGAAGCGCTCGCGGCCACCTCGGGCGCGAGCCAGGCCCTGTTTGAGCTGCTGCACGGCTGGTTTGAGGCCGTCCTTGCGCAGTAGCGGCACAGCTTCCTGCAGCGCGAGCTCCCAGCTCGGTTGCAGGGTGCCGGCTACGGGCGGCTCCTCCTGCCTGGCGGCCGTTGTCGGCTGCACATGGGGCATGACCTGGCCACTGATCCAGGCACGGGTTTCGGCATCGGCAAACGGGGTGCCGTCGTGAAAGTACAGCTCTTCCAGACGCGGTACGCGTTGCAGGAACAGCGCGAGCTGGATCTCCACTTCGCGCATGGCCTGCGCGGCGTCCAGCTCCTGCAGGCACTCCCAGGCCAGACGCTGGCCGTCCAGCCAGAACGGCGCGCGCGCGGTGCTGTTTTCCAGGTCCACCAGCAGGTCGGCGTACTGCCCTTGAGCGAAGCGTTCGCGGTAGCTGGCGAGCTTGTCGGCGGGTACGCCACGTAGCGCGGTAATCTGCTCGCTGTTGTGCTCCGGCAGGCTATCGATGCTCAGCCAGAGCAGGGTGCGCGCGAGGCGCAGGGGGCGCAGATCGCTGGTGCGCTGCTTGAGCCACCAGGCGGTCAGTGGGCGCGCCTGCTCCTGCAGGTTGCGCACGGCCTTGAGCGCTTCCTTGTCGTTCTCTATCGGCGAGCCGGGAGCGAAGACCTGGCTGGCGACCTGCTTGACCTGGGCAATGGCCGCCCCCACCGTACCTGGCTGCGCCTGTCCCTGACTGGCGCGTTTGACCATGCCGTCGAGCTGGCGGCACAGCGGCAGCAGCAGCGGTGCGTCTTCGCCCAGATGGCCGGACAGGCACTGCTCCAGCGAATGCAATTGTTCGGCGAGGCTGCGAAACAGTGGCAGCTGTTCGCCAACCGGCACGTCTTCGGAAAAGGTCTGCTCCAGGCGCGGCAGCAACCAGTTGATCGCGGCGGCGCGGGTGCGTGGCTTGCGTGGGTGCAGCTCGTCCCAGTGATTGCTGCACAGGTATTGCAGCAGGCTCAGGCCAGCCTGCAGCCCAGCGAAGGATTCGCGTTGGAACAGGCTCCATGTGAGCCAGGCTGCAGCACGCAGGTCCTTGGACAGCGAAGCGAGCAGCACTTCGCTGCCTTCGCGGACCTTCTGCCAGTCGATGCCGGTGGTCTGATGCAGTGCCCCCGCCTTGGCAAGTTCAGCCTCGAGCAGTTCGAATTCGCTGCTGTAGCGAATATCGTCGCCAGCGAAATTGCTGTCATTGACCGGCTTTCTGGCAAGTTCCAGATAATGCTTGCTGAGTGCGCTGGCGTGCATTGGGTCTTCCGTGACGCTCAAGTTCGATCCGTGAACTTTGAAACATGCCGCCAATATCAAAAGCGGAATGTTTCCGAGAGAAGGGGTGCGCAACTTCTTGCACATCGTCCCTGCGCAATAAATTGCGCAGAGCCTTATGGGGTGGGCATCCTAGACGTGGGGTATGTGTCGTTCAAGGCGAGAAGTGTGATCTCCGTTGCAGCTGGGAATATTAACCAGCTGGCGACGGAACTAATTCAAAGCGGGCGATTAAGTTGCCTTTGTATAACAACTTAATTCGTAGGAAATATGCCGGTTTCTTGTAAGAGAATACTTACGTGCAACTTTCTACCCGGTCACAGAATTGGGGGCGATTAATGTTATAGGCCGCTGGAAGTTGCCGATATGGACACAGCCAGGGTGTGGCGCCGACCCGGCTGGAGCACCACCGCGTCGTCCAGCACATTGGCCGTCTCGATGCACAGCATCCGCTGCCAGGCATCGTCGGCGAAGCTCGTCAGGCGCCGTGCCTTATCGATCCACGGATTCCACAACACGGCGGACATCGAACCGCTGGTGGTCAGTCGGATGCGCCGCTGCCACGCCGGATCGACAAGATTCAAGGTAGCCGGCAGCTGCTGGTAGACACGGTCGGTTTCGCCGCTGAAATGCAGGTCGCCCTGTTGTTGGTGTTCTTCCCAGTTGTGCAGGGTATCGATGTAGGGGCAGCCGGCGACGCCCTCCACACGCACCTGATGGATGTCGCTGATGGCGAAGTAGGTGTGGAGCGCCTGGCTGATGGCAACGCTTTCGTCACCGTAGTTGCGGCTGCTGAGGCTGAGCTGGAGATCATCGGCGAGGCGAATCCGCAACGTCAGTTCGACCCGATGCGGCCAGCCCGGCAACGCGCCGAGCGCCTGCGGACAGTCGAACTCGAGAATAGCCGCATCGCCATCGCTGCGCTGTTCGCGCAACTGCCAGGGCAGCGTGCGTACCAGGCCATGGAAAGGTGCGGGTTGTTCGCCGTGGTAGCTCGCTTGCACGGCCTGCGGATTGCGCGCCAGGTCGCCGAACCACGGCCAGCAGATCGGCACGCCGCTGCGTACCGACTGACCCTGCTGGAAGGCTGCCTCTTCGCTGAGCCAGATGATCGGTGGTGCGTCGCCCTGGCGATAGCTGAGGATCTGCGCGCCCTGTTCGGCGATCAGCAGTTCGTCCTCGCCGCGGCGGACTCGCCAGACGGCGAGTTGGTCCATTTCGATGCGTTGGATATCGACAGGCATGGGCAATCTCGTGATGGGCTCGGGTTTGCGTCTGACAACGGTCGCAAGGCGGGATTTCATCCGTCTCCGGGCGTGGGGTGGATGTTGCGTACATCCAACGTGGCTCCGTTCGGTGGAGCGCCATTCAGTGGATCGCCAGGGTGGATCGCCGACGCGCGATCCACCCTACAGGTCGCGCGGTCAGCGACCCTGGCAGGCGTCGACCCGCAGCCAGCGTTCCAGCAGCTTGAAGCCCTGCATCAGGATGAAGGCGATCAGCAGGTAGATCAGGCCGGCGGTGAGGAACATTTCCTCGTGCAGGTAGGTGCGGGCGGCGATCTTGCGCGCCATGCCGGTCAGTTCCAGCAGCGTGATGGTGCTGGCCAGGGCGCTGGCCTTGAGCATCAGGATCACTTCGTTGCTGTAGGCCGGCAGGCCGATGCGCGTCGCACGTGGCAGGATGATGTGCAGCAGTGCCTGGGCGCGTGACATGCCGAGCGCCCGTGCGGCTTCGACTTCACCCGGCGGCACATTCTGGATCGCACCACGGATGATCTCGGCGATATAGGCGGCGGTGTGCAGCGTCATGGTGATGATCGCGCACCAGTACGGGTCACGCAGAAACGGCCAGAGCGCGCTTTGGCGCACCACCTCGAACTGCGCCATGCCGTAGTAGACCAGGAACAGTTGCACCAGCAGCGGGGTGCCGCGGAAGAAGAAGATGTAACCATAGGGCAGCGCGCGCACTGCCAGGTGCCGCGATGAGCGGGCAATGCCCAGGGGCACGGCGAGGATCAGCCCGGCGACGACCGAAACGCCGACCAGTTGCAGCGTCAGCCAGGCGCCTTCGATGAAGCTCGGCAGCCACTTGATGAAGATTTCCCAGGTCATGCTGCGCTCCGCACGAAGCCGCGGCCGGCACGTTTTTCGAGGAAGTGCATGCCGATCATGGCGACGATGGTCAGGCACAGGTAGATGAAGGCCGCGACCAGGAAGAAGGTGAAAGGCTCCTTGCTGGCGGTCACGGCGATCTGCGAGCGGCGCATGATTTCTTCCAGGCCGATGACGGATACCAGTGCCGTGTCCTTCATCAGGATCATGAACAGATTGCCCAGACCCGGCAGCGCCAGGCGCCACATCTGCGGCAGGATCAGCCGCGTGAAGATCCGCCGTTTGCCCAGCCCCAGGGCCAGGCCAGCCTCACGGTGTCCCTTGGGAATGGCCAGCAGCGCCCCGCGGAAGACTTCGGTGGCGTAGGCGCCGAAGCACAGACCAAGGGCGATGGTGCCGGCGGCGAACGGGCTGAGCGCCAGGTTCTCGATGCCGAACAACTCGCCGATACCGCGAATCAGGCTGATGGTGCCGAAGTAGATCAGCAGCACCCAGAGCAGTTCAGGGACACCGCGCACGATGGTCGAGTAGGTGCCGCCGAGCCAGCGCAGCGCGCTGTAGGGCGAGGTTTTGGCGAGAGCGCCGAGCAGACCGAGCACCAGCCCCAGCGCCAGGGAGGCGAGGGCCAGTTGGATGGTCATCCAGGTGCCGGCAATGAGCGCCGGCCCGAATCCGTGAAGGTCAGGAATCATAGAAGCTCAAACACCAAAGCCCGGTCGGCCAGTTTCAGGCGACCGGGCTTCGGCTCGGTTGGATCAGTAAATGCTGAACGGGAAATACTTGTCGTTGATCTGCTTGTAGGTGCCGTCAGCGATGATCTCGGCCAGCGCCTTGTTCAGCTTCTCACGCAGCTCGTCGTTGCCCTTGCGCACGGCGATGGCGATCTTGTCGTCATCGAACACCGGTTCGCCCTTGAACTCGAAGTCCTTGCCGGCATCGCTCTTGAGCCATTCCCACTGCACGAAGGTGTCGGCCAGGATGCCGTCGACGCGGCCGGAGGCCAGGTCCAGGTAGGCGTTCTCCTGGGTGTCATAGAGCTTTATATCGACCACGCCGTCCAGGTTGTCTTCCAGCCAGGTGCCAGCGATGGTTGCGCGCTGCGCGCCGATGACCTTGCCGTCCAGATAGTCCTTGTCGGTCTTGAACTCGACGCCCTTCGGCGCCACGAACTGCAGCTTGTTGGTGTAGTAGTGATCGGTGAAATCGACGGCGTTCTTGCGCTCTTCGGTCACCGACATCGAGGCGGCGAGGAAATCGAACTTGCCGGCATTCAGGGCCGGGATGATGCCGTCCCAGTCGGAGGTGACCACTTCGCACTCGGTTTGCATCTTGGCGCAAAGGGCGTGGGCGATGTCGAGGTCGAAGCCAACCACCTTGCCGCTGGCATCGATCAGGTTGAAGGGCGGGTAGGCGCCTTCGGTACCAATCCGTAGTTTTTCCGCGGCGAATGCCTGGGTGCCGATGATCAGCGAGGCAGCAGCGGTCAGCAGGATCTTTTTATAGCTCTTCATGCGGTGTTGCTCCATTAGCGATGGCTGGACATGAATTGTTTACAGCGCGCCGATTGAGGGCTGTCAAATACCTGCTCGGGCGTCCCCTGCTCCTCGACCAGACCCTGGTGGAGGAACACCACTTCGCTGGAAACCTGCTTGGCGAAATTCATTTCGTGGGTGACGAGCAGCATAGTCCGGCCTTCCTCGGCGAGCGACCGGATCACTGCAAGCACTTCTTGTACCATTTCCGGATCGAGCGCCGAGGTGGGTTCGTCGAACAGGATTACCTTGGGCTGCATCGCCAGCGTGCGAGCGATCGCCGCGCGCTGCTGCTGACCGCCGGAAAGCTGGTTGGGGTAGACGTGGCGTTTGTCGGCGATGCCGACCTTGGCCAGCAGCGCCTCGGCCACCTCGGTGGCTTCGGCCTTGCTCTGGCCGAGCACGCGGCGCGGTGCCTCGATGATGTTGTCGAGGATGGTCATGTGCGGCCAGAGGTTGAAGTTCTGGAACACGAAGCCCAGCTCGCTGCGAACCCGGTTGAGCTGCTTGCCGTCAGCGGCAATCAGATCACCCTGCTTGTCGCGCTTGAGCTTGAGCTGCTCGCCGGCCACCAGGATTTCACCCTCATTGGGGTTTTCCAGGAGGTTGATGCAGCGCAGGAAGGTGGACTTGCCGGAGCCTGAAGAGCCGAGGATGGAAATCACGTCGCCGTCACGGGCGGTCAGCGAAATGCCTTTGAGAACTTCCAGGTCGCCGTAGCGCTTGTGCAGGTTGCGGATTTCCAGTGCAGGGATGGCCTCGGCCATGAGGGGTCCTCTTACAGACCGGCGAAGGCCGCCATGGTCTAGATATCTGATGGTGCGCTCCGCGCGAACTGCTCGCCGTCCTGGCGAGGCGCAAACCTAGCATGCGATGCGGCATGCGCCAAGCGCGATGCGGTGTTGAGCGATGTGACCGTTCGGTCACGTTTCGCCGGCCAACAATGCGCTCCTAGCTATATAGATGAAGTCGATGCTGCGTGCGCAGGTGCGCTCCGCTGCCCGGCGCAAGCGGCAGCTCGGTCCGCTTGGCTGCGGCCTGAAGCTGCCACCGCTCTCAGCCCGCGTCCGGCTTCGGTGCATCTTGATCGTCGGAGAGCATTTCGTCGTGCTCGGCCATTTTCCACGGCAAGCTCCCCGGCGAGATGTGCAGGAAGTGCAGGTACTTCTCGAACTGGTCGAGTATGTCGCTGATGATGTCCGCCTGGTCGTATCCGTAGACGTCGTAATGCTGGCCGCCGCGGCGCAGGAACACCTCGGCACGGTAGTACTGCTCGTCGGCCTCCGGCCCTTCGGTCAGCGCGAACGCCGGCATGGCGTAACCGACCGCACGGATCTCGTAGATGAAGTCCACCTGGTCGTCCTTGATGACCTCCAGGTAGAGCCGCGAGTGGGCTTCATCGGTGTGCACTTCAGCAGCCCATTCCTGGCCACTGAGTTCGCGCTGCACGCGGCGCATCGCCTTGAGCACCGTGGTGTTCATGAAGTCGTCGACCTCTTCCCTGCTGGGAAAGCTGACCATCCCCGCCAGGCGCTTCTTCCACAGGCCGGGAC
>Ga0222713_10005076_pt1 | contig 12920 bp, 22 predicted proteins | sample C33_649DmetaG_FD_165061 | JGI IMG/M metagenome (GOLD analysis project Ga0222713, IMG submission 165061) | Estuarine water microbial communities from San Francisco Bay, California, United States - C33_649D | ecosystem: Environmental > Aquatic > Marine > Unclassified | place: USA: California...
CCTTCCGAGTGGGTAATCATGTGGCTGTCAGTCTGCCCACCGCCAGTAGACTCAGCGCTCATCCAAACGTGGCCCGGGGTATGGCCAACCACCTTGCCAGTGAGTTTAGTTACCCGCCCGGTGTGGGATGCACGATCTGTCTTACGTTCGGGATGTCTTGCTTGGCTGTCCATGGTGATTACTTCCCTTGATTTTTCTTGTACGTCTTCAGATTCTGCTTGTAAGTTTTCTTGTCTGCACGAGAAACCTTACCAACACGGCCTTCCGATTCGGGCACGCCGAGAGCGTTCAAGCCCTTGTTGACCACACGGCCGAGGGGGCCAGCGGGACCACGTTCAGGGGCATTCGGAGGATTCATAACATCAAAGGTGCTGTCGTACGCTGAGCCAGCGTCGCCAGTGGAGTATGACCGGTATCCAGCGATGCGACCGGTGTGGTCGTCTCGTCCTGTTTTACGTCCGGGGTGCATTGCCTGACTATCCATGATCAAACCTTCTTCTTAGCGGGGGTAGGGGGCTTACGGGGGCCTTCCTTATAGTCGTGACCCGAGTAATCTGGGACTTGTGGCAACGGCTTGGAAGACTTCTTCGGGTCAAAAGCACGACTCAAATCCCTCTGCAAAGCACGGACTCCTCCCTGAGGGGCGCCGTAACTGAAGTCGTAGTAGTCGCCGGGGCCACCACCACGACCGTGGTTTACGCCGACCTGAAAGAACTGGGTGCGCCCGATGTAGGTGACGTAGTCCATGGGGTCATTGGGGAGGTCTGCGTCATTAACCGTGGGGGGGCGCTTCGGGGGCTGACCGGCGCCACCGCCACCAGCGAGGGGTTTGGGGTCTTTAATTACTTCCATCCTCGGGCCTTTCTCTTTGCCTCTTTTTGATCTTTGGCGGCGTATTTACGGTCATACTTATCAAGATGTGCGTTGTACTCGTCCAGTGTTATTGACTCTGCGGGGGGAGGGGTTGTGGAGTCACCACCAAAGGGTGTGCGTAATTTTACGGGTACCTCATTGAGTTTGTTAGTTATCGCTTTATGCGCTTGATTTGCTCTACCAGTAAGATACGGAGCCATGGCGCGGTCACCCGGGGACGGAGGACCCCAGTTGGTAGAGTTTTTGGAAAGAATACTCCTAATTCTTTTCATTACTTTGACTCAGTAACCGGCTCGGGGGTCGCTCGCACAAGACTTACACACTTCACTGTCAAAGTCATTGACCGTGCCACACGAACCACAAATCTGTGACTTCACCATGGTCTTGTCGCCGGTAACTCCGGCCTCGTCCAATTCCTTACGGTGCTTCTCAGCGTTCGGGACCTCCATCATACGGCGGTACAGGTCAGCGTCACGAGCCGCTCGGGAGCGGGTCGGGGGCTTGTTGTACCCGGTTTCGTACTGACCGGAAGCCGGATCAGAACCCCGAGAATGGATAGCGGGCATGATCTTTGCCATGATTTCTCCTTATATTAACGCCATGCTGGTGCTAAGGATTTTAGCATGCTTCGGCGTTGCATATCTATAACTTCAGGGTTAGGGCGCTCCAATCCCCGAGGAATACCACGGGGTCCAACCTTTCCATCGTTGGTCAACATGGCAGGTTCAGCGCCTGTTGGGGCGAACTTTTGACCCTTGGATTCCAATACCAGTCCGGTTAAGAGGTTGAACTCTTTAGGCCAAATGTAGTCGCCTGCATTAATCCGCTCGCCTTTATGAACACCTCTAGAATAAGACCTTTGGTTGGCCCGGGCGACAGCGTTCGTCAACTTATCCTGACGGCGGTTACTGGACATTGTCCCAAGGTAACCATCGGGGTACTGGGTGTCCGGTGTGGAGCCGAAGGCGGAGAGGCGCTGATCCTTGGCGTTGCGGAATACCGGGGTAGGACCAAGTAAGGGAAGGGTGCTTCCTGAGTTACGGTTACCGTCAGGACTAGGACCGGTGGTGAATGCGTTAGCCATTACCGATCCATGCCGGTACCGGAGAGCATTCCTCCCTGAGAGCCCCCACCAAGAGGGGTGATGGGGCGGGGCTTACGGACGCCACGCTTCAAGAACTCATTTCGGGGGTCAGGTCGGTATGCGTATTTCGCCATCAGTCGTACTCGTCCCATTCGTAATCTCGGAATTTGGTTTTCTTCTTACCCTTACTACCCTTTTTATTGCCGTAGTAATCGTCGTCGTTGTCGTCATCGGAATAACCGAGATCGTCAAGCATCTCGTCCCATGACAGGGGGTCTAGCGGTCCGTACATCTTTACTTCTTCTTTTTGTTCCTGTTTTCTCTGTCCATCGCCGCCATGTCGGCTTCAGCGGCCTTTCGGGCTCGGTAATCTTCACCGGCGCGGTCCATTCGCTCTCTGTCAGCAGGAAACTCTCGTTTTTCTATTAACTCCGATACTGAAGTGCGTGGCGTAGATACAGGAGCATCCGGTGGGTTGTCAATCAGATGCTGTGGCAAGCCGGTGGCCTCGTTAATTTCAACCTCAGGCTTAGCGTTGTCTTCTTCCCACTTCTTCTTGATGTCTTCGTCAATCCAAGTCTTCATCGTGGCGTCGCCAACACGACCACGAAGTTCAGTGAGACCGCTGGCCTGCGGAGGGGGAGGGGTGTTTGGCGCCCTGTACTCCGGGGCACCGGAGTCCTCCATCATTTGTCTAATGGAGTCGTGGAGATGCACCAAGCGCTCGTACACATCAGCGTCTTCTTGACGGGCTTGCTGGGGCTGTACTCGGCTACTACGGAAGAGTCGGGGCCCCTGTGTTTGGCGTGGACCAGTTACTTGGGTCCCCACTGGCCGAAACTGACTGCTAACCATGTGGGCAGGAACAGCGGCTGAAACACTGACAGGACCGGGGAAAGTAACAAGAGTAGGGGGGACAGCGGGGGCGACAGCGAGGGGTTGTGTGTACAGCCGCTTGTCACCATAGTGATCCGACATCCCGTGGACTGCCGCTAACGGACCTTTTGGCGTTTTGGGAAAATATGGGCCCTCAGCAGGCTGGCCGAAATCTTCATGGTACGAAGCGTCAGAAGTATCAATGTGTGTGTTGCGATCACCGAGGGGCACCGCTCGGTGAGTACCTTGCAGTGAGGGGACACCGGGGCCGACCAATGAAGGCGAGGGGCGGTCGCGGATAGGAGCAATACCAGCCTCTCCACCACGATAGCCCCGTTCGCCAAGCGCCCTCGCTGTGGTCTTAGTTACAGGCTCAGGGTTTGAACGCCCACGTTCAAGGCGCTCACGGAACGCTTGGTCCGTCTCAGCGGGGCTGGTGACGTCTGCCCACATAGTGCGGTCAGGGCGCCCCTTACCAACACCCCAAAAACTCTCAGCGCGGCTGATCTTGCTCATGGCAACCTGATACGCACGAGACCCAGTAGCAGGAGCAGACGAGGTCTGTATCGGAGTACCAACAATCGTGTTGTCGGTAGACGCTGTCCCCGAGGTAGTGGCCTCAGCCTTACGGGGACGACCCCTTTTAGGTGTGGCAGTCTTACGAGGACGGCCCATCGGCTTGGGTGCTTCACCGGGCTTCTTACGGGCCATAATTACCTCACAACGGGTTTAAAGGACATAGCACTTATTGTAGTCCCTTTTTCACCTTCAATATCATCAAAGCCTATCACAAAGGTGAGGTCAATACCACGGGGTGCGACAAAGCCACGGGCAATAGCGCAGGCTTTGGCGGCTTGGTTTACGGCTGATGCCCCGATAGCACGCATCTTTGGTGCTTGACCTGCGATAACGGCTCGGGCCATGATGGAACCTACGCTCTGCGGGTTGCTACTTCCGGACACCTTGATGATGTCATCAACGGAGGCGTTCAATTCTTGCGACATTCTGTACTCCAGTATCTAAGGGGTTGTGTACCCCATAGATATTAGAAGTAACCGGCCTCTTTCAATAGGTCTACGAGGTCGCAAAGACGTAAAACAGCGTAAGTATCACCTAGTGAATTAACGCCTTTATTTGGTCGTTTAACAACTAGAGCAGGAACAGCGTCACCCTTGTTCTGAGCCTGCTTGACCGTGTCGTCCAACCATTGGCTTAACTGGAATGACTTCTGATTCTTACACTGGATGATGGCGTTACGCCCGGTGTTACGGTTCTTGATGCCGTTGATGTCACCGGTGTCATCTCCAGCCTTCAGCGGAGTGCGCTCAGCATCGGGAAACCCGTTGTCATTGAGGTACTGCTTGACCATCGTTTCAAACGATGTTCCTTTTTGCTTTGATTTATTAGCCATTATTCTGAATAAGTTCAATTAGGCGGTTGAGCAAAGCGGTGGTTTCCTGCACAGACTTACGGATTTCGGTGATCTCAGCACGGATTTCATCCATGTGCCGACCACCGCCGTAACGGTACAAGTCACGCTGGCGGTCAAGACGGGCGTTCGCTTCGGCGGCGTCGTTACGATAAATGGACATTATTCAAAAACCCTTCTAGAAGTTGGTCACGTTCGCTTCGTACTTTGTCGTGTATCTGCTTTAAACAGTCAAAGTCGTTGTTGCAGTCGGCTAGTTCGGCTCGCAGTCGTTCAATCTCGTCGGCGGCTTCTTTGAAGCGCCGTACATCGTAAGTAACGCCCGAGGGGCTGGTGATGGTTTGGCGTTCTCTCAGCCATTCATAAATGTCAGGCTCCAAACCGTTGCATCCTTACGTCTTTGCCGTGCAGGCCAATGCGCCGAGACAATTCACGGGACAACAACTGCGCCCCACGCTCACAGGAGGCAAACATGGTCTCCACGAGTTTCCGGTAGGCCCGGGCTGTTTGGTATGCCTCTTGCTGGGCCACCACGATGGGGTCCACATCCCGCCGTGCCTTAGCCAGCGTCACACGGTCTGCCTTGTCAGCGGAGTTCCACTGCCCGATCAAAACGGTGGATTCAGACAGACGACATTTGTGAGACTGCTTCTCTTCGTCAATCTCGGCCATGACCAGTTCAGACTGCGAGTACGACACCCATGCCATGAACTCACGGTACAGGCTCATCAGATCAGCGTCTGATAACCCGTCTAGGTCCCGGGGTATCTCCGGGGGTGCCGACCCCGGTCGTGCTGGGAGGCTGAACTTGTCCTTGAACCTCTCCACCGGATCGGTCGCTGGCATGGTCCGTACTATCCGTGTCATCTTCTCCCCAACATTTGTTCTTGTATGGACATGACTTGCATGTTGCGTGAGTGATGCTATCCACCCACATCGGTCGCATTGGTGGGCGCTTGCCCTCTATGTGCGCCATGATATCGGCGCACCCAGTCAAGATGTCGTCAATGATCTCAGGCTGGAACCGAACGGTAAACTCTTTGACATCTTGTGTGGGCTTCCACTCATAGATGAACGACAAGGTGTGTATCCCTGTGCAGAACATGTACAGGTTGGCCTGACGAAGGTGGGACGGAAACGGCTTGCGAATACGGTTCCACATTTCATCAATGGTGATCTCACCCTTGGAATACGGGATAAACAGGTCGGGCGCTTCAAAGCGAAGTGTGCCCACGCCTACGCTCTTGATCTCAATGAGCGTTTCGCCATCGGCGTGAGCGACAATCCCGTCAGCGTGCCCCGTGATGTTGTATTCCTCGTTACGGATGGGCACCTCACGGTAACGGACAGTCTCTGCCCCGCAGGATGGGCAGGATGTTCCACCCGCCCCCTGCCAGCGGTGGTCGCATAAACGACATTGCCAGTTGCCCCGCAATACACCGGCGTGCCACAACCAAGTTTGCCACTTGTTATGGATGGCGTTACCCTCCGCAAAGATGTTCAGGAGGTTAAAACCGGGGCTGGTCGTCGGGCGGGGGAAGCCCATGAGGGTATACCACGAGGAGCGGGGGCACCAGTTCTTTTTGCAGATTTCGCTGGGGTGCAGTCCTGATGAGTCACGCTCTGCTTGTGAGTTAGCGTTATCTAAGGCCGCTTGAACCCGGACGATAGGCAGGATAACACCGGTTGACTTGGCGTTCTCTTTAAGTTGCTCAAGTATCCACTTGTTATTCCCCATGGGTCATCTCCAAGAAGTCATCTTCAGTCAATATGACGTAGCGTTTACCGCCCAAGTCAAACTGCAACACCGGGATACGGTCCTCACGGATCGCCACTGACTCCAAGTCCCGTAAGTCCGTGAACTTGATGGAATACGACTTGGTGTTATCCGTGAACTTATTCTCAATAAGAAAGTGCTCAGAACGAACGTCGTTTTTGCGTAGCCAGCCAGAACCACTTCCGGCGTTACGGCTACCGCGGTATGCCTTGGCGGTGCGTTCCTCCTGCTTCCGTGACTTCTTATTGATAGCCCGGCGTGTGTTCTCCCCATCGGAGCCGATGATCATGAACCAAAGTGCTTTCGGGCAATGTCAGCGAGTTTCTTCTGCAAATCAACGTCCTCACGGACGCCAAGCAGGAGCGCTTCCTTGCCCTGCCACTTCTGCCCGTCAAACGTGTAGAAGGCACCCGCACGGGTGATCGCATTGATGGAGATGCCAATGTTGACGATGTCCTTAATGGTGTCAAAGTCCCCAAGGGTGAACCCGTTACCGTCAGCAAAGTAGAAGTCAACCTGTGCGGTCTGCTGGGGGCGGTAGGTCTTGTTCTTCATGGTGCGCCCACGGATGGTCTGACCAATCGCCTCGTCCTTAACCTTGATCCACTCGTCACGCTTCACCTCAACACGGGTGAAGTAATGGAAGTTCTTAGCCTTACCACCGGGGGTGGTGCGGTTATCCCCGTACATGACTCCAATCTTTTCCCGCCACTGGTTGATGATGAGGCCAGTACAACCACGGTCATCCCCGATGAGCGACCGCTTTTGCGCCTTACCGGACTTGCGGAAGAACTTGCCGGTGAGTCGGGCGCCGAGGCCCACCGTGAACTCCTCCATCAGTTTCTCTGCCTCGTCACCCGGGACAAGGGCTGGGAGGGAGTCCACAACGATGCAGTCAACCGCTCGGTTCTCCAGTGACTTGACGATCAGGTCGTATGCATGCTCCATCACGTTGGTTTCAACAATCCAAATACGGTCCAAGTCCACGCCAATGGCTTGGGCGTATTCCGGAACAAACTCCTCGGCGGCGATCCAGAGCACCACCCAGTCTGGGTCTAAGGCTTGGTTGGCGGCGATTGTCTTAAAAGCAATGGCAGTTTTACCCGAGGACTCGTCTCCGATGATCTCAGACCACTGGTTAACCGGCCAACCACCGCCGAGCATTAGGTCAAACGCCAGCACCCCAGTCGTAATGCGGGGAAGTTCTTGGTGCATCTCCGAGCCACGAATAACCGTGCCCTCACCAAACTTCTTGTTCAATTGGGCAAAGATAGTCTCGATGCTCTCGCTCATGTTGTGCTCCTTATTGTGTGTCAGACAGCCCAAGAGGCTTGGTCTGCTTGCATGTATTTACCGTTCCAACCGCACGAATAGCAACGAGGTGCGGGTGGATAACCGTTTACCGTGGTGCCTTTAGCGCGACTAAACACGAAATTGCCTCCGCACTCCGGGCAACTCTGCGTCTCTTTGCGAGCCGCCTCCCCACCTTTCCATGAACGGATGGCATCTCCCATACGGATTTCACCGTCCGGGGTTATGTGCGGGGCCTCCTGTGGGGTTACCTGATGAACAGGCTGGGCTACGGCAGGAAACTGGATTGCCCCGGGGCGGGACGGCATTGTGGACGGCGGTGTCCGTGGAGGGGAAGGCTGATTGCTCAGTTTCCTTGACCACCAGTCATTCATCGTCGTAATCCTCCCAGTCATCATCATCGTCGTCTTCCATGAACTCTATATCCCACTCTGCCATGGCGCCGGGGACTGAAAGGAGGTTGATGATGTGGATGAGCCGAGACAAAGGTCCCTGCTGAATGAACAACGGCAGTTCTTCCCCAAACTCTATGTCCTTGTTTACTTCTATCTTGTCGCTGTCTATAAGCATGGCGAGAAGGGAGACGCCAAACGACGTAAAGAGGGCGACCGAAACGTCAGTTTCGTCATCTTCAAGTTTATTCTGCGACTTTATGATTGATGACAACCACCTAGCAGACTCCTCTATGTCCTCTAGAATACCGGTGCGTTGGAGGCGAATCCACTTACCGAGGACATCGCCAGTTTCCTGCTCCATGACCTCTTCTGAGGGGGGTGAGAAGCCTGCGAGTTCTGCGATGCTCTGACCGTCAGCCGGGGATAGGGTAAGTAGGAATGTGCGCTGGTTGAGCGGGGAGAGATCGTCGTCGTCATTCATTTGCCTTTGGCCTCCGACCATGAGTTTGCTGAGTGGCAGGACACTTTGAGTGGTATTCCTTCAATGACCCGCCCGTGACCCATGGCGTCCACCATTACTTGTTGTGCTTCATCCACGCAGTGATCAGGAACCGCGACTACTAACTCGTCGTGGACCTGAACTAGGATTTTAGCGTTAAAAGGTTTTAGCGCTTCATGAACATCAATCATAGCAATCTTACAGATGTCAGCCGCTGAACCTTGGACAATAGCGTTAATCGCTTGGCGCTCGGCCCGCGCCCGCAGTGACTCGTCTGTACTGCTCAACTCAGGGAGTCGGCGTCGCCTACCGGATAGCGTGGTCACATACCCACGCTGTCGTGCCTTTATTATCTCGGTGGCTTTCCACGCAGTAATGCCGCAGAATTGCTTGTAGTAGTTATTAATGACTTCTCTGGCACGTTGCTCAGTAATACCAGTTGTTCTTGCAAGTTTCTGAGCACCACCACCATAGGCGGTCAAGAAGTTAACGCCCTTGCCTAACTGGCGTTCCTCAGCGGTTACTTCGTCAGGTTTCTTGCCGAGCACCAGCGCCGCCGCTCCAGCGTGAATGTCCTGCTCCTGAAGGAAGAACTTACTCATGTTCTTATCTTTGGAGAACATGCACATGACACGGAGTTCAATCTGATCGTAGTCAGCCACCAAGAGTGTGTGCTTGGGAGGCGCGACAAAAAGGCTCCGGATGGTGGAGTCACGGGGGATGTTCTGAAGGTTGGGGCTACTGGAGGACAAACGCCCCGTGGCGGTCCTGTGCAAATGGAATGACGGGTGGAGACTGTTATTCACCAGTTTCAAAAGAAGCCCATCAACGTACGTTGACTTGACCTTCTTTAACTCCTGCCACTCCAAGAGCATGGGGATCAGCGGGTGGGCATTTTCCAAGTAGCGCAGGGCCTCCTCATCAACTGAGTCAGCGCCCTTGTTGGTCTTTTTGTGGGACTTCAACCCAAGACCGCCCGCAGACTTCTTCTTAAAGAGAAACTCCTGCTTACTCTTATTGCTGTCGGGGTTAAACCCCGGGGGGGTGTACTTGCTCATCTGGAGGAGCAGGTCCCGCATCTTGTTGTCCAACTCACGCCCGAGTACCACCATGGCGCTCTTGGTAACCGGGATGCCTTCGTCTTCCATGTCCATCAGGACCCGGAGAACCAGCATGTCTTGCTCTAGAGCGTTGCGTAACCCTTGGCGGTTTTTGATCTTCACCCACAGACGGCGGTACAGCGACCATGTCCAACGAACGTCAAGGTGTACATACCGAGCGGCCTTGGAGAAAGGCACATGGTCAATAATCTTGCCGAGTTTGCCGTCACGGTAGTAGGCATCGTGACCGGCGTAGTTATGGGCGATTAGGTCAGTCAAACCGTACCCACGGAGGTTCTCGTTCACGATATGTTGCATGACCATCGTGTCCATGAAGCCCTCCATTGGGAGGTCCTGCGCTAAATACTTACGGATAGAACGGGCGTCAAACTTGACGTTGTGACCCACCTTGACGATGTTCGGATCACAGAAAAGGCACTCTAAGGTTGTGAATACCTCAGACCTTTGTAACTGCGGAGGGGGTGGCAGGAAGGTTGCGGGTATACGATAACGCGCCTTGGCCTCCGACTCAGTTCCGTCTTTAAGAAGTTTGCGATACCCGGGCGGTGGCGTGGTGGAGCCGTCCCCCACCTCCTCGGGAGTGAGCATCTCGCCATGAGAATGACCCATGGGGATAGCCCAAGAATGTCCGTCTGTGGCGATGCCAATCCAAAAGACCTCGTTACGCAAGGGGTCAAGGGCGAGAGTCTCCCGCCACTTCTGCATCAGGCGCTCCCGAGTGGCCTCCCGCACGGACGGCGACTTAGAGACCATGTTGGACAGGTGAGACTTCAACTCCGTGTTGAATGCCTCCATGGCGTCGTTATGGCGCTCAACGACTCCCCGTGTCTCCACATCAAAGGCAAATGCCCCGATTTCTTGGATGACTTTAACGATTTGGTGCAGTTCTTCTACCGTAGAAACCACTGAGGGAGGGGCCATAAAGCCCCTCCCTCTCGGGTCTTGTTCGGGTGTTGACCCCGACACGGTCACTCGTCTTCAGCGCAGATGGCGAGAAGCGACGACCGGGAGGGAATCGGGACAATCTCGTCGGTGTAAGCCGACTTCAGGAAGTGGTTGAGGTCGCTCTCTGAGAGTTCCGAGACTCCCCACTCCTCTTCAAGGTCACGGGCCTTGACCAACTGATGGTTGGTTGCGGTCGTGGCACCCTTGCCCGAGCGACTGATCGCCCAGTAGTGCTTCGGGAGCGGTCCCTGACGGGGGTCGTCATTGAAGTTCTTCAACTGGTCAATGGCGCGGGAACCAACCTCGTACGAGCGGAGCACCGGCTCCTCGCCCGGGGCCAACAAGACCACGTTAAACGCAAACTTGTTGCTGGGGCGGTTACCCGAGTCGCACAACGGGCAACCGTTGGGGTCAATGTTGCCGATGCAGGTGAACGACTTCTGACCGGTGCGCTCCACCCAGTGCTGGCGGTAGGCCGCATACGGGGCCGCTTCAAGGAACTTCACGATGATCGGCTCTTCCGAAACCTTGAGACGCTGAGCATAGGAGGAGTCCGAGACATCGGACTTCAACTGCTTCACGCCTTCCCAACCGCCACGAATCACTCGGCGGGGGGCAGGCTCGGCCTTGCTGGGTGCGCTGGCCTTACGGACGGGGGCGTCATCTTCATCATCTTCAACGACCCGCAGACGGCGAGGGGCTTCATACTCCTGCTCGTCTTTCTCAAAGTCGTCGTCATCGTCGTATCTGGGCATGTGTCTGTCTTTCTCGTGTGTGTTGTGTTTGTGTTTGTGTGTTACTCGTGAGCACCGGGGTGCTCGGAGTCTATTTTGGCCAATGGGTTATGGCGTAGGTCTTGAACTGTTCCCAGTGCTTGGAGTTTTTGTCGTCCAAGTTGAAGCGCACGATACAGTCTTTCAGGAAGTCTACCTGTGCCCTGCTGTAGAGGCGCCTCCCCTTGGGGACTTTCCCCGGAAGTTGACTCTTCCGTGGCGCTGGCGATCTGTATGTTGCTCGGGGTATCCACCCTTGGTTCTCCCACATTCGTAATGTGCTGGCAGTCCGTCCGAGTGCTCGGGCGGCTTCACCGATGGAGAACATCTCAATGTCTGCACCGTTGATTCGGTACATCTTAGACCGAGCACCGTTGGTTGTGTCAAGGGCTACGGGAGGGTTCTTGGAACGATTCTTGGGCGGGCGAGAACCGGGCCAGTCAGGTAGGTCACCTAGTAGATCAAGAGGGTCAGGGGCCATCGTAGTTACTTTAGTTACTTGAAAGATAATCGCAAAGATTCTCGCACCAAGTGGTAAGCCGGGCTCTTTCCTCCAGAGTAACGGCGTTATCCCCTGAAAGCAATGCCGAAGCAAGGTTACGCGGTGGGCAGACGCTGACCACGCGCAACAAATTGACAATAGTGTCAATTGTGAGGACTAACTCAGGGACTCCTTTGCCTTCGGAAAAGGCTTGGTTGTTATGCCCATCCGAACTGCGCCACCAGTGTGGCGGGAACAGGTCGGAGGACCAATCGTCGGAACCATCGTCTCCACTAGAGTTCCACATTTCGGACATTCCCATCTCCCCGGAGGTGTGCGGTCTTCGTTCTTAGTCATGGCTTACTACCTCCTTATTCCCCATAAGGATAGCAGTTATTATTTTTTGGGCTCTACGACTTTAAAAGCCCAAGTTTCCTTCTCTTTGTACAAACTTTGAATCTCACCCTGCAACTCGGGGCGCTCAACCGCCACAGTGGCAAGGGCATCTTCGTCAAGCACACGGATCGGAATTGAAATTTCATCCCACAAGTCATTCTTAATCGCCCAGTCTTGGGCCTCGGACTGGTCCAAATTGACGGAGACCCGGCGCTCACGCTTGAGTTGCACACCGGAGCCAACCTCAATCCACTTGTGGCCAACGTGGTCGGTGTACCCGTCAATGTCCACAATGTTGGACAGTTCTTTCTTCATCTCTTCAGTGCGCTTAACGGCGGCATCACTGAACTCCTTGGCCTTGATGTATTCATCTACGAGACGAGACAGATACGCACTGTCTGTGGGCTCGGGGCTTTGCCTGATGATCTTGGGCATTGGTTTCTCCTTTGGTAGTTAGATGGTCCACGGAAGTACACGAGACGCCGAGGCTAGCCCATGGGCCATCTCTGAGGCGCTCATGTCACCGATGTCTTTGGCAGAGGTACCGGAGTAGTTCCACCATAGCGTTCCACGGCGAAAATGGGGCAACCTGTTGAAGAGTGATTTGCTGGAGCGGATGCCTGCTTCGTCGTTATCCATGGCGATGACGACACGGTCAGCCACTGTAGAGAGCAGGGCAAGTTGCTTGTCCGAGACGGCGGCACCAAAGGTGGCCAACGCCTGAGGCTTCTCAAATACGCTGGCGAAGCGCACGACATCCAACGGGGACTCCACGAGTACTGCGGTACCACCCATGAAGCGCTCAATCCCAAACAGGCTGTCCGACTTTTTGACACCCACTGGGAAGTTGCGTACCCACCCGGGCGCCTTGGTCTGCCAGCCCTGTAGGTCGCCAAAGTGATTAACAATGGGGATCACCCACGCCTTGTTCATGTTGTCCCAACGGACACCGTGCATCAG
>Ga0222713_10005078_pt1 | contig 12914 bp, 7 predicted proteins | sample C33_649DmetaG_FD_165061 | JGI IMG/M metagenome (GOLD analysis project Ga0222713, IMG submission 165061) | Estuarine water microbial communities from San Francisco Bay, California, United States - C33_649D | ecosystem: Environmental > Aquatic > Marine > Unclassified | place: USA: California...
AGACGCGGGCGCGGGGGGCGTCGCGGGCGCGGGCGGTATTCCGCAGACTCCAGAAGATGCCAACGCACTATTATACAATCAGCGCGCGGGCGGCGGCGGCGATGCGGCGGGGGGTGGTGGCGCAGGGGGCGCAGGGGGCGCAGGGGGCGACAAAAAGGAATACAAACCAACCGATTCGTATCGCCCCACCGGAAATCTGGTATACAATCAAGAGTATTTTCAGAAGTTGGGTGACCGATTACAGTAGTAGTAGTAACGGTTAGACCACCGCCACCATCGCAGGATTCATTGCGTTTACTGCGTCTTTAATGGAGATTGAATTCAAGGCCGAACTAATCCTAGCTCTTAATTTTTCATTAATCAATACATTATTTCTTACTATTTCGGAAATAGCCAGTCTATTCAATATCTGTAATTTACGCCACAACTCGCCCGTTAATTTGTCATTACCAGAGTCGATATTTACAGCATTTACGATTTCTTCGTATTTTCTCTGATATTGTTTCGCAAGCACTCCGTCCTTTTTACTAATCTCATTGTAAATTTTTTCCGATAATTCCTTTTCCTGTGGAAACGATTCAATATTATTCTGGTCAAACTCTTTCATTTTGTCGGCGGCGGCGGCGGTGGTGGTGGCGGCATTATTCGCCGCCGCCCCCGTCGGGTTTTCGGTCTCCTTTTTCGCCAGTTCTTTTTTCTGGACTAATACATCTAATCCCAACGTTTCCTGTAATTCCTGGAGTATCTCAAACCCGGTGAGAAAATTCTTATAACTGTCCGCATATAATCGCACGATTCGCGTTCGCGCCTCATTCGTAATCGCCTGTAGGTCCGCGTCGGTGAGATTCGGATTAATAAAAAAGTCGTATTTCAGATTCAGCCGGAAAAAGTCGCGGGAATACTGGTCGTCCTGCTCGAACCCCGTATATCGCTTGGATTCACCCTTATCCAGACTTTCTTCTATTTCGTGGATGACATCCTCGCTTTTATTCATAATATTAAATACGCGGTCCAATAATTTCACAATACCTTTACGCTGTTTTGAAATACGATAGTTCATACTCTGAATATGCTTGATGTATTTCACAAAAATTGGATTATAACGCACATTGTTATTCACAGGAATCTCGAGTCCCCGATTGTTTTCGCACCATTCATTTATTTTATTATTATCGTTAATATAGTGCGATACGTCCGCAAATGTTTTGATATCGTCGCCGGGTTCTTTGCCCCCCGTAACAATTCGGTATAACTCGGCCACATCGCGTCTGTATATTTTATTTTTCATTTCTTCACTCATCGCAATAAATTGCGGGCTTTTGTTCGAGCTCGATATTTCGTGAAAAATATCGAAATACAATTCCTCCAACATTGCGAAAATAGATGGTTTAATCTTATTCTGGGTTATGGTAGATGCGGTGGTCGTTGAAGACATCGGCGTTATTTTAATATTGTCTATATCCTTTTTAATGGAGCATATACCGCTGCCAGGCGTGATATTCATATTGATTTCACCGGGTTTCAGCAATCGCGCCATCTTCTCTTTCACATCGTTTTGTCTTCTTGTAAATCCGGCCATATTGTAGGTATCGTATTTTGATTTATCCTTATTCCGAACGTCGGGACCGTCAAGCAGGCCAAACGTAAGCATATCATAGAAATTATCGGGCATATTTTTCTGTATATATTCGTAGTTGTAGGGCCGCATTGTCGACATTATCGCATTGAATAAATTTCCGATTTGGACGTAAAAGCGCGCGATACCGACACACATTTGCCTTTTTCTAAATACGTTTTGTTCGTCCAACTTACTTTCTTTCAGGATTTCGGGGTTCGTATTCACGAGAAGTGCGCGGTCCATCGCATTAATATCTTCGTAGTCTTTTGAGAATAATTTATGACGGCGGTCCATATATGAAATCAGTCGAAATGGAAGACGGTTCAGTACTTCGCTCGTAATAATAATAAGTTTTTCGCATTTTCCGCTATCTCCCAGCGTTGAATTAAATTTCACTTCTTTCAAAATAATGCGCTGGGCGTATAAATCTAATCGGAGCGCCATATTTCGGGTTTCGTCCATATTGGGGTTGGATATGGATGACACACTGTTACCCATCGGAACGGAACGGAACGGAACGTCTTTGTTATATCAATAGATAATAGTCAGCGGGCAACGGACGCGGGTATCAATAAAATTGCCATATCAATAAAATTGATATAAAGATATAAAAATACTATATATTTAAAGGGTATATAAATCACTCCATAAGCACATAATCGCATATATACAAAATGCTTTCCAATTTAAACTCGTGCCACGGAGTGTTTATACCAACCACCAATATACAAAAACCGCCTAGTTCATTATTTCCATCCTCCATGTCAACATTATCATCCACCTCCTCCACAAATATGCGCCACTACAGATATTTATCCGCATATACTCCGAGTAAGGGAAATGAAACTAAACGAAACAAGCGAACCCTTCACGATGAAACTATATGGGCTAAAATAGAAGAAGACTTCACCCCAGAATTGCTCGAAGAAATGGCGCCGGAATATAATATTCCCGAGACGGTAAGATATTCGCCGAAACAAACATCCTCATCGGGTGGCGGCGGGGGGGGTGGCGACGACTACGGTGTGGAATCCGCACATCCCACCGCAAGAAAGATATCCGCATTATTCGTGAAACCCGATATTAATATGGAATGTCTATACCGGAAATCTGGAATCCGCGAGAATTGCGAGGTATGCGCCAGTGACGTCGTTCTCACAGATGACGGGTTCCTCACATGTAAAAACCCCGCGTGTAGCATTCTGTATAAGGACGAATCTCTCGACCAAACCGCCGAATGGCGGTATTATGGCGCCGACGACAATCAAAACAACGACCCTACACGTTGCGGTATGCCCGTAAACCCGCTCCTCAAAGAGTCGTCCTACGGATGTAAGGTCATGTGCGAAGGCGGTTCATATTCCCAGGATATGATGAAAATCCGGCGTTATACGGAGTGGCAATCGATGCCTTACCGCGAGAAGGCCCAATACGATATGTTCCAGAAAATCACCATCTTCGCGCAAAATAAGGGGATTTCCAAAATGATTATCGACGAAGCTCTGCGCGTCCATAAGCGCATCTCCGAACATAAAACATTCCGCAGTCTGAACCGCGACGGGGTTGTCAGCGCGTCCATCTATATCGCGTGTAAGATACACAACTGCCCGCGCACACCCAAAGAAATCGCGACCATCTTCAATCTGGATAATACCAGCGCAACGAAGGGATGTAAAAACGCGGTCGGTATTATCAATGAACTAGAATCTAATTTAGACAACTCCGAGAAGACGAACTTCTGTAAGACGAAGCCGGAAGCATTTATTGAGAGATATTGTAGCCGGCTTGCCATCAATGATGAGCTGACGAAACTGTGCCAGTTCATTGCGGTGATGATTGAAAAACAGAACTTGATTCCCGAGAATACACCGCATAGTATCGCATCGGGCATTATATACTTTGTCGCGTGTATGTGTCATCTTCCCATAACCAAAAAGGATGTGAATCGTATTAGCGATATGAGTGAAGTCACTATCAACAAATGCTATAAAAAACTATATGACATGCGCGACAAACTCATTCCGAAGATGATACTTGCGAAATACGCGCATCCTGCGGCCGACGAATAAGCCGACTCGACTATATTTACTCGAGCATCGTATGAATATCGATTTTTTCTTATATTATGATATTATACCCTTTATCATAATAGTGTTTAGATGGATACGACGACGACGACGACAGCCGTGCCTAAATTCGTCTTTATTGTCCCATATCGCGACCGTGAGCCGCATCGCGTGTTTTTCAACACCTATATTTATAAAATTATGGAAGATGTGCCGCCGGAAGATTGGACCTTCTATTTCGTCCATCAAAACGACAAACGCCCTTTCAACCGCGGCGCAATGAAAAATATCGGGTTTTTAGCATTAAAAAACACGTATCCAAATGACTATAAAAATATTATATTTATTTTCAATGACGTGGATACCTTGCCGTATACTAAAAATATACTGAACTTTCATACGGATTTCGGAGTCATCAAGCACTTCTACGGATTTCATTTCGCGCTTGGTGGCATATTTTCGATTCGCGGCGCCGACTTTGAGAGAATCAACGGGTTTCCGAATTATTGGGCGTGGGGCGGAGAGGATAATCTCATCCACGAACGCGCAAAACAAAGCGGGATTGTTATCGACCGAAGCAATTTTTATACGATTGGAAACATGAATATTCTCCAATTTGCGGATGGTCTTAAACGGCTGGTTTGCCGCGATGAATTGGCCACATCGATTATGCCGAATAATGCGGACGGATTATCCAAAATAACGGTTCTGAATTATACGATATACGACGAAACACATATGATTGACGTGACTTCATTTAACACGTATATTTCTTATTTACAGCTTCATTTTGAAGAGCAAACACTGGATAAAGTGAGTAAAATTCGCGTTTCTCCTTTACACGCCGTCCTGAATATTAAGGAGCTAAATAGTGCCTATTTTATTGATACGAATAACCGGGTTCAATCCATTGAATCTGTAAGAGGCGGCGGCGCGCATCATAAAGAATCACCTAAATTCAATACCATCAATCAACAGATTCAGTCCAAAATGCCGTTTTCCGTAGATTTGGGTAATATTGCTCACCGCAATTATGCGAAGATGATGCCACAAGATAGACCTGTTATGGCGACGGAACCCGCGTCGAATCCGGTGAATATCACCCGCGTTTATCAAAATTACAGGACAGACCAAAATGTGGTTATTCCGCTACAACGACCGAATATGGCGGTTGGGTTACAGGGGCAAAAACGGTTTGGGATGCGGGCGATGTTTATGTAGACTCGCCTCGCCGCTCGTTCCGTCCCGCAGAGCGGGACGCCACTCGCGGCTCGGCTCGGTCAGGCTTCGCCTATATTCTCGGCTCGGCTCGCCGGTCATCTTCGCTGATTCGCGGTAGAATTTTTAATTGTATTGTTTTCATTTGAGACGACAATGCGGTGACAATATCGGCGACGATGACCGAGCGGAGCAGCGAGTGGCGTCCCGCTCTGCGGGATGGAACGAGCGGCGACGCGAGACGAGACTAGAAGTCAGCATTGAACTCAAACACATCATCCGCCACCTTCTTCTCCGCCAGCGCGTATTCTCCCACCCGTCGCTCAAAAAAGTTAGTCTTTCCTGCGAGGCTTATCATCTCCATAAAATCAAACGGATTCGTCGCATTATAAATTTTGTCATACCCCAGTTGAAGAACCAGGCGGTCCGCAACAAATTCGATATACTGGCACATCAGTTTCGCATTCATTCCGATAAGGCGGCATGGAAGCGCCTCCGAGATAAATTCCTTTTCGATTTCCACCGCATCACGCACAATTTCGTAAATACGATGACGCTGAATCTTCTTCACCATCTTCGTATACAGTAGCACCGCAAACTCGGTATGAAGCGCCTCATCGCGAGAGATGAGTTCGTTGCTGAAAGTGAGACCCGGCATGAGGCCCCGTTTCTTCATCCAGTAAATCGAGCAAAATGCGCCAGAGAAGAAAATCCCCTCCACGCACGCAAACGCCACCAGCCGCGTCTGGAATGTGCTGCGTTTATCGCCTATCCATTTCAGCGCCCAATCCGCCTTCTTTTTAATACAAGGAAAATTATGGATTGCGTTGAAAAGGTGGTCTTTTTCGGTAGTATCTTTGATATACGTATCAATCAGGATGCTATACATTTGCGAATGAATATTCTCCATCGCGATTTGAAACCCGTAGAAGGCGCGGGCTTCCGCCAGCTGGACCTCCGTCATGAAACGCTGCGCCAGATTCTCCATGACAATACCATCACTCGCCGCGAAGAACGCGAGAATCATCGATATGAAATATCTCTCGTCGTTATGTAACGAATTCCAGTGGGTGACGTCTTTGGTCAGGTCGACTTCTTCCGCGCGCCAGAAGCAGTCTACTTGCTTTTTATACATGCTCCAGATAGCCGCATCCTTTATGGGGAATAATACAAACCGGTTTTGGTCTTCTTCTAATAGGGGCTCGACTACGGTGGATTTAACGGCAGTGGCAGTGGCAGTGGCAGTGGCAGTGGCGGATACTTCGGATTCACTTACAATAATGGACATAATGAAGAAACGGGTGACGATGACTCGTGTGGATAATTATAATCAATACGTAATAACGGTTTAATTCGTTTTCCTAAATAATAGGGTCGGTCGTGGATATTATAGACGGATATAAAAAGCCGTTTCGGCGCATATTCGACCGAACATCCACTGAAATGGTATAAATCCAACTAATGTTATAGTGTATTATCGGGTGTGCGTATTCTATTGTTATTACAATGTTACACAAACTGGATATCGCGGTCATCAATCTGGACCGTCGGTCCGACCGTATGGCATGTATTTATAAGAATATTCCGTTTCTATTTCAGCCGTTTACACCGCGTATCCCTGGACTTCGCGTTCATACCGTCGACCGCGGCGACGACCGCGGTCATTATCGCCGTTTCTCCGCGATTGATGGCAATCATCTCTCGCAACATTATTCCGAGTTCGCCGATTTGCTCGATACAGTCCGGGATACGCCACGCGTGTTGGGCGAGGTCGGGTGTTCTTTGAGCCATTATTCACTCTGGAGGTCTCACGCCCAGCATCCGAATGCGGAGTTTTTGCTCGTTTTCGAGGACGATGTGTTATTTACAGAAAAGTCTCACGAGAGAATTCGGGATACGGTAGCGGCGGTCAATGGGCCTGGCGCTGACTCCACGGATATCATTTATGTCGGCGGACAATGGACACCTGATTACGATATCGATTGCGTGGCATCTCCTCCGTATTTTCCATTCCAGAAAACAACCAGCGAATCTCTCGCGCGATATTACAAGGCGTCGGCGGCGTCCAGAACCGGGTTGTATCCACGCCGGAACCTTTCATCCGCCGTCATCCAAGGAAATCGTAATGTGTGGTTTACGCCATTATTTCGCACCGCGGGGGCCTACATTGTAAGTCAACGCGGTGCGAAACGATTATTAGAAGCCGTTGAATCAGATACGGCATTATTTATGAAAACACCACTCGATATGTGGTTGCTTGAAATGGATTTTCGCGGGTATATTAACGCATCTGACCGGTTTCCTCATCCATTTTATCAAGCGGGGTTTGAAATGGTGCGCGAACCTAGTCACGCCCAGAACGATATTCATCGCTGCGACTTTCAGACGGTGAAGTTGCCGGATCCGCGCTCGGCGCTTCGTTCTGCTTCGATCGGCTCGGCTAACACCGGCTTCGCGCTCCGCGCTCCGCTCGGCTAAATCACCTTCATTGAAAATGTCGACCAATCAAACCCATTCGCCCACTTCACCCGACAATCTATTTCACTATATCCTTCCTTCTGAATGATATATTGTTCATTCGCCAACCAGCAACGGTATTTCGGCTGAATATACTCGGTATACATGAAATCAATATTCTTGCGCTCCAGTTCTATCAGGTTGGGAAACGACTCCACGAAATCCAAAATCGGTTTATACATGTGCTGTTTCACCAGGTATGCGTGATTACACCAAATTGTGCCCTTCACCCATTTATGCGTGGGGTCTATCCCGTCGTATCGTGTAAGAATGCCGCCTAGATACAAAATGTCCCAGTCATCGCCGATGCCGCCAATACTACCACCCGCCCCCAGCATCGCGAGCTCGTTAAAATTATCCCGAATGACAATATCATCTTCTAGAATCAGGACTGACGAGAGATTCTTACTATGCGCGTATTGAATTGCTTTGATATGCGACCTAAAACACCCTACCTTCGTATCTTCGGTATGAATCTTGTTCATTAAAAGCGAGTGTTTGATTCCGTGAGAGAGTAAATGCTCGCTCACGTATTTCGTTCTCTCGGGGCGCTCTTCCAGGCATATCGCCACGACCTCTTCCGCGAAGGGCGGGCGCAGCAAAAAGGACGCCGGCAATATTTCCGGCGAGGACGGCGATGCCGGCGGCGTTTGGGCTGCCTGGGGCGTAAAATTCGCACTAGATGACACGGATGAAAGAGACCGGTCTGACAATTGTGGGGAATTCTCCGACGACGACAAACCAGTGTATTTGAAGTATTTCTCCGATGCGGATGCGGATGCGGATGCGGATGCGGATGCGGATGCGGCGGTCGCGGCGATTACCGAGAGATATGGATTCACTGTCTCTTCATAGCGGTGGCGCTTTAACAAATCGCGTATCTTCGTGTATATCTTATCCGAACTCACCTCAACACTGAAAAAATCAATATGGAATACCTTGTTCGATATCACGAGACTCACGTCACCGCCACTCGTCGGCGACTTCGCCCCCGCTGTGTCTGTCACTGCCTGGTTCTCTTCAAAGAACGTCGAGAGAATTTCGTATTCACACCCCTGACAATTCAATGAGCAATAGTCAACACGGTCCGGCGCGGATTGCTGGCAGCACAAATCATAAAGTGTTATCGTATCCACCTTATACGACTTGGGTTCCGCACGCGTCCATTCCTGTCCTTCTTTATTGTTTTCAAGAGCGCCTTTCAATCCGCTTAATTCAGGAATCGCCGACTCATAAAAAATCGCCCCACGACCACTGCCATTTGTGATGGACGATGTCACATTACTGACTGCGGCCGGAACAACCACGCACGCACGGCATCCGCGCAGTCTATCTTGGTATACTCGCGCGGGTTCCACCGCCATTCCGCGCCATTCCCGGTATCTCTCGAAGAAATAACACGCAGAGTTATGTTCACCGTCGGCCGCACCGATTTCAATAAAATACCCGCCGTGCTTGCCTTTCGTGATATACTTATCCACATACTGGTCGTTCCGTAAATTGTGGTAATATTCGGGATAGATGGTTAGGTCGTCGTCGTCGTCGGTGGTGGTGGCCGCCGCCGCCGCCGCAGCGCATTCGCAAAACGCCGAGGTATGCGAACTATATACAGTGAGCTCCATCTTCTGTTTATGAAGAAACTCGTTTTTACGCATAACATCCCCCAATATCGTCTCCCAAAGGTGTGTTCCATACGACTGGGGCGGAAACTCATACGGCGCGGTCTCCGAATGGATAAACGCGACTGTATCTTGCCAGTGAAGCGGCATAAACAACTGACCGTCCATTATTTTCATCCGGTATTTGTGAATATAATGCGGGTTGTCGTCAATCAATTGTTTATTGGAGTCGCGGATATGATGCGCCCAGATTCCCAGACGCAATCCCGATTTGAATGAGTCCAGCCACAGTTTAATAAATTCGTTTTTGGGTTTGGCTGCCAAGAATGCGTTGATTAATGACCGGATACCCGCGCGCTCTTCACTGATATAAAATGAATGGCCTGATTTGAATACGTCGTGAAAGGGGCGCACAATAAGCATATCCAGGTCTAGATACACACCCCCGTGCTCGTATAATAGTTCCAGCCGCACCACATCCGCCTTATACTGGAAATGCTTCAATTCGAATCCGTCGTAAAACACCGGGGGGTCTATTTTATGGATACTCACGCGTTCCTGTTTTTTTATATCATCCCAGTATTTATTTCCGACGGGTTCCTTCGCATTATAGATTCGGATATCATAATCCGGCATATATTGTATCATCGAATGGACGCATCGATGATGGAAGTTGTAGAACTCAGTCTCGCCGAAATAGAGGAGATGGATGACTTTCGGGATTTCCGCGCATGGGTCTGTCGGGTATAATGCCGCCAATTTATCAATAGATGACTGTTTGATGGAGTCGGGAAGCTCGGACTCGCCGTCATTCACGCCGCCGGGCGCATTCGGTGGCGGGGACCTTGTATCCACGATTTCCTCGTATTGGGCCGTAGCCAGCGCATTATTATTCAACGCCAGATTGGAGGACGCGCGATAAAAACGGACAAAATTCGTGTCGCGCTTGTTATACGTTGGAAAATATTCGAGATACATATCTGCGACCGCCACGAGCTTCTCGTGTTCCTTATGATGATGGTGCTGATTATGGATTTCCTGGAGCATTTGGTTTCGGTCCATATGCTTACAGCTATTTTGATAGTAATTATATCGGAGTCTCTTGAACGACGACGACGACGACGACGGGGAGGCCGATGCCTCCTCTACATGTTCTGACGACTCCGACGACGTCAAGCAATACTCGCCCCACGCCATTCCGCGTGCCTTACAATCCACCGGGCACGACGCGTCATTATTATTATTCTGAAAATAGTCATCATATCCGCGTTCGTCAATCACGCCCGCATTCACCATTTGCGACCACGCTTTTGTGGGTTGAATCGTATAATGCGCTTGCCGTGATGGGTCTCGAGAGATATCGTCCATCGCGACAACGGTTCGGTCATCACGGGCCAGGCGCTGCGAATTGAGAATATCCTTCATCGGAATATCGTTTTGATGCCCGCCGTCAATGAATATAAAATCAAACCGCATCGGTGGTGCCGTGTGTGGGTCTTTCATTCGGTGTGCGACCTGTTCTTCGTATTTGGGAATAGTGGTCGTGCTGTCGCCCGTGACGAGCGTATGCCGCCCCGGAAACACCGCGTCAATATAACGCTTCGCCGCGAAAACATACGCATACTCCCCTAAATCAAAACTCACCACTTTGGTATCTGGTGGCGTGTTCGCGAGGAAAAGGAGGGCGGAATGCCCCGCATTGAACCCGATTTCCATAATGGATTTGGGCGCGCGTTTGTGGACGAGTGTGCGAAGACGGTCGGACTGGGCGCTGATTTGATAGGACCCGCCCTCTACAATATGATATGACTCTAATGCCTTCGTTAACCCTTCTAAAAGGCGGGGGTGGTCGGCCGAATGCGTGTTCTCATCGCGATAAGACATTATACAATTCCAGTATATGAATAATTGTATAATACTTTATATGTTTATATGTATTTACTGTCACTATGATAGTTCATATTATTAGGTTACTGGTGGAATATACTTCGGATTCGGTTTCTTAATCATCTCTGATTTAATTTCGCCAGTTTCTTTATCGCACCATACATTCACCTCTTCGAAAAACTCCGGCTCTTCATACGGCATGTATTGTAAATTATGTCGGGCGCATAACAGGTGATAGATAAGTGTGTCGTCGCTACCCCACTGTGCATATTGTTCACCTTCCATTTCGTAACTATTCATTTGTGTTCCGCGCACATCATCTATTACCGCGTATTTGATTGTAGCGGACTTCTCGGGTGTAATATATATTGATTGTAAGTCAATATAAGTATTTGGGGTTGTTGTCCCGATTTTAATTCGCAAAAACATCCTTGTATATGTATATATATGAGATATTTTTACATATTCTAAACTGCCAAAGCGTGACCATTAAGTAAATGGGGTAAATGGAGTGGCTGGAATTTTTTCAACGACGATATGAGCGGAACGAATTGCGTCGGAAACATTATCATATGAGAAGAACGATATCTTCTCTAAAAGAGAGGTTTCACCAATTTCATTTACTTTATTAAATTCTCCAGCTTGAAATATCACGTTTGATTGTGAATCGAAAGTTTTATCAATAATCGTGAATTTTCCTTGAGTTATAAAGTGTCCGCTGTTTATTCCCGCTGGTATAGAATAGTTCATCGTGATTAGAAAATCAATAATAAAGTAGTAGTTATCGTTAAAATTATCAACTGGGGGCTGGTATGCGTTTCCGCAAAAATTTACCGAACCATCATTATACGTTTCAATTACGGGGATATTATTGGCAAAGACGAAATACCAACCTTGTCCAGCGTTGTTCCATCTTTTTAAATAATGGGTTATTTGTCCCGCATAATTGTTTGAGGTTGGATAATCATGCTGGTTGTTATAAGAAAGACACGGATAATTAATGGTTCTATTACATCTAACCGTCAGCGTAACCCTCGCGTTATTGAAACGCAGGTCAATAGCACTCGGTAAAATAAAGATAACTTTTGAGGTTGTGCTGGTGCTATTCCAATATAACGATTGGATATTTGTATCAGCTGCGCCCGCCCCTGTCGGTCCTGTCACGCCTACCATACCTGCGGCGCCCGTTGGGCCTGTTGGTGCGACGGCACCCGTAGGACCAGTCGTACCCGTATCACCCATTGGGCCTGTGGTTCCGGCGGGGCCTGTCGGCGCAACTGCGCCAGTCGGTCCGGTCGTTCCTATCAGCGAAAAACTTAACAAGCACGCATGCGCGTTATTAAACGGCGTTATCACCGGAACTATATTCTCTATTGTAAAGGTCGCCCAGCCATTTGCGCTTGCGTCGTTGGATGTAACTCCGGTGAGTTTGTAAATCACGTAGTTGGAATAATTATCCACGTCTTGTATTTTCAGAATGGCGCGTCCGCCTCCCCCAGCCGCCGCGCTTCCGTATAATGACAGTTGAGAGAAATATGCGTAGATATTATTATGCGCGGCCGTTCCATCCAGATTACTGATATATAATTCGGTGGCCGCGCTTTGTGATGCGAAATTATTCAAACGGAAATTTCCTTCACCTGGATTACCTGAAGAGGTCGTAGATGACAAATAATATGTAAATGTATTTGCGGCGGTTGTGGATGTGCCGGATGCGCCAGTATGGCCGGTGGGTCCGCTAGGGCCGGTTGTGCCTTGTAGGCCCTGGGGGCCGGCGGGGCCGGTGGGTGCGATTGCGCCGGTAGGGCCGGTAGGGCCTTCTGCGCCTATGGGGCCGGTATCGCCAATGGGGCCGGTGGGGCCTTGGGTGCCGGTGGGGCCGGTTGTGCCTTCTGCGCCTAGGGGGCCGGTATCGCCAATGGGGCCGGTGGGGCCTTGGGTGCCGGTGGGTCCGATAGGACCAGTGTCGCCTTGTATGCCATTGGGGCC
>Ga0222713_10005081_pt1 | contig 12912 bp, 14 predicted proteins | sample C33_649DmetaG_FD_165061 | JGI IMG/M metagenome (GOLD analysis project Ga0222713, IMG submission 165061) | Estuarine water microbial communities from San Francisco Bay, California, United States - C33_649D | ecosystem: Environmental > Aquatic > Marine > Unclassified | place: USA: California...
CCAATGCCCGACGCCACACGTCCTTCGCCTCGGTCTTCGTGTATCCCGAGGTCGACGACGACGTTGTGATTGAGGTCAACCCTGCCGACGTCGAGATGGACACCTTCCGCTCGGGCGGTAAGGGGGGACAGAACGTGAATAAGGTGGAGACGGCCGTGCGCCTTACACACGTTCCCACGGGCATCGTGGTGAGCTGTCAGCAGGAGCGATCGCAGCTTCTAAACCGCGAGCGCGCCATGATGATGCTGAAGAGCCGCCTCTACCAGAAGCGCCGGGAGGAAGAGGAAGCCGCGAAGGCTGCCATCGAGGGAACAAAGAAGAAGATTGAATGGGGCTCGCAGATTCGCAGCTACGTGTTTCAGCCCTACACGATGGTGAACGATCACCGTACCGAAACCAAGATCACCGATGTCCATCGCGTGATGGATGGAGATCTGGACGAGTTGATCAAGGCCTATCTCCTGTTCGAGGATCAGCAACATTGATTGGTCTAGGAACTGATATTGTGGACGTGCCGCGCATCGAGAAGTCGTACGCTGAATACGGCGAGCGCTTCCTGCAGCGCGTGTTTACGAACACGGAGATCGACTACTGCAACCGCTATGGCGAAACACGGTTCCTGCATTTTGCAGCCCGCTTTGCAGCAAAGGAAGCCTTCAGCAAAGCCATTGGAACCGGCATGCGGGATGGAATGAGTTTCAAGAATGTTGGTATCCGCAACGAGCCATCAGGAAAGCCCGTGATCGAACTCTTCGGTCCGATGCTGGAGCGATGGGGTAGTCATACGATCCACGTGAGCCTGTCGCACACGGCACTGGTTGGACTGGCCGTAGTTGTTATTGAGGAGTCTGCCTAAATGCTACCATCGATCTACACGCCGTCCGAGCCGTTTACTCTGGGAATCCTCGGCGGTGGCCAGTTGGCAAAGATGACACTCCAGGAAGTGTATCGATTGGGAATGCAGGCAGCCATCATCGAGCACGGTGCCGATTCACCGGCTGGACGGATGACGAAGCACGAGTTTCCGGGTGGCTGGAATGACGAGGCTCAGGTAGATGCGTTTGTGAAAGCATCCGATATCATCACGCTGGAAAACGAGTTCGTCGATCCTGCCATCTTGGATCGCATTGCCGAGCGCCGACGGGTCTATCCCACGCCGGCTACCATGCGCCTCGTGCAGGACAAGTACACCCAGAAGGTCACCTTCTCTCAAGCGGGTTTGCCCACGGCTACCTTTGCCGAAATCACAACGAAGGACGACCTCCACCAGTTTGGTGCCACGCATGGATATCCCTTTGTGGCCAAGACACGCACGCACGGCTATGACGGCTACGGTAACGCCACGATCAAGCGCGATACGGAGATCGATATGGTGTGGCGTAGGTTCATGGAAGGCGAGGCACCTCGTCCCTTGATGGCCGAGAGCTTCGTTACCTTCAACAAAGAGCTGGCTGTGATGGTGGCCCGGAACAAGCGCGGCGAAGTAGCGGTGTATCCCTGCGTGCAGACGATTCAGGAAGGACACATCTGTGTGACGGTACTGGCACCAGCTCCCATCGAAGAAGAGCTGCAGAAGCGTGCTCAGGAGATTGCCGTTGCCTGCGTGGAAACCATCGATGGTGTTGGGGTTTTTGGTGTGGAGATGTTCCTCACACCCAAGGATGAGATCTTCGTGAACGAGATTGCTCCTCGACCTCACAACAGCGGTCACTACACGATCGAGGCCTGCGTTACCTCGCAGTTTGAGAACCACATCCGTGCAGTGACGAACATGCCTCTTGGCTCGCCGGAGTTGCGCGTTGGTGGTGCTGCCATGATCAACCTGCTAGGCGAGCGATCAGGTAGTGCCATTCCGGACAGTGTGGTAGAAATGCTCAAGGTGGACGGCGTGTCGTTACACCTCTATGGCAAGAAAGAATCCCGCGTTGGAAGAAAGATGGGCCACCTCACGGCCACCGCTGCTACCATGGACGAAGCCTTCGCCCGAGCGCATACGGCGTTGAACCGTTTCGTGTGGTAGGTGTTGACCTGCCGCTAGCGGTTGTTCACGCGCACCGTCGTGACCACTCCGATCACCAGAAACAACGTGTTTCCTGCCCACATCGCAATCTCGGGAGCTAACATTCCGCGGTCGGCAAGTTCCTCTCCGCCGATGAGCGTTACCCAGTAGCCGATGTAACAGGCAAGCGAAATGGCAGCGCTGATGCCAAAGTTGCCTCCCTTGGTGAGGATGCCGAGTGGGGCTCCAACAAAGACGAACAGCAGACAGGCAAACGGGATGGCGTACTTTTTGTGAATCTCTACCTCGTACCGACTCGACAGGCGTCGCTCGGCATCTTCGCGGTAGAGCTCTGTTTCTAGGGCCGTGCGCTCGGTGGTGATCAAGCCCAGTGCTCGGTTGTACGGCTCGTCGGCCTGCTGGAGGCCATCACCGCCATTGGTTGCTGAAGGGGCATGCGTCACCGTGGAGATGTGTTGGTGTAGCAGGTTCCCAAAGGAGTGTTGGGCTGCCGTGATGATGGAATCACTGCGATCTACGATAGCCTGCATGTCCGAGATGCGCATCTCACGATCCCCACGCGACGATCCGGAGACGTCGGGCTTTTCGTAGAAGAATCGATCAGCGCGCATCACAATGCGATGCGTGTTGAACTCAACAACACGGTAGGGCTTACGATCCGATATCCGAGACTGATGGACTTCGCCCTGGGTAAGGTCTACGATCAACCGCGTGTACGACGGAGAAAAGGATAGCCGACCCACATCTGCACTTACGATGGTAAGGCGGTCGGGCTTGGTACGATCATAGATCGTGATGCCATGCATCACGCCGGTGCTGTCCATGCGTCGGGCCAAGATGGTAAAGCCGTCGATCTGAGTGGTGAACTGCCCGGCTTCGATGGCAAACGTTGGCTTCAACCGCTGAATGTTCTGCATCATCGAACTCAGGCGCAGGTTGGTATCTGGCAGAACGTTATCGGTGTACCAGAACGTAGCTCCCCAAAGAACGGCTCCAACAACAGCCACCGGAACCATCATCCGGATGAGTCCCATACCCGAGGCCTTCATCACCGTAACCTCGTGTGTAGCCGACAGCGCTCCGAAGCTCATCACGCTGGCAAACAGCACGCCGATCGGGACAGCAAGGACCAGAATCCACGACATGTTCAGCACCATGAACTCGCCGATGACGTCTAAGCCAAGCCCCTTTCCTGCCAGTTTTGGCAGGTAGTTGATCATGTACTGCGACAGAAAAATGAAGATGATGATGGCCGTGCCAAAGAGGAAGGGCCCTACCATGGACCGCAGGATGTACCGCCAGAGAATGATCGGCGCCATCGGTACTCCAGGGTGGGTTTAGGAGGTACTGGAAGCAAGCAGGGCCTGGGCCTTGGCTCGCTGTTCTTCAAAAAAAGCAGCCCGATCCGGGTGCCGCTCCATCAGCTGCGTGAAGGCCTCGATGGCTTGGGCATAGCTCTTTTGATTCAGGTAGATCGTAGCTAGTGTTTCCGTCACGAAGGCCTGCCGCGGATTGTTTGCCAACGGATCAGGGGCGGGTGGTCGCTTCTCGAGTTCTTCGGCCGTGATCCGCACCTTGCCAATGCGTGAGGCGAGCTCTTCCAGCGACACCTTCCGCGGCGTCCGCAGTGCCGAGGGCGCCGAGGCAGGGTGGAAGCTTCGAAAGGCTGGAGGCTCGGGGAGTGCACTCACGGAGCGTCCGGAGCGCCGAATACCCTCGAATCGCAGGGACGTGTACTCCAACCCTGGAATCAGGCGCATGGTGGTGCTACGAATCGTGCGCTGATCCGAAGCCGGATGCGACAGCGAGATGATGCGCAGAGGTTGCACGGGTGTTGGAACTTCTACCCGCTTCTTCCGCAGAATGGCTCTAGAAGGAAAACGCCTCTCGGCCTCGCGCAGGATCACCGTTGCATCGTCGTGGGCGCCCAGCCGAGAGTAACAATCAGCCAGGACAACATAGCCCCCTACATAGGTCGGATAGCTGCGTACACCGTCGGCCGCCAGCGTCAGGGCGGCGTGCACGTCACCCTCCTGCAGCAGTCGCAGGGCGTCCAGGGCGAACGTCGGTGGAACAACAGCTGCGGACTTCATCTACCGGCGATCGCCGAGCAGGCGTAACAGGAAGAGAAACAGGTTCACGAAGTTGAGGTACAGCGACAGCGCACCGAGGATGGCCCGCTTGGTGGCAAGTGCTTCACCAGCATACATCACCACAGCTTGCGACTTGATCTTCTGCATCTCCCACGCCGTCATCCCGGTAAACACCAGCACGCCAATCACCGATACGGCAAACGACAGGGCATCCGACTGCAAGAACCAGTTCACCACCGACGCCAGCACAATGCCGATCAGACCCATGAAGAGAAACGAGCCCATGCCCGTCAGATCGCGTTTGGTGGTATACCCGTACACGGCAGCAGCGCCGTACATCCCGGCCGCAATGAGAAACACCTGGAAAATGCTGCCCAGTGCGTACACCATGAAGATGCTCGACAGCGAGATTCCCATCAAGACAGAGAACACCACGAACACGCTGGCAGCGGTGGACGTCTGCATGGTTTCGATCTTGGCTCCCAGGAAGAAGACAAGGCCAATCGGTGCCAGCATCACCACCCACATCAGTGGTGTGCCGAAGATGGCCTGGATCAGCGCTGGAGAGCTGGAGATACCGGCAGCGGTAAGAGCCGTAATGAGCAAGCCCCCTACCATCCAGGCATACACACGCTGGACGTAGGTCCGAAGAGTATCGGCCGAGACGGCCGAGGCTATGGTGCTGGGGTTGTATGGGTTGTACGATTGCATACGAGGGTACTCCTACGAGTTGCGTAACACGACGAAATTAGCAAAATCAATCAGCGACTGCCGGTACGGCGTAGCTGGAAACGGCTGTAGTAGACGAACGGCCTGGTCGCGTAGTTCATTGGCCTTGGTATTGGCCATGGAGATGCCGTTGTAGCGATCCACAAACGCAATGACGCCCTCTACGTCCGCATCTTTCACCTTGCCACGCTTCACGGTGCGAATGGCCTGTCGAGCTTCGCTGGAGGGGGCTTCCCGGCAGGCGTAGATCAGCGGAAGCGTAATCTTCTGCTGACGGATATCGTTTCCAACCGGTTTACCGAGGATACTACTGCGACTGGTGTAGTCCAGAACGTCGTCTCGAATCTGGAAGGCCAGGCCCACCAACTCCCCAAACTGACGCAGAGCATCGCGCTCGTGGGCGTCGACGCCCGCGCTGATGGCACCCACCTCGCAGCACGTTGAGATGAGCGAGGCGGTCTTGTCCGAGATGATGCGGAAGTACGTTTCCTCGTCAATGGTCTTCTGTCGGGATTTCTGGATCTGCAGCAACTCGCCCTCACTCATGCGGCGCACAGCTTCAGCTGTCACGCGCAGGTAGTCGAATTCGTCGTGCTGCACGGCGATCAGTAGTCCCTTCGACAGAAGGTAGTCTCCCACCAGTACGGCTACCTTGTTCTTCCAGACGGCATTGATACTGGCCATGCCGCGGCGCTCCTCGGACTGGTCGACAATGTCGTCGTGGACCAGCGTTGCGGTGTGGAGAAGTTCGACCATCGCCGCTCCAACGTAGGTTCTCTGGCTGATGCCGCCACACATGCCGGCACTGAGAAACACTAGGGTAGGCCGTACTCTCTTACCGCGCTGCCGCAGAATGTAGCGGACTACGGTGTCGAGCAGAGCCGTCTTCGACGTGAGCGTAGATCGCATGTAGCCATCCAGCTGCTCGAGCTCGTCGAGTACCGGTGCGCTTATGGTAGAGAGTGATTGGACAGGCATGATTAGAGGCGCTTCTTGTACGTGGTGCGGGCGATGAGTACGCTGATTTCGAAGAGGATGTAAAGGGGGATGGCAACCATGAGTTGTGTTACCGGGTCGGGCGTAGGCGTCACGATGGCTGCGATGATGAGAATGGCAACGATGGAATGACGGCGATAGCGTACCATCAATTCGGACGACACGATGCCCACCTTTGCTAACACCCAGGTGACCATGGGAAGTTCAAAGATCAGCCCCGAGGCCAGCATCATATTGATAAAGAACGAGAAGTAGGCCTGCGTAGAGATGTTATCGGCGATGTTCGGATTCTTGATGGCATTGATGTAGTCCATCATGCTCGGGATGAGCAGGAAGTAGGCAAAGCTGATGCCCAGCAGGAAACAGAGCGTGGTCAGCACGGTTACCCATCGCGCCCACCGCTTCTCGTGCTCGTGAAGTCCCGGAGCAACGAAGGCCCAGATCTGCCAAATGACGAGCGGTGAAGCCAGCACGATACCGGCGAAGAAGATCACCTTGAAGAGCAGAAACGCCTGTCCGAATGGCTCGAGATTCTGCAGTTGAATGCTGGCACGTACGGCTGGCCCCAGCAGAACGTCGTTCATAATCCAGTCGCGGAAGTAGGCGGCAACACCTGCTCCAACAAGAATCCAGATGATGGCCTTGAAGGCCCGTGAGCGGAGTTCCTGCAGATGTTCAAGAAATCCCATGTCGGATCTGCCCATGGTTGGCGGATCCGTTGTAGCTTGTGAGGTGTGGTGCGACGACTCTGCTGTCATAACAGGCGCAAGATACGGAGCTCGCAAGCCGCGTTAGGGGTGAAGTTGTTGAGCTATCGGTGGGTTAGAACCCTTCCGAGATATGCAAGCAAAAAATCTTCACATGAACCACTTTTTTCCCTTGTGATTCATTACCCTCAGCGGTCAAATTTGCACCCCCTACAGTTCATGAAGCGCGCTGTGCCCGCAGCCACCTTCACAGTTGTTAACCTCATGCGGAATCAGGAGCACACGCCGGGTGAAAAAGACTGAGACACTGAATCTATTTCCCTCTTCCCCTGCACACACTAGTGGCCAGACTGGCGATAAGGTTGAACCTGCCAAGAGCATGGGACGTACTGACAACAGCGGCGGATCTTCAGATGCCGAGACCCTTTGGGCTCGGTGCTTGGATATCATTCGCGACAATGTCTCTGAACAGGTGTTCAAGACCTGGTTTCAACAGATACGTCCTCAGAGCTGGGATGGCACGCAACTCACGGTTGATCTTCCAAGTCAGTTCTTCTATGAGTGGATCGAGGAACACTACACGCCGTTGTTGAAGAAGACCGTCCAAAAGGTTCTCGGAGTATCGGCAAAGCTCCAGTACCAAGTTGTGGTTGACGACCACGAAACCGATCGTGACCAGCGAACGATCAAGTTGCCGGCTTTTCGCCGACAGTCGCAGCAACCTCTGCGATTTGAGCCGTCGTCTGCGCGACTGGATGTGACTGCTCCTGAGCCATCTCCAACGGCGCACTATCCCACGTACTTCAATCCGCGCTACACGTTCGAGAACTTCATCCGCGGCGAGAACAATCAGCTGGCTACGTCAGCTGCCATGGCCGTTGCGGACAACCCGGGAAAAACGCGCTACAATCCCTTGGTGATCTACGGACCGACAGGTTTGGGCAAGACGCACCTCGTACAAGCCATTGGCAATCGCGTGTTGCAGCACAACCGGAATGCGCGTGTACTCTACACGAACTCCGAGAAGTTCACGATGGAGTACATCAACGCCATCCAGACAAACCGTCTGCCGGAGTTCACGCAGTTCTACCGCACCGTGGATGTGCTCGTTGTAGACGACATCCAGTTCCTCGGCGGCAAGGAGCGCACGCAGGACATGTTCTTCCACACCTTCAATGCTCTGCATCAGGCTGGAAAACAAGTTGTCCTGACGAGCGACAAGCAGCCCAAGGACCTGGCCGATGTAGACGAGCGTCTCATCTCGCGATTCCAGTGGGGGTTGACGGCCGACATCCAACCACCAGACTTCGAAACACGGATGGCCATCCTGCAGCAGAAGGCGCAGGAAGAGGGTGTCGAGATTCCTGGTGACATCCTTGAGTACATCGCTCGGCACGTCACCAGCAGTGTGCGTGAAATCGAAGGCTGTTTGATTTCCCTCTTGGCAAAGGTCACGCTGGACAACCGCGAGCTGACGCTTGATCTTGCAAAGGACGTCGTACGCACCGTGTCGAATACCGGTTCATCGCGTCAGCTGACGATCGAGGAGATCAAGAAGGAAGTTGCTCTGTACTACAACCAGTCCGTAGATCTGCTTTCGGCAAAAACACGAAAGCACGAAGTGGTGCTGGCTCGTCAGATGTGCATGTACCTTGCCAAGCAGATGACGCAGCTCTCGCTGAAGAGCATCGGTCTGCATTTTGGTGGCCGGGACCACACAACGGTTCTGCATTCTTGTCAGCAGATCATGAATTACATCGACACGGATCGAAAGATTCGTGGTGATGTTGATCACCTGAAGAAGACGCTTAAGGGCTAGCCCCGAGATTTCCGTTCGATCATTGCCTCGTACTCGGCCTTGGTGAGGGAAATGACGCTAATACGTCCTTTCTTCGCCAAGGCTGATTCGCAGAGAATCGGATGTGCCTTCGCCTGAGCTAACGTGTAGGGGGTGGCAAGGGGCTTTACCGGTGCTAGGTCTACCACAACCCACGCAGCATCATCTGTGGTGGGATCCTGATACGCTTCCTTGACCACCTTGGCGATACCGACGGCCTGGCGCTCATCGCCGGTATGGTAGAATACCACGAGGTCGCCCTTCTTCATCGCGCGCATGTTGTTGCGAGCTTCGTAGTTGCGCACACCGTCCCAGAAGGTGGAGCCATCCGATACGAACTGCTCCCAGGAATACACATCAGGTTCGGTTTTTACTAACCAGTGCTGCATGATGATCTCACTTGAGTCGCACCAGCACACGGTACATCGCAGGTGAATCACTGCCCGTGTGGTGGATGGTGTAATCAACGTAGTTCACGGAGTCCACGAAGTGTTTGGCGTTGATCGCTAGGTAGATCTTGGCTGGTACGGAATCGTAGGCAACTGGCCTCTGCACCGAGCCATTGGCGCACTTGCAGGAGCCATCGACCTTCGTTAGGCGGATAGAGTCGCCGCGAACGCTGTACAGGCTGATCATGGTTTGCACGTAACCGGTAGAGTCGCGCACGACATCCACCACCGGAGGCCAGAAGCGCAGAGAGGACTCACCACTACCCGCAAGCAGAGTCGCCGTGGCGGTCATGAACAGTATCCACTTCACTGTGCCGGTCCCTCGTGCAAACGGTCGAGTACATCCGATACGTCGTAGAAGCCCGTACGTCCGTGCAGCCAATGGGCAGCTGCCAGAGCCCCCTGCGCAAACCCCGATCGGTTGTGGGCCGTGTGCGTTAGCGTGAGCGTGTCAGTAGGGCCACCAAGGCTCACCACGTGAGTGCCCACTACGTGCCCACCACGCGTCGACGTTACGTGGAGGTCGGCTGGATGGATGCGCTGATGCTGTGTTTCTGTGGCGATCTGCTTCTTACGCTCTAGCTGCTGCAGCACGATGTTGGCCAACGAAAGGGCCGTGCCACTGGGGCTGTCGAGCTTCAAGGCGTGATGCCACTCGTGGAGTGTAATGTCATATTCGGTGCGGGTGTTCACCATCCTGGCTGCAGCTTCAACAATCCGGAAGAACATCTGCATCCCCAAGCTGAAGTTGCTGGCGTAGACGATGCCGATGTTCGATTCCTGCTGGATCTGTTGCACCCGCTGGACCTCGGAAACATCGTTGTTCCATCCTGTGGTGCCAATCACCAGATTCCGTCTGTGGTGCGCTGCTACGGCAACGTGATGAAGCACAGCCGACGGTTGGGTGAAGTCGATGGCGACGTCGTACGTGCTCGGGTCCACGTTGGCATACAGTGTGGTGCGGTTGCACTGGGCAACTACCTCGCAGTGGTTGAAGGGTGCAAGCTGTACCAGCTCCGCCCCCATCTGGCCGGTACCGATCACCACGATCCGTGTTGTGGCACTCACTGTAACGCTCCTTCGGCAAGCGTGATGGTGCGGGCCGTTGGAAAGGCCGCCGCAAACGCTGGGTTATGCGTCGACACCACCACACCTATTCCCTGATCTACCACACGCTGGAAGATTCGTGCCACTTCGAGCGTCGTGGCAGGATCTAGCGTGCCAGTAGGTTCGTCGGCGATCACCACTTCCGGATTGACGGCCAGAGCGCGTGCAAGAGCCACAAGGTGCCGCTCACCGCCGGAGAGCTCGCGCGGATACTTCTGTCGCACATAGCTGATATTGAGGTCGGCGAGAAGCGACAAACAGGCCTCCTCGGCATGGCGACGGCTGTAGCCGCTCAGTGCATACGTTGCTAGGACGTTTTCGAACACGGTGTAGTCGCTCATCAGCCGCCCGTCCTGCTGCACAATACCCATCTTGCGACGCATCTGCTGCCGAACCTTCAGCGACATTGTCGACGTAGAGACGCCGTTGATCATGACGTCGCCTTGACTGGGCAGAACGTCGGCGTAGAGCAGGCGCAGGAGGGTTGTTTTACCTGCTCCGGTTGCTCCCATCAGGATGAGGACGTCCGTACCGTCGTAGTCGATCGACAGATTGCGCACGGCTGGAATGCCAGCATACTCTACGGACACACGCTCTAGACGGAACTTCATGTGCGAAGATACGGTCCGCTTAGCGGAACTCTTCCGATGATGATGGGACGGTCGACCCCATGAGAATGGCAAGGGGCTTTGTGGTGGGGAACTGTTCCATAAGTGTCTTCACTACGGCCATAATGGGAACAGAGAGAATCATCCCGACGATTCCCCACATCCAGCCCCAGAACACCAGTGAAAAGAGCACAACTACCGGAGAGATATCCAGACTGGTACCCATGATCTTCGGTTCGATGATGTTGCCGATCAGGTTCTGAACAACAATCAGGACACCAACAATGATCAAGGCAAAACCCACGTTCTCAAACTGCACCGCAGCGATGGCACCAGGGAGGACCGTCATGATGAACGATCCCATGTTGGGGATGTAGTTAAACAGAAAGGCCAGCAGCCCCATGACGGGGGCGAAGTCTACACCGAACGCCTCTAACACGGCATACACCACCAAGCCTGTGAACAGGTTGATCAGCGTCTTCAGCCGCAGGTAGCGTAGCACCTTCATGTTGAGTGTATCGTAGATCCGCACGGCATTCACGGCTGTGACGTCGTGAAAGGCCACTTGTAACTTCCGAGCGAACAGGTCGCCGCCCAGCACCATGAAGATCAAGAAGAGCAGTACCAAGGTGCCGTCGGAAAGCACGGTCAGAGCCGATCCCACCCATGAGCCGGCAATGCCTACGGCCCTCTCGGCACTGATGACCTGCTCGAGGCGATCTAACAGATTCGCGTCAATCCTGCCACCGTACTGGGCAACCAGGTCCTCAGCACGACCGATCATCCGAACAACCCTCTTGGAGTACTCGGGGGCCTTCTCCACCGCAGACTGCACCCCCCACGACACGATGACACTGGTGGAGTAGATCGCAGCACTGGTCATCAGCAACACCAACAACAGCCCCACCCACGTAGGCGCTCCCAGGCGTCGAACCACTCCGACTAAGGGCTTGAAGATGATGGCGAGGAATCCTGCCAGCACGAGGGGAATCAGGATGCTGTGAAGAACATATAACACGGCACCAAGAGCCACGGCACTCAGAATCAGCAGTGGAAGGGCGATATTTATGGCTGGACGGTCCATACCAGTGCAATGTAGGAAAGAGGCACCTCACGATGACGATCCTGTTTCTGTGTACCGGCAACTCGTGTCGGTCCCAAATGGCTGAAGCGTGGGCGCGTACCCTCTGGCCAGCCCCCTACCAGGCAGTCTCGGCAGGTACCCATCCCCAGGGGATGAATCCTGTGACCGCCACAGTGATGGCAGAGGTAGGGATCGATCTGTCGGAGCACTGGTCGAAGTCCGTCGACGACCTAGATCTGGCCACCGTGGACGTGCTTGCAACCGTGTGCGACAGCGCCTACGAAGCGTGTCCGCACATCCCCGGAGTTCCCGTTGCCGTGCATCACAGCTTCCCGGATCCCTATGCTGCTGGGTTGGATCCAACCGACGACGCGGTACTCAACGTGTACCGCGCCGTACGCGACGAGATTAAAACGTGGGTAGAACAACTACCCGGAACCCTTGAACGGGAGTAACCAGCATGGGATTGATCGACCGCTACCTCACGTTGTGGATAGGACTGGCCATGGTGGTGGGAGTCCTGGTTGGCTGGATGATTCCAGACGTAGCAACCTTCATTGCATCGATGAGTACGGGAGCTACGAACTGGCCAATTGCACTTGGCCTGATCATCATGATGATTCCACCGCTGGCCAAGGTTCGCTACGATCAGCTGGGCCCCGTTGTCCGTGATGTTCGCGTACTGAGCCTGTCGCTGCTGCAGAACTGGTTCATCGGCCCCACATTAATGTTCATCTTGGCTGCGGTGTTTCTAGCGGACAAGCCAGAGTACCTCCAAGGTCTCATCCTCATCGGCCTGGCACGATGCATCGCCATGGTGATTGTCTGGAACGACATGGCCTGTGGTGATCGCGAGTATGCTGCAGGTCTGGTGGCCTTCAACAGCTTGTTCCAGGTGGTGATGTACTCGGCGTATGCCTGGTTCTTTCTGGAGGTGGTGGCTCCTATGGTCGGATTGCAGGGGGCTCGGTTGAATGTTGATGTTGCGGAGATTGCGTTGAGCGTACTCTTGTACCTGGGCGTACCACTCGTCGTGGGCATACTTCTCAGCACGGTGCTGCGGCGTTCCATGGGTAACGATTGGTACAGGAACACCTTCCTCCCCCGACTGAGTTACCTCACACCCGCTGCCTTGCTGTTCACGATTGTGGTAATGTTCAGCACCAAGGGAGATGCCATCATTCGACTTCCTCTCGATGTTGTGCGCGTTGCAGTCCCGTTGTTCCTCTACTTCGTTGGAATGTTTGCCATCAGTTTGTGGTTGTCGCGCCGCGCGCGTGTG
>Ga0222713_10005082_pt1 | contig 12910 bp, 21 predicted proteins | sample C33_649DmetaG_FD_165061 | JGI IMG/M metagenome (GOLD analysis project Ga0222713, IMG submission 165061) | Estuarine water microbial communities from San Francisco Bay, California, United States - C33_649D | ecosystem: Environmental > Aquatic > Marine > Unclassified | place: USA: California...
TGGTAAGCAGTTATCAGTAAAGCAATGCCACTCTTTAATGAATACATATCTTAAATCCACTGCAGTATCGGGAAGCAAAGTCCAACTGCGTACAAAGACTCCTGACCCTAATGTTATTACCAATGGTGATGAAGTTGCTAAATGGTTGGAGAATTATAATGGTACGTTTACTTTCCTGATGGATATGAAAAAGAATCTCCTTACAGGAGGCGGGTTGACTTCTGCTCAATGGGGAGGCGTTATTAAATGTTTTAGTAATGACAGGAGCGTATCACCCGCATCAGGTCAAATGATGATGTATCCCGCACCGATACCTGTTATTATTAATAGGACCGCAGCAATGAAGATTAAGAATCAACAGAATTTGGCTTATGGTCCATTTGCATTAGAGATATTAGGTAAAGGACCTGCAATGGGCAGAAGCACTTTATATAGGGCCAGGATTAATGCTACAGGAGCCGTTAACGTATGTAGGATTTGTGGTAAGTCATTAGTCGACCATAAGTCAGTCGTATCTGGTATTGGTCCTGTCTGTGCAAAGAACCTAGGTACCATATATCATACATATCAAACGGATATTCAAAAGTTCATGAAAGAGTGGGCCGATGAATGTACTAAGGTTGGTGAGTTTGATGTTATATTAGGGCCATGGCACTTTAAAGAAGGCTATACTGCAATAAGCAAAGCAACAGTGGTAGTTGCTCCGGTAACTAATGTACCTGCTCCGCCGCCTGCACCTGGTCCTAAAATATATGCATCTGCTCATAATATATCTGTAGGTGATATATTTGATGGTAAACATCTTAATTTATGGTTACACCCTACCACGGGTCACAATTTACTTTTATTAAATGATAAATGGTCATACATAGGTGCGAATGCTCAACCGCGATTCGATGATGATCAAGATTATACAGTAGACAAAATTATGGATGTTACTGATTCAGTAGGTAATATTGCAACGGTTGCAACGTTTGTCGGTCATGCAGATGTGCGGGTTGCTGTAAAAGGATTGAGTACATACGTTAACGAATATTGCAAGGGTATCAGATTACATTATGACAGTAATTCGACTCGTAAAAATGATATTGTGTTTAGTAATTATGTTGGGACGAATAGCGTAACTTCATTGATTGCAAATGCTAATGCATTTGATTCTCTTAAAGATATACATGCCAAGCCGTATATAGTTCCTTTAATTTCAATACATAATTATGCCACAGGCAGAAGCGTAAGCTTTGTAGCTGATTTGAATGATTGGTACAGACAATATCCTGGATGTGAAAATGCCAAACGTCAATTCATAGTATATAAGGCAAACGTTGATGGAAAGAATATGATACTAATGATAACACCTATAAACACTAAATAAAATGGCAAAAGAACCTTACGTTGAAATGGTATCCAATCAAATAGTGGTATTGATACATAACAGTGATTATAAAGATAAGTATCCGCACGGAGTATGCGTTACTCATTCTCATAATGAAAGTACTAAAAGAACTGAAGTGGTAAGTACATACCTAGGTCAAGTGCTTCCTGATAATGAGCAGTTTTATTTTGACAAATTATTCTTCCAGTTAATGGGCGAAGAAGAAGAAACACTTTAATAACCTAAAACCTAAACCTATGAAAGAGACAATTTACAAACGAAGCACTACCGGTAAGACCCTTGAGTGGACCATTGAAGTTAGCAGTAACAAATATCGAACCATATCAGGCTATACAGATGGAGTAAAGACTTTATCTAAATGGACTGTTATTCAAGGTAAGAATATCGGAAGGTCGAATGAAACTACCGCTGATGAACAAGCCGTAAAAGAAGCAAAAGCTCTTTTGCAGAAAAAGTTAGATAGCGGGTACGTCGAAGACATTTCGTTTATTAATGATGAAAAGTTCTTTAAGCCTATGTTGGCTAATAAATGGGAAGATTATAAAGACGATATCCAGTATCCAATTTACTCTCAACCTAAATTAGACGGTATCCGTTGTATCGTAAAGAAAGATGGTATGTGGACCAGGAACGGTAAAAAGATTATTTCTGCTCCGCATATTATTGACTCACTTGAACCGCTCTTTAAAAAGAATCCTGATTTGATTTTTGACGGCGAATTGTATTGTGACAAGCTTGCAAACGACTTCAATAAAATATGTTCGTTAGTTAAGAAAACTAAACCTACTGCACAGGACCTAAAAGAATGTGCTGAAGTTATTGAATATCATATTTACGACTTACCTAGCCATAATGGTAACTTTTTATCTAGGATTAATCAGCTCAATGTTATGGAGCAACTTAACAGAGACTTTCATAACACTAAATGTAAAGTAGTTGATACGCGCATAGTATATAATGAAGATCAAGTCACTGCCTTATACGAAGAGTATATTGATCAAGGATATGAAGGCCAGATGTTGAGACTGAGTAGTAAATATGAAAACAAACGTACCAAGTCTCTTTTGAAGCATAAGTCATTTCAAGATACTGAGTTTACCATTTTGGATATTTGCGAGGGCGAAGGTAATAAGACCGGTATGGTTGGGTTTATGGTATTTGAAACTGATGGTGGTGATAGGTTTAAGTCCAATTTGAAAGCCGATTGGGAATTGTCTAAAGAAATTTGGAATAACAAGAAAGAGTATATTGGTAAGTCAGCAACCATACAGTACTTTAATTTGACTCCCGATGGTATTCCTAGGTTCCCTTATGTTGTTAAAATCGCTCGTGAAGACTACGAATAATATTTATTTAAGATGATCATACTATTTATAATTGCAATTTCCGCTGTCATATCTTTCCTCTGGGTTCGAGGTATAGATCATATGCATACGAATCATCCGGATTATAAGGGAGAAGATTTGTTTGATGAATAATATATATGGTCGATATTTATTAATATGTTAGCAACTGTATGTTTTATATTATTTTCTTTAATATGCGGATATTTTGAAGCGTATTTTTGGGCTAGTCATCCTAAAGTAAATCAAAGATGGTCGCATATTGCTTTAACTATATTAAGAGCGATAGTAGCTATTCCTGTATTGTATTATGAAGGATGGTTAAATGTTTTGGGGTTAATGTGTATGTTTCCATTGTTACATGATGGTGTATATTATCAAACACGAAATTACATTAATCCTAATGTATATCCAAAAGGATGGAAAGACGAGTCTACTACAACAGGAGCATTAATATCATTATCATTTCCAGTAAGATGTACTTTTGCAGCGGCAGGATTATTGTTTATAATTTTAGGAATCATATGAAAAAATCAGAACTACGTAACCTTATAAAAGAAGAAATAAAAAAGATTCTTAAAGAAGGTTCTATTAAAGATATTGAAATTACTTTTCAAGAAGCACTTGAGTCTATATCTTTAGGCGATACTGAAATAGATATGGTTCTTAATCCGAAAGGATCGAATTATTTAATTGTAAAGGGCATGAAACTATCTAATGACCAAATGAAAAAAGTTGAAAATGCTTTCAATGAAAATTCGGACGATGTTCAAATACATGCATACAAAATAAAAGGCAACAATACAATATTTTCAATGCTTATTGGTACAACGGAATATTAAAATATTTAAAAATTAAATAATCTAGTTACGTATTTTTCTACATAATTATTAATAGGGTTACCTGATAAAATAAGGATATAGAAACAGGACCTTACCATTGAACCCTCAGGGCCAGTAAAGCCCTTTTTTACTGATTATCAATATTTATTAATATGATAAAATTAGTTAATTTATTGAAAGAAGGTAAGGTGACGCCTATCGTGTACTATACAACAGCACTACCAGTGTTAGACACGTTATTAGCTAATAAAGATGCATCACGTATTATTTCTTCAGCAGCTAGCTCAGCTCCATACGGGCTTTCTTGGAAAGCACAAGAACCGTATATGGATATAGAATATAATCCTAAAAATCTAAAGAAGGTAGATCCTGAAGTTGCGGGAAAAGTAATTCGCGAAGCAGTTCGAATAGTATTGGATGAATGGCAAGATGATAGTAATGATACTACAGCTAAACAAATGATGGATTTCGCTCCGTTATTTGTTGAAATGTCAAAATCAATACCAGGAATGAATCCTACTCAAAAAAAAGCATATCGAGGTACTAGAATTAACGAGAACAAACTAAGGAAGTTTGTTAAGACAACTAAAAGGAATGATTGGTCAGTACAAATTATTGGAATTGGTGAACCGTATATGATATATACAGGACCAAAGAAAAATGCATTTGTATATAAACCTAACAGAGAAGTACAAAGCTGGTCAGTATCAGAAAAATCTGCGTCACGTTTTGGTAATGCAATAGTATCTACAGACCTTGACGACACGTTTTTCTTTAATCCTTCATTTTTACATGATATAACCGGTGGCTATAAATTTGAAAAAGAAACAGTACATTTTGGTAAATATCCTATGCGCGTAGATTTATTAATAAGTAAAGAATATTGGTTGGAAATAACAGACGGAGTGTTCGCAAAACCTGGCCGGAAGTCCCTATTTATTAATGATAGCTATGATGAACAAGATATACATGAATCTGACCAGGGTGATGATGAAGGCACGTTAGACTTGCCCTTTTAATTATTTGTTTCTTTCATAAAAATTTCTTAAATTATATACAAACATATTTATATATGATGAGAAAGATACTACTATTATTATTATTTTTGTCCGTTGTGTTTACTTCATGTGAGTACAATACATACGATTGTTATACATTTGAAATTGAAAAGAAAACTTCGTACGTCCCTGATGCTTTTGGATTACCGTATAGGCCTACTACATATGATTATTATGATTATTCAAAGTGTGGGTTGACTCCTTCAGGAGCTCGATTAGAAGCTAAAGACAAAGAATATACGTATACATATTATTATGGTGGGTATTATATCACTGAAGATCAACGTTGTACGTATTGGCAAGGATATTAATGATTAAACTGTCAAAGTTAATAAATGAAATAGGTGAAGGGTCTGCTAAACCTTTTAGTTGGAAACCTAAAGGTAATATTAAAACTTGGATTCAAGATACAATAGACACCGTAAACAAAGCAACAGGTAAAAGCACAATGACTCGTATAGTACCAGTTGATGACTTTCAATATAGTTTTACTTCAGATAAAACAGGTACTCAGTATAATGTTACAATATCATCGCATGGCGGTAAAAACCATACGCTATTAAAGTTTGGATCCATGACTCAAGATACTTTTGAAAAACTAAAAGAGTCAAGAACAAAATATTTTATCGAAAGTTCATTGTCATTTGGATTAGAAAAGGATGTAGAAGGAATAGACCCTGAAACTAATTTAAATGAACAGTTCAGAGTTATGGCTACTGTAATTGATTGCGTACGGCATTTTTTAACTTATGTTGAAAGCTCCACGGATTTAAGTATACGAGAATTAAACGTATATCCTAAAAGCGATACACCAGATGAAGAAGGTAATGCACAATTAAGTTCTCGCAGAGGTAAGTTATATGTAGCTTATGCTAAAAAGTTAATAAACCAAATACCTTCTAAACGTAAGTTCTATGCACAAGCTCTTCCTGATGACGTAGGATTTAGAATATATTCTGCAGTAAATCCACCACGGGACTCATTTGCAGGAGGAGACCAATGATTAAGTTAGCTGACCTTTTAAAAGAAAACCACTTACCTGTAGATAAAGCTGTAAGTGCAATCAATTCTATTTCAGCAAATGGTATTGAAAAATTGGAAGCCAAAAAGAAAACTATTAAAGATAAAAGTCTTGTATCTAAAATGGAAAACCAATATCGATATTTGCATAAACAAAATTTACCTGATACTGCATTAAATGTTGTAGAGATTGTTACTTTGAAAGTAGCTCCTGAACATCAGGGTAAAGGAATAGGTACAATCGTATTTGATAAAATACGTGAAATAGCAGATACGAACAAAGCTATAGTATATTTAGAAGCTGTACCAATCGGTAACAAGTCCATGACAACATATCAATTAGTTGATTTTTATAAAAAGTTTGGATTTGAAATGATAAAGGGCGGTAAAAAGCCCGTAATGGTTTATATGCCTAAAATAGCATGATGAAAAAATTTATTTTGATAATAGCGTTAATGCTATTCACTTCATATACCTTTGCCCAAAAGGTGTACATTACTCAATACAAGTATCAAGCTGATTTAATAGTATTTGTTACCAAATATCCTTATCAAGCTCATAAGCGAATAAAGATATGTAAGTATCCATATCAAAGCAATGCTAACCATAATATATGGTACATTACCAAGTATCCATATCAAGCTGAATTGAAAGTTTATATAACTAATCGTCCGTATGAAGCGCAACTAAAAGTATTTATTCCATAATTATTATTATAAGGAATATTCATGAAAAAATCAGAACTTCAACAAATTATAAAAGAAGAGCTTCAAAGGATTCTTGCAGAAGGAGATCCGTATAGAGGTATTAAATCAGATATCAATGAGACTTGGGAAAATGAAAAAATCATTGAAAATGATATCTATAAATTTTTAGAACATTCTCATGAGTCTGGCGGGCCTGAATTGGTTAAGGATATAATGAACGCCATAAATAGGGCTATGAATAAATCTAACAAGTTTCTTAAGGAAGCTGCAATTGGTATAGACGATCAAGGCTATGGAGCTTCATATTATAAGATTAATTCAGATATAATTGATACTTGGACATCTACGGATATAGTTAAAAAAGACATTAAAGGCTTTTTACAAGCAACTAGAGACGTACAAGGCAATCCGAAAAAGACAAATCGCGTTGCTGGTCCTAGATTAACAAAAGAAGTAATGAATGCTATTATGCAAGCAGTTAAAGAATCTCAATCGTTATTAAAAGACAAAGAGTCAGGTGAACCCTTAGTTTAACAATAACTAGAAAGGAGCTAATATGAAAAGGCTCGCAATAGTTATGTTATTTGTTTTGTTTCCTTTATTATCCAATGCTCAGTCTCGATTTAAGTCATATCGAAATGAAGTACATATAGGCATTGGTGTATCTAATTTTTTGGGTGAATTAGGCGGTGCCAATCAAATAGGCACAGATGGATTTAGAGATTTAGAATTATTAGAAACGCGATTAGCATTTGCTGTTGGACTTCGCCATCGAATGTCTGAACGCTTTTCTATTAATCCTACATTTTCATACGGTAGGTTATCTGGAGATGATGACTTAACATTAGAGTTTTTTAGAAGGTATCGAAATCTTAATTTCAAAACAAACATATATGAATTAAGTTGCAATTTAGAAATAGCAATTATTAAAGATAAAATGGGTGCTAGATATCGATTAAAAGGTGTTCGTGGACATAAAGCATATGAATTATCCATGTATGGGTTTCTTGGTTTCGGTGGATTCTACTTTAATCCAAAAGGAGAATATCAAGATAAATGGGTAGAGCTACAACCACTTCGTACGGAAAACATACGTTATAACAGATTGCAATTTGTAGTACCCGTCGGGGTAGGTATCAAATATGGTATAGATAGAAGATGGTCTGTAGGATTTCAATATGGATTAAGAAAAACATTTACAGACTACATAGATGATGTAAGTACGGTATATGCAGATCCAGATATATTACGATCTAATTACGGAGAATTGTCAGCATATATGGCAAACAAGTCCAATGGTGACTTTCCATATATAACTGCAGTAGGAGAACAAAGGGGTGATCCCACAGATAAAGACTCTTACATGTTTGCTATTTTCAATATCAATTACAAGATAAGAACATCTAGAAGTTCTCCTACATTTTAATAGCAAGAATAATACTTTACATATTTATTATTAAAATAATTTAAGGACATTATCATGAATCATAAAGACTTACGTGAAACTATAAGGCAAGAAATTATAAAAGCTCTTAAAGAATCAATTAAACCAATAAATGAAGGTTTAAAATTAAATAAACTTTATCAGGTATATGACCCTGGTATGGATGAATGGAACAATGAATATGAATATCTAGGCTTTGACTCTAACTCAAGGGAACATATGTTTAGAGCAGCTGGATCTCCTGGTGAGTTCTATTTCGTAGGTATTCCTCAATCGGATATTAAAAATCATGTTAAGGAATCAAAATGACTAAACAAGAGCTACGAGCTTTAATAAGAGAAGAAATACAAAAAGTATTAACTGAAGCTACTCCGAAATTTGCCGATCCAAAAGCTAAATATCTTTATGCACTTATCGGTTCAGCATTTAAAGATAAAAAGATAAAACAACTTCAAAAAGAATTTGATAAGTACTCTATCGAATTGCCTCTTCAAAATCTTAAGCAAGCAGAAGATGCACTAGTGCGATCCGATTGGGATGCTATTGATTGGAAGGAGCTTAAAGCTATTCAACAGTCGCTCAATAAAGTTAATGAAGTAAGAATAAACAACTTTACTCCAAAACAAAAGACAGCTATATTGCCTCGTCCATTTGTAGAACTATTACCTGCTACATCAAAAACCATTAAACTTGCTACTAAAGATATTAATGCATATGAAGGTCAAGCCGTTGATATGCATTCTCAATATTTTCAAGTTAGGCCTAAAAGCGATGAGACTAAATTATACTATTTCGGGCAGTCTCAGTATTATACTTCTGGTCAACCTGGTCTTGCTGTAACAGAATTGTCTATTCGTGATTTAAGTCAAGTACCGGAAGGTGAGAGTTGGACAATGCATAAAGATAAAGTAATAGAATTAGGCAAAGCTTACGTAAACACTGACGTATTTTTAAAAGAGTGTAAAGCTTTATACGATATAGTTAAACAAGGATCATAAATGAAAAAATCAGAATTAGCTCAAATTATAAAAGAAGAGCTTGGAAAGGTTCTTTCTGAAGCACCCAACCGTCAAGCAGCAATGCGCAAAGGCGTAACGTCTAATAAAATTAAAGGTGGCATTACTAAACATTTTAATGATTATAAAGGCACTGAAACGTATAACAGCGTACGGGAGCTTGAAGACGTATTAATGTATTATGCTCAAGATCCTAGCCAACCTTTAGATTTAGATGAAATTGCTAATACAGTATTAGATATTATTGACTATGCCGTAGAAGAAGCAATAGACAATTATAAACAGTCTCGAGACGAATTTTAAGAGAAATAAAATGAAAAAATCAGAATTAGCTCAAATTATAAGAGAAGAAATACGTAAAGTATTAAAAGAATCTCCTATGGCTTATGGTGATAAAGAAGCTGCGGGAGAGATTTTTAAGAATCCAAAAATAGAAGCTGCACTCAAAAAAGTTAAAGGGTATGAAAGTATTGTATCGGGAGAAAATCATGCCACTTATGTATACTTTAAGCAACAGCAATCTGCGATAGCAGGTGCTAAGCTTTTAGATAAATTAGTACCAGGACCAGATTACGAAGATAGCATTGTCAATGACGAAGGTATGTGGGTAATTGAAGTCAATACAACATTTTATTAAACACAATTATAAAAAAGGTAATAAAGTGAAAAAATCAGAATTACAACAAATCATTAAAGAAGAGATTCGGCAAATACTTAAAGAAAATTTACTTCAGAATCAAGGATATGCCGGTTCGTATTATGGGTTTAAGTCAGATATTGCAGATTCATGGGACGATATAAATGACATGAAATCTGATATGATGAAGTACTTTGAAGCGTTGAATGATGTTCAAGGCTCTTCTAAAGTATTAGTTCAAAAAGGCACTAAAGGATTAGGTGGCTCTAGATTAGTACATGCAGTTGCAGATGAGTTAATTAAAATTGCTAATAAAGCTAAATCCAAATATAACGATTAAGTGTTTAAGCTCACAAACATATTAAAAGAGGTTAGTAGCAAAAAAACATACTATCATACATCTCCGATAAATTATAATGTCGGGGACGTAATTAAACCTTATTTCGATTCAGATAAATATAGCACTGATGACGGCAGTGCTCCGATTAGAAAGACAGTAGAAACGATTTTAAATAAAACTAAACCTTCAAATCTACCATCAAGAGATAAATCTGTATTCATATTTAAAACATTAGCTGATGCAAAACGATATGCAAAAGATATGTCTAGTAGATACGTATATATAGTATCTAGTCCGGCTTCAATAGCTTGGCACGATATGAACTGGATTGATTATATATTTGGTAAAGCAGCAGCTTGGTCACTAGGTACAATGCCTAGTTATGAGTTGAAACAATTAAAATCATATGCAATGCTTTATTGGAATGGAGAATCGACTGTACAACATACTTCAGGTTATTTTAAAACCCCAATATGGGAAGGAATGGCAAAAGGCTCGGTTGAAGTAATTAAAAAAGTAAAATGATTAATCTTAAAAACATGGCGACAGAGCATTTTCAATAGCAACATCTAAACAAGATTAAAAGGAAATAAAATGACAAAACAAGAATTACAATCTCTTATAAGAGAAGAGATAAAAAAAGTAATGTTAGAAGCTAAAGGCTCTTTAAAAGAAGCAGATATCCCAGGAGCTCCTGCTAAATCGTCTGAAGTTATGGAACTGACAGTGGCTTTTGGATGGAATAAGAATCCAAAAAATTTCCATATTATCAATCACGCACCATCCTTTACCGGAAGGATGCCAAAAGTTGCTAAAAAAGTCACTTTTAAGGTTGGTAAAGCCGCAGTTATGGATTTTGCAAGTACACACGCAGATCCCATAAATATAAAAAAACTAGAAAATTTTCTTGATTCGCTTAAATCAAGAGGTGCGCTTTTTATATTATTTTCTGAAAATCCAGGCTCTGATTTAGCTCTAGGGGTTAATGCATAATAAAAGGGAATAAAATGACTAAACAAGAATTACGTTCTCTAATAAGAGAAGCAATTGTTAAAGAGTTATTCGATACTAAAGAAAAGATCAAATGGAAAGCAGGCGAAGATTCAGACTTCGCTGCTACCTTCACTGGACCTAACAATCAAAAATATGAAATAGCTATTACTTCTTTAGAATGGTTAACTTTACCAAATGCTGCTACTATTGCTGCTAGTAAGCTTTTACCTAATGCAGCTAATGAAATGTGGATAGACGGTCAAGGTTATCACGTTGAATTTAGAGACGTTAAAAAAGGTAAAGGCATCACTGGATTAGGCGGTACTGACACTGCAAAAATCTTTGGTATTGTTATCAATGCAATAGTTGATAAAATCAAAAAAGAAAAATCTGATCTTGTATTCTTTTCAGCTAAAGAAGCTTCTAGAAAAGAGTTGTATAAAACAATGGCTCCGCTTATAGCAAGTAAGATGGGAATGAAGCAAGTTAATAACGGTACTTATTACTTTTTATACAAAGAGTAGTAATGTATCGGGGCTAGAATAATAATCCAGATTATTATAATAAAGCTAAAGGTAAGTATATTGAAAAATATTCAGATTCTGAAGATTCTTTGATAAAAGGTATTAAAGCTAATAAGAAGTTTAAAAAAGTAAAATAAGTAAATGAAAGGATTGCTTATGTAATCCTTTTTTACTGTATTCGTGAATTTTTTCATATCATAAACTTGTTTAAATGAACGGGTTGGTTAGGTTAATCAATGTATAGGTTATTAAATAATCAATTTGTTAATGATCGTATAATCAAGTAATAAATAAAGAGAGAAATGAAGGTATGGAAGGGATAGGTATGTGGTCAGTACTTTCGTCCGGAAAACAAAATTTTTCTATATCAAACTCCACGATCTCAATACCTCTCGGTACTCTCAATACCTGAAGAACCGAACAAAAGAAACTTCTTGGTTATTTCAAATGAATTACCTATATTTGCATTATCAATATCAATCATGGTTACTGTGTATAGCTGGAAAACCGAACAACCTTCAAAAGAAATGTTGAGCTCCAGGTTGGATAATCCAAAAGAAGTACTTATATTTATGATATTAAAATAAATAATTAATAATTAAAACAATCAAATTATGACAAGGGTTCCAAAGCTCATTAAAATGTCTGTATTCCTTTCAAGGAAGCGTCGTGGTGACATCACCAAAATTGCAAACAACATGGATTATTCAGTTAGTCATGTGTCTCGCGTAACTCGTGGTCTTCGTAACAACGAGTCTATCTTGTCTGAAGCTTATCGCATCAGCTATCGTCGAGTTAAGAACAGCGAATTAGCTTAATTCTTAATTGCTTTAAATGTATACAAGGGGCTTATGCCCCTTTTATACGTGATGCACTTTTTGTAATTGATACTCAATGAGTTAGTGAGCATATATTATAATGCATTGTAATACAATGAGTTATAAGTCATTGATACTTAAGCCGTTACTAACTCATTGATTATCAATACAATAAAGTTCATGGGAAATTTGGTTTATGTGCAAAAAGAGCCTAAATTTAGGGTATAGAGTTAGATAGATAGCCCTTTAAACCGTAACCCCTTAAAAATCAAGCACAATGGCAAAATTCGCTGAAAACCGTAGATTGTATGGCTCCAATAGCCGAGTAACCAAAAAAAGTAAAGGTACCGCTTCTCCCGTCCAGGTTTTGGATTTGGTGGCTCAACCTACCGGTCATTATTTGACCAACCGCAAGTCGGAGATGCGTGAGCCGATCGGTCGTATTATCCCGCGTAAGCTGGTTTCAGTTACCGACTCAATGACTGAGGAGGAGAAGGCAATGTATATCCAGTTGTGTCAGTTGGCTAGCGCTTAATCCGGACCTTATTTATTATAAACCTTATTTCAAACCCAAACCCCTTATACCTATGAAAACTAAAAAATCTGCCCCTGTTAATGCCGCTCCTATTGAAGTTGGTTCTGTTGTTAAAGCTAACCCGGTCCTTTGGAACATTACCGGTTACTTTCGCGTTAAGTCTATTCGTGGTCGCTTCGCTAATTTGTGCGGGGTATTCGGTAGGCATATATATCATAAGAGTGTGCCGGTCGATCAGCT
>Ga0222713_10005084_pt1 | contig 12907 bp, 12 predicted proteins | sample C33_649DmetaG_FD_165061 | JGI IMG/M metagenome (GOLD analysis project Ga0222713, IMG submission 165061) | Estuarine water microbial communities from San Francisco Bay, California, United States - C33_649D | ecosystem: Environmental > Aquatic > Marine > Unclassified | place: USA: California...
ACTTCGCCATCACTCAGTTCTTCTTCGAGGTCGAGGTGTACGTGCAGATGATGAACGAACTGGCCGATCTCGGTGTGCACAAGCCGGTGTTGCCGGGCATCATGCCGGTCACCAACAAGAAGCAGATCGTGCGCATGGCCGAAATGTCCGGTGCGGCCATGCCGCAATGGCTGGTCGACCGGCTCGACAAGGTGGACGACCCCGACGACGTGCGCCGGGTCGGTGTGGAGGCGGCCACCGAGTTGTGTCGTGACCTGCTCGATGCCGGAGCGCCCGGTTTGCACTTCTACACCATGAATCGTGGTACCGCGACCAAGGAGATTCACGCGAATCTCGGCTTGTCGTCGGCTCGCTGAGAACTCCGGACCGTCGTCGCCCTAGCGTGGGAGCATGCACACGTACGACAAGATCTACATCAACGGCGCTTGGGTTCCCTCCGAAGGCACGGGCGTTCTCGAAGTCACCAACTCGGCGACCGAAGAGATCATCGCCACGATCCCCGATGGAACGGTGGGCGACGTCGACAAGGCCGTGGCGGCGGCGCGCGCGGCGTTCGAGGGATGGAGCGCCCTCCCCAAGGAGAAGCGTGCCGAATACCTGATGAAGATCCACGCGGGCCTCGAAGCGCGCACGCAGGAGATCGCCGAAGCGGTCACCCGTGAGGTGGGCATGCCCGTGGGTCTGTCCACCATGATCCAGGTCGGTCTGCCCAAGGGCAACTTCGCCATCACCGCCGGCCTGTTGTCGACGTACGAGTTCGAGGAGCAGATCGGCAACTCGCTCGTCGTGCGCGAACCCTTCGGCGTCGTCGGATGTATTTCGCCGTGGAACTACCCGTTGCACCAGATCGCGCTGAAGGTCGCACCCGCACTGGCCGCCGGCAACACCGTCGTGGTCAAGCCCTCCGAGGTCGCACCGATCAACGCGTTCATCCTCGCCGAGATCGTTCACGACGCCGGTCTGCCCGCCGGGGTGTTCAACTTGGTCACCGGTGTGGGCCCCGTGGTCGGTGAGGCCATCGCCGCCCATCCCGACGTGGACATGGTCAGCTTCACCGGTTCGACGCGCGCCGGTAAGCGCGTGGCCGAGGTCGCCGCGCAGAACGTGAAGAAGGTGTCGCTCGAGTTGGGAGGCAAGAGTCCGAACGTCATTCTCGACGACCTCGACGACGAGGGCTTCACCAAGGCCGTGGCGGCCGGTGTGGGCAAGTGCTTCTCCAACTCCGGTCAGACCTGCACCGCGTTGACCCGCATGTTGGTGCCCCGAGCTCGCCTGGCGCAGGCCGAGCAGATCGCCGCGGCCACCGCGGCCAAGTTCACCGTGGGTGACCCGTTCGATCCGGCCACGCGCCTCGGACCGTTGGTGTCGGCGGTTCAACGCGAGCGTGTTCGTGGCTTCATCCAGACGGGCATCGACGAGGGTGCCACGCTGGTGACCGGCGGAACCGACAGCCCCGAGGGTTTGTCGGCGGGCTTCTTCGTGCGGCCCACCATCTTCTCCAACGTCACCCCGGACATGACCATCGCTCGCGAGGAGATCTTCGGACCCGTGTTGTCCATCATTCCGTACGACGACGAGGACGAGGCCATCCGCATCGCGAACGACACGGTGTACGGGCTCGCCGCCGGCGTCTGGAGCGCCACGCCCGAGCACGCCAAGCAGGTGGCCCGCCGTCTGAAGGCCGGTCAGGTGGAAGTTAACGGTGGTTCGTTCAATCCGGCGGCCCCCTTCGGCGGCTACAAGCAGAGTGGTCTCGGACGCGAAGCGGGCAAGTTCGGTCTGGAGGAGTTCTGCGAAGTGAAGGCGATGCAACTCTGATTCACGGCAGACTTGAGGTCTGATGTCGTCGACTTCCGAGACCTCGCGTTCGTCCCAGATCAGTCGGGTTCCCTATTTGCCCGGACTCGACGGTCTGCGGGCCCTGGCCGTCATCGCCGTCATCATCTATCACGCCAATCCGGCGTGGTTGCCCGGCGGCTATCTGGGTGTCGAAGTTTTCTTCGTCATCAGTGGTTATCTCATCACCTTGTTGCTGGTGGCCGAGTCCGAGCGATCCGGCGCCATCGAGTTGCGTCAGTTCTGGGTGCGGCGCGCGCGGCGCTTGTTGCCGGCACTCTTCACCATGCTGGTGCTGCTGATCTTCTGGACCGCGTTCTTCGAGCGCGACGCCTTGGGCAAGTTGCGTGGCGATGTCCTCGCGGGGGTCGTGTACGGATCCAATTGGTTCCAGGTATGGACCGGTGCGGGTTACACCGCGGTCAACGACTTCGCTCCGTTGCGTCATTTGTGGTCGCTCGCGGTCGAGGAGCAGTTCTACCTCGTGTGGCCACTGGTGATGTTGCTCGTGCTTCGTCGGGGACACGATCGACTTCCGCGGGTCGCCATGTGGTTCGTGGGCATTGCCGCGGTCATCGCGGCGGTCATGGCGGCTCTCATGCCGACTTCTCCGATCGGTGCGGATTGCGCGGCGACTCCCGGTGCGTATTGGGAGATCGCCGGTCGTTGCGTGAGTCGGGTCGATGCGCTGTACCTCTCCACCCCCACGCGAGCGATGGGCTTGCTTCTCGGGTCGGCATTGGCGTTGGTATGGCGACCCTACGCGCTGCTGCGTGGACCCATGAAGAGCAAGGGACCCCTGCTCGATCCGGTGGCGATCATCGGCCTCGGAATCGTGGGGGTGTTGTCGTGGAAGGTGCACATCGTGTACTCGGCGGTCGATGTCGGCGACCTCGCGGATCCGTGGCTTTTTCGTGGCGGTTTGTTCCTGACGGGTGTCGGTTCGCTGATGGTGATCGCCGCGGTGGCCCACAAGCGGGCCCTCGCCGGTCGCGTGTTGGGAAACCCCGTTTTCCGGGTGATCGGCGAGCGATCGTACGGGCTCTACCTGTTCCATTGGCCGGTCTTCCAAGCATTGCGGCATGAGACCGGGATCGCGTTGAAACCCCATGAATTCGTGGGGGCGATGCTCGTCACGATCGCCATCACCGAGTTCTCGTATCGCTACATCGAGTTGCCCATTCGCGAGCGACGTCTTCGTGAGTCCATGGGCGCGCTGTTGCGCGGTGGTCCGGGCGCATTACGTCGCCGGGGCTCGTTCGGCGCCATCGTGTCGGCTTCGGTCGTGTTGCCACTGTTCGCCGGCGTGAGCCTGATGACGGCCGATCTGAAGCAGAACGACGTGCAGGCCAGCCTGGACCAGGCGGAGGGATCGGTCACCGATGTCCTCGCGGATTTGGAGACGACGACGTCCTCGCCCGACTCGCAACCGACGGGTTCCATCGCCCCGGTGACCACCGCGGCCCCACCTCGTTACGACGTGTTCGCCATCGGGGACTCGGTGATGAAGGGCGCGGCGCCGTCGTTGGCCGAACTGGGCATCGTGGTGGATGCCCAGCAGGATCGTCAGGCCCGCATGGGTGCCGAGATCTTCCAACAACTGGAGGATCTCGGCGTCACCGTCAACGTGGCGGTCGTTCACCTGGGTACCAACGGCCCCGTGAGTCAGGAGACTTTCGACTTCCTGATGGAGGCCACCAGTGAAATCCCCAAGGTGATCGTGCTGACCCTGACGGCCAACCGGGACTGGACCGCGGCCAACAACGCCAAGATCCGCGCCCTGACCGACACACATCCCAACGTGACCGTTCTGGACTGGCAGTTGGTGTCCGAACTTTGCACCGGTGAGTGTTTCGCGGCTGATCGAATCCACCTGGACCGGGACGGCATGCGTTTCTACGCCGCCGAAATCTGGAAAGCCATGGGTCGCGAACTGCCGTCGGATTGGTGAATTGTCCTAGCCTGTCGGGCATGACTACCCCCGTACGCGTTGCAGTGACCGGTGCCGCCGGTCAGATCGGTTACAGCCTCCTCTTCCGTATCGCCTCCGGCGCCATGCTCGGCCCCGACACCCCGGTGATCCTGCAGTTGCTGGAAATCACCCCGGCCCTCAAGGCCCTCGAGGGTGTGAAGATGGAACTCGACGACTGCGCGTTCCCACTTCTCGACGGTGTCGTGTGCACCGACGACGCCAACGTGGCGTTCGGCGACATCGACGTCGCCCTGTTGGTGGGTGCGATGCCCCGTAAGGCCGGCATGGAGCGCGCCGATCTGCTCAGCGCCAACGGCGGCATCTTCAAGCCGCAGGGCGAGGCTCTCGCTCGTAGCGCCAAGAAGGACGTGAAGGTGCTCGTGGTGGGCAACCCGGCCAACACCAACGCGCTCATCGCCCAGCAGAACGCCAAGGGTCTCGACGCGGGTCGATTCACCGCGATGACGCGCCTCGATCACAATCGCGCCGTCACCCAGATCGCGCAGAAGTTGAATCAGCCGGTGTCGGCCGTGAAGAAGATGACCATCTGGGGCAACCACAGCGCCTCGCAGTATCCCGACCTGTTCCATTGCGAAGTCGGGGGCAAGAACGCGTACCAGACCGTCGATGATCACGCGTGGGTCGAAGGAACGTTCATCCCCACCGTAGCCAAGCGCGGTGCGGCCATTATCGAGGCTCGCGGTTTGTCGTCGGCGGCGTCGGCGGCCAACGCCGCGGTCGATCACATCCGCTCGTGGCACCTCGGCACCGCTCCCGGTGACTGGGTGAGCATGGCCATTCCCAGCGATGGAAGTTACGGCGTGCCCGAAGGACTGATCTCGTCGTTCCCGTGCGTGTGCAAGGACGGCACGTACGAGATCGTGCAAGGGCTCGACATCGACGATTTCAGCCGGGGCAAGATCGACGCTTCAACGGCCGAATTGGCCGAGGAGCGTCAGGCCGTGCGCGATCTCGGTCTCATCTGATCGTCGCCCCAACGTCTCTCAGGAGACGGCGACGTCACAGGCGATGCGCATCATCTGATCGACGCCACGCTTCAGTTCCTCGTCGGAGATGCGCTCCACGTTGCCGGCGTCGGGGTCGATGACGTCGCTCACCGTCATCATCGCCAACGCTTCGATGCCCTTGACGGCCGCGATCGTGTACATCATCGCGGCCTCCATCTCGACGCCGAGGTGGCCGAGTTTGCGCCACGTTCCGAAGGTGTTCGGATCCGGGTCGTAGAAGAGTCCGCTGGTGACGATGGAGCCGACGAACACACGGTCACTCACGGCCTTGCTCATCGTGGCCGCCAATTCGACCAACGAATACGTGGCCGACGGGGCGAAGCCTTCCATACCGGCGTAACGCGTGGGCGTGCGATCGTCGGGTGACGCCGCCACCGCGATCACCGTGTCGGCCATGCGCAGATGCGGTTGCAGACCGCCACACGTGCCGACGCGAATCAGACGCTCGGCCCCGAGCATCGCCAGTTCCTCGAACACGATGCCGGCGCTGGGAGCGCCCATGCCGGTGGTCTGCACGCTGATCGGGCGACCCTTGTACGTGCCGGTGTACCCCAGCATCCCGCGCTCCTCGTTCACCATGCGGAATCCCGGATCGAAGAACGTGTTGGCGATGTAAGTGGCCCGGCGAGGGTCACCGGGACACAGAACGGCGGGGGCGTAGTCACCGGGTTCGGCGCGCAGATGGATGGGCATGAAAGGAGCGTAGGCGAGACCGTTACGCTGGGAGCGTGCTCGTGGACAGTCTCATCGACTCGGGTCGCTACGACCTGTTCGACGACGCCTCGACATCGGAACACCACGAACGGTTCCGACGCGACGGCGTGTGCGTGCTTCCGGGGTTCCTCGGAGACGACGCCGTCCAGGTTTTGCGGCGTGAATGCGACCAGTTGGCGCCGGAGGCCCACCGATCGTCGACCACCGCCTCGCCGTATCTCGCCCCGATCGACGAGTCATTCCCCGAGGGTCATCCCCGACGAACGGTGTCGGCCAGTTCGGTGGAGGTGGTGGCTTACGACTTGTTCCCGGCCGACAGCTCGTTGCGTCGCTTGTACGAGTCCGACTCTCTTCTCGATTTCGTGCGTCGCTGTCTGGGTCTCGATGTCCTGCATCGGTACGCCGATCCGTTGGGTGCCTTGAACCTGGCGATCATGCGTGACGGTGATCGTCTGGGGTGGCACTTCGACATGACTGACTTCGTCGTGTCGATCGCCATCCAATCCTCGGAAAGTGGCGGAGATTTCGAGAACGCCAAGCAGATCCGGTCGGCGAAGGACGAGTGTTACTCGGACGTGACCGGCGTGCTGAATGGCGCACGCCCGGATCTGGTGCGCACCGAACCGATGACGCCGGGAACCTTGATGCTGTTCAACGGTCGTTGGAGCATGCACCGGGTCACCGAGATTCACGGACCGCGGCCGCGTTACGTGGCGTTGCTCGCGTACGACACCGAGCCGGGTACGGACTCGTCAGAGACGTTGAAGCTCTCGCGTTACGGACGACTGCCCTCCGGGACATCGATGAGAGGCATCGATTCATGAACACCCCGAGCAATGCGGTGTACGAGGTTGGTGAATCGTTCGTGGGTGATGGGGTCAACTGCGCACACATCAATACCGTTTTCGGCCATCGACTCGGTCCGGTGGGGACCGCTTTCGCAACCGCGTTGGCCACTCCGTCGGCCGGGCACGTGCCGTTCCTGGTGGTCTGGAAGCCCGATGTACCCGTCGCCCCGGCGACGCTATTCGTCAACAAGGCCGCCATCGTGAACGACCGTCATGGTGAACTCACCTGGGGTGCGGCTCAGGCTGGCGTGGCGCATGGAGTGACCGAATACATGGCTCGGCGCTTTCCATCCGAGCACGACACGGTCCCATTTGTCCTGCTCACAGCGGTATGGGTGGACCCGGCGGCCGATTCGGACCGGGCGGTGTACGACAACAATCGGGCTGCGGCTTGTCGGGCGTTGGAGCGGGGAGAGGCGGGCATTCGGCCCGGCGAAGGACGCCGCGACGTTCGCTCCGGCTCGTCACCGTGGAACCCGTACTTGCGTCTCGATTGAACTCCCACTGGCTTGTCACGCACGTCGACTCGGACCGCGACACGCCCACTGGCTGGGCTTTTGCGAAATACCGTCTTGCGCTCGGGGGGGTTCATGAGTGAGAATGACAGCCATGTAGTTACACGGGTGTCTCGGGCCCTGCACGGTTGCGGACCCGGACATCCCAGACGGCCCCCGGGCCGGGACGGCGAGGCAGCCCCATGGACGAGATGACGAACGACGCGAACTGGCAGGACCAGGCCAACTGTTTGGGGGTCGACCCCGATTTGTTCTTCCCGGAGCGAGGCGCCTCCACCCGCGAGGCCAAGGAAGTGTGCCGCGGCTGTGTCGTGCGCATGGATTGCTTGGAATACGCCCTCGTCAATGGCGAGAAATTCGGTATCTGGGGCGGACTCTCCGAGCGCGAGCGCCGTCGCCTGCGCCGTCAGCGTGCGCAAGCCACGCGACGCACCGTCACCGCCTGATCACCCGCGTCTTGCCAATCGGTGCTCGATCGTCCGTTCTTCGGACACGTCGAGCCACCGCCACTTGCTCCGTGGAATGTCTCGGAGCACGCGTTCACTCAGCAGTCCGACCAATTCGTTGTGTTCGATGACGCAGCCCACTTCGCGACACACGTCGTCGACGGCGCGAACCGCGTCGGCCGGACCGATGACGAACGGTGAGATCAGGTTCATGCTCACCTGCACGCGATCACCCACGGCCAATCCGAGCGCGCGTATGCCCGGTTGTCGAACACGGCGAGCGATCTCGCGGGCGCTGTCGAGCGACGTCCCCGTTTCCAGCCAACAGTTGTAGGCGACCAACTGGTCGCGCACTCCGACGGACACCGCACCCGCCGTCGGATGCGGATCATGGGGTCCGGTGTCGGGGGACAAGGACGTCCAGGCGTGGCGACGAATCTCGGGCAGCGTGCGTTCGGGTCCGTAGAGGAAACTCGGTACGCCGTGGGTTCGGGCGAGCCAGTGCGCGTACTCGTCGCGGGCCCGAATCGCGTCATCGAACGACGAGTCGAGCAGTGGCACGAACGGCACCACGTCGATCACTCCGAGACGAGGATGAACACCGCCATGAACGTTCAGGTCCAGTCGCTCGACGGCCAATGTGGTGAGGGCTCGGACCGAATCCTCACCGACGAGCGTGAACACACTGCGGTGGTGATCGCGATCCGTGTGGCGATCGAGTAGGTCTCCCCCGCACGCCGCATCGAAAGCGGACAACAGTTTGTGATCGCGCCCCTCGCTGACGTTCACGACGCATTCCAGCACGATCTCACTCTGGCACACCGGTGCTAGGTTCGCGCCATGTGCGATGCACGGAGGCACGTCGGATGAGACTCGAGCATCCCGTTCCATTTTCGAACGAGTGGCAGGCGAAATGGATCTGGCACGGACGGCCGAAGTTGACCATGGAGACGTCCACGCGAACAGCACTCGCGGATCCAACGGACCGTATCGTTCTGTTTCGTCGGGAGTTCACCTTGTCGAGCCCACCCACCAACGCCCCGGCACGCGTTTGGGTCGATGGTCGCTACATCCTCTTCGTGAACGGCACCGAGGTCGCGCGGGGTCCGGTTCGCAACGAGCCGCGCAGCGCGCGATACGACTTCGTCGACATCGGCTCATGTTTGTCTCCCGGTGTCAACACTCTGGCCGTCGTGGCCCGACATTTCGGGAAGTCGACGTCGTGGTGGGTGCCGGTTCCGCCGACGTATTCGTTGGGCGCGGGCTCGTTGGTGTTCGAATGCCTCGTGGGGGACGAGTGGATCGTCAGTGACGCGTCGTGGAAATCGTCGAACGGTGAGGCCTGGACTCCGGTTCCGATGCCCGGAGACGTTGCGTGTCTTCCGCTCGAATCATTCGATGCGCGTGCCCATTGTCGGGGTTGGACGGACCCCGGCTTCGACGACTCCTCGTGGCGCTCGGCATACGAGATCACGCCGCTGCACACCGGGGCCGACGGACGGCGGTCGCCACCGAGTTCACCGTTCGGGGCCCTACGTCCACCGGTCCGAGTGGCGTTCCCCGCGGGGTCGAGTCACGGGGCCGCACACATCGGGACCGACACCGTGGTCGGAGCCGCGGGGCACGAGGACCCGGTGCGACAGGTGTTGCTCGATCAGGAGTCGGAGACGAATCCGTCCGGTTCCGTTCGTCTGCATCGCTTCGACCTCGGACGCATCGCGGCCGGCTCGGTGACGCTCGAGGTCGAGGGTGCCGGTGCCGGAACTCGCATCGACGTGGCCGCGTCCGAACACGTCGACCCGCGCGGACGACTGGTCACTCTCGGTCAACACGCTGGCTTTCGTTACGTGTGTCGTGGTGTCGACGACGTCTTCACCACTTTCGACACCATCGGATCCAGATATTTCAACGTCGCCGTTCGGGATCCGAGCGGCGGAAACACCGACGTCGGGATTCGATTGTCGGTGACCGACAGACATCGTCCTCGTCCGGCGGGGGCGTCGTTCGAATGTTCGGACGAATCACTGAACGCCATCCACGCCATCGGTCTGCGTACCGTCGATTTGTGCGCGCTCGACGCCTACGTGGATTGCCCCACCCGTGAACAACGGGCGTGGACCGGTGACTCGGTCGTGCACCAGATGGTCGACTTCGTGTCCAATCCCGATTGGTCGATGCCGGTGTGGCACCCGCAGTTGGCCACGCACGTTCGGCCAGACGGGATGTTGGCCATGGCGGCCGCTTCGGACTTCGCCGCCGACGATCAGATGTACCTACCGGATTGGTCGCTCCACTGGATTCGCTCGGTTCACAACATTCATCGGTACACGGGGGATCGCGAGTTAGTGGCCGAGTTGTTGCCCATCGCCGAACGGGTGTTGCGTTGGTTCGAGAGCTTTCTCGGTCCGGACGACTTGCTGCACGACGTCACCGGCTGGGCGCTCAGCGACTGGGCGAGCGTCTACATGAACGGCTGTTCCTCGCTCACGAACGCTCTGTGGGCGCGGGGGTTGCGGGACTTCGCCGAGATGAGCGATTGGTTGGGCAACGAGGCCAGTGCCAACTGGGCACGAGCGCGTCACGCCGCCGTTCGTTCGGCGTTCGACGTCTTCTGGGACGAGGAACGCGCTGTCTACATCGACCACATCGTCGACGGGTCGAAGCGACGCGAGGCCGCACAACACCCCGGGGCGATGGCGATCGCGGCCGGGCTGGTCCCCGCCGAACGGATGGCGCGAGTGATCGAGGGCATCACCGATCGGCGTCGTTTGATCCGTCACTCCTTCGTGATGGATCGACTCACGGTCGACGGCGACGGGCAGGGATTCGTGTACCTCATGAACGGTTTTCCGCCCGACCCTCCGTGGGACGTGGAAAACCAGATGGTCGAGGCCGAGCCGTTCTTCCAGTACGTGGTTCACGAGGCGATGGTCGCCGCGGGCCGAGCCGATCTGGTGGTCGAGTCGTGCCGCCGGTGGCAGGTGTTCGTGGACGCCGGCGAGACCACCTGGCCCGAATGCTGGGTGGGCGGCACGCGGTGTCACGGCTGGTCGTCGACCCCCACCGCCGATCTGGTGCGTCACGTCCTCGGGATCACACCGGCCGAACCGGGATACGCCAGCGTGCGGGTGATGCCGGCCTTGGGCGATCTCGAATGGGCCCGAGCCACCGTTCCCACGCCGCACGGCTGGATCACGGTCGAGGCCCACGCCGATGGACGGCTGTTCGTCGACAGCCCGGTACCGGTGGTGGGCGCCTGAACACCTTCGGGTGCGAGGTGATACCCTGCTCGCATGATCGCAGCACTGGGTTCGACCGAAATCATCGCCATTTGTGCGGTGGTCGTTGTTCTGTTCGGCGGAACGAAGATCCCCAAGTTGGCTCGCAACCTGGGTCAGGCCCAGAAGGAGTTCAAGAAGGGTCTCACCGAAGGCGCCAAGGACGACGACTCCGCGAAGGAGTGATCGCTATTTAGCGGCGATCGACAAGGTGAGTCGACGTCGCTTGCTGATGCGGCGACGCTCGCGCTCACTGCACCCACCCCACACACCGTGGTCGATGTGGTTCTCGAGCGCATACTCGAGGCACTGATCGGTGACCGAGCAGGTGGCGCAGATCTTTCGAGCACGGTCCACACCCACGCCGTCGCTCGGGAAGAACGTGTTGGGGGGGTAGGCCCGACACGCACCCTGGGCCATCCAGGAATCGATGGTCTCGTCGTTCATGTTGTTGTCTCCTTGTGCGAAGTTGGTTTCCGCCCGCTTCGCCCGCTGAGAAGCTGTTCGTTGGTTCGCGATGTTCGGTCAGTTGTCTGACGTTCCCACCGGCTCCTCGGTTCCAGCCACGCCCAGTCAAGCACGGGTATCTGACGACCTCCAGTCGGCAGGTCCTGATTCCGGTCCGATCTCACGAGTCGGACACGCCGTTGCCGCCGGTAGGGTTGGGCTGACCAGCGGTTTTCCCCGGTCTCGGGCTCCTCGGATGGAACGTGAGAATTCGGAAATAACCTCTGACCAGCACCTTGTCCCGATCCCGAACAGAACGATGGAGCCGCCATGTCGGACACTTACACCAGCACCGAACCCGCCCGAGCTCACGTCCGGATCGTGTTCCTCGGACCGGTGGCGCCGCATTGGGACGTCGTGGGGGACTTCGGTGACCGCACCCTGGTCGACGAGTTCCGCACCCGGGCCCTGGCGCGCTTGGTGCTGTTGCCCTACACCGACCCCCAGTTCAAGCGGAACCGTGAGCGCATCATGCGCGACGGTGAGCGCGAGAACATCTCGGTCGAGTGGGATCTGGGCTTCGACGAGTCCCTCATCGAGGGTGCTCCCGGCGGTCGCTGACCCTCCACCGGGTCGAGCGAGGCGTCGACGGGGGTGAATTCTCGGTGAAGCACCCCGCACAGCCCGATGTCGTCGTGTCTACTGTTCGCACCGTGAGTGATCCGACCCCCAGCGGCCTGCCCCGCAACATCATCAACCGTGAGTTGAGCTGGCTCGACTTCAACGAACGGGTGTTGCGCATGGCCACCGAGCCGGGAATTGCGTTGCTCGAGCGGGTGAAGTTCTGTTCCATCTTCTCGTCGAATCTCGACGAGTTCTTCCAGGTGCGTGTGGCGGCCATGACCGACCAGGAAGCCGCCGGCATCACCGCGTTGTTGCCCGACGGCATCTCGCCGGCGCGACAGCTCAAGATGGCACTCGAGCGCGTGCGCGAGCTCTGCGCTCGGCAGCAACGTCTTGCTCTCGACGTTCTGTTGCCACAGTTGGCCCGCGAAGGAATCCACGTGTGTCGTTGGACCGATCTGACGGCCGAGGAACGATCCGCCTGTGAGCGCTTCTACGAGGAGCGCGTGTTCCCGGTGTTGACACCGTTGGCGGTCGATCCGGCGCATCCGTTCCCGTACGTGTCCAACCTGTCGTTCAGCATCGCGGCCATGATCCGCGACGATGCGACGGGCGAAGAACGTTTCGCTCGGGTGAAAGTTCCGACGCTCTTTCCCCGTCTGTACGAGATCCCGGGAACGACGCGTTTCATTCCCGTGGAGGACGTGATCATCGCGCAACTGGGAACCCTGTTCCCGGGCATGACCGTCAGCCGCACCACCACGTTCCGCGTCACCCGCAACGCGGACCTCACGCTCGAGGACGAGGAAGCCGACGATCTACTGCAGGCCGTCGAGATGGAACTGAGGCGACGCCGTTTCGGTCGGGCGGTGCGACTGGAGATCGATCGCACCGTCGACGCCGAGATGCGGCGATTGCTGATGGAAGAGCACGATCTCTCCGAGCGCGACGTCATCGACGTGGACGGTCTCATCGATCTGACCTGTCTGATGCAGATCCACTCCATCGATCGCCCGGAGTTGAAGGACGATCCGTGGCAGCCGGTCACGGCGGGACGCTTGGCCGCCGCCGAGGAGACCGATCGTTCCATCTTCGCGGTGGTGCGTGAACGGGCGCTGTTGGTGCACCATCCCTACGAGAGCTTCGCCAGCTCCGTCGAGGAGTTCCTGTCCCAAGCCGCCGACGATCCGCGGGTGCAG
>Ga0222713_10005091_pt1 | contig 12897 bp, 5 predicted proteins | sample C33_649DmetaG_FD_165061 | JGI IMG/M metagenome (GOLD analysis project Ga0222713, IMG submission 165061) | Estuarine water microbial communities from San Francisco Bay, California, United States - C33_649D | ecosystem: Environmental > Aquatic > Marine > Unclassified | place: USA: California...
ACAAAACGTACACTATAACACTTACGGGAGACTTAAGCACAACGTTTAATACTCCATCTGGCCAGCCTTCTGTATTTACTATAGATCAACATCAAGATATAACAATAGGGGTAACAGCTACACATTCTGATAGTTCTGTTACTATCAATGCATCTAACAATACAAAATCATTTCCTGCTAATACGACAATAAATGAAATAGATGGCTCGTTTGTTGCTAATTTTGTTATATCATCAACAAACACTATAACATTGGCAAGTCAACCAGATGTTAATGATTTTACAAATACTGATTTTAATTTGAATGGTGGAAGTGACTTTTTAATAAAAGTCGCAACTCTTTCAAACGGGACAGCTCCTAATACTTTTGATTTGGTTGTTAGTGTTTCTGTATTACGTTCCGGTGATTCGGATGTGACATCTAGTATAAATATAAGTCAATTGATAAATGTATCGACTGCACCGGCTTATTGTCCTTTATTCTCAGAATTTACACCTAACCTTGGCAACTCAACAGCAATGTCGTTAATATATTCTAATATATGGGCAACTCCATCTATAACTTATAATGGAACGGAGCCTGCGACAGTCACTTTAAAATGGTATGCTTCTGGTCAGTCTTCGTATCCTGGGCTTCCTGAGCAAACGCCTCCTTACAGTAATGCTTATAGCACTCAATTAAACTTGACACCTGGAGGGTCATTTACACTAACATCGGGCTATATTAACTCCGCTGAAACAAACATATCCCTTAATGCTGTTGCATTTACTTGTGAATACGAATAAACTATAATAAATTTATATGGACCAAATAACAATTTCATTCAATTACCCAATTAACGTATCCTTGCAGAAGAATGTAAACGATATTGTTTATTTTAGCAAATCAAACGGCGCAGTGTACAAAATAGGTAGATGTATAGATATAACAAATAATAGTATAACTTGTGAGATACCTGCGTCATATGACCGCCCGACTAGCTCTGATTTTGTATTCTTTGTTAAAGATACGGAAGCTAATACATCAGGCATAATAGGTTACTATGCAAACGTAGAATTTGAGATTACTTCTGGAGATAGAGTAGAGCTGTTTGCTGTTAACTCAGAGGTATTCATAAGTAGTTAACAGTTAGGTATAAAGTGTGATTATAAATATAAAATATTAAACTTATGGTAGGAGCCGCATTAGGTGCCATACAAGGTATCACCGGTATTGTCGGTGGTATGATTGGTAGTGGAAAAAGAAAGAGAGAGCAAAGAGCTGCTCAACAAGATTATAATATAAATAAAGCTGCATATCAGAATTTAGATACGTCAAATCTATATTCTAATTTGCAGAATACTTATGAAGATTTAACAGTGAATCAAGGCGAGGCGCAATTCGTAAAATCTCAGCAACAACAAAACCAAGCGAATGTTATGTCTGGTTTACAAGGCGCTGCTGGTGGCAGTGGAATTGCTGCTTTGGCTCAAGCTATGGCTAACCAAGGATCTACGGATGCTCAAACAGCTGGTATATCTATTGGTCAGCAAGAGTCAAGCAATCAAGCTGCTAAAGCTGAAATGGCTGGTTCTTTGCAAATGGCCGAAAGAAGAGGAGCTGAAGACGCAAGAGGATTACAGTATGATAAAACAGAAACATTATTAGGTATGTCTCAAAATAGATTAGCGTCTGCAAATCAGGCGAGAGCTGATGCAACCGCTTCTATAATGAAAGGTGTTGGCAGTGTTGTTGGAGCAGCCGGTTCTTTTGCTGCTGGCGGAGGAATGGGAGATAAAGCTAAAGATTTCTTAGGTAAATTTGCATAAATAAAATATAATGGAAGACGAAACTTTAATGGAAGAAACTTTAATGGATGAAACTCCTGTATATCATGAGGATCCGATCAAGAATGATACTTATGGATACATTGATAAAATAACAAACGGAGAAGCTAAACTTGGATTGCCTAAAGCTGCTAAAGCAAAATTAGGTGATTATCTTGTTAGCTTGAAAGCTAAATATAGTGATGCCGCATCTCTGGTTAATAAATACGATGCTTCCCACCCAGTTTACAAAGAGAACATTGCTGTAATGAATGACATTCAAGAAAGCATAACAAACTTAGCTGGGCAAGTAAAAGCATACGAAAAAAACCAATCTGAATTTATACAGGATTTTGACGGTGACGCATTATCTAACGGCATATATGTTGAAGGTAAAGGTGAAAAAATAAACAAACTATATACTGGTAAGTTAGATATGGAAATTGATAACTCCGGTAATATATTGTTTGGCGAGGATGGCAACTATAGCAATCTTAGTACACTATCACAGTATTACTTAAAAGATTTTGGTTCGGCTGATAAGATATTGAAATTAACAAATCAAATCTATAATCAAGCGCAGCCATTAAGTGCAATGCGTAAATCTATGGCAGTTGACCAGATTAAGAGCATCGTCAAACAAGGAGGTAGAGATTCTGTTATATCTTTGATCAATGACGACTTGATACCTGGACTAGATGGTTCGCAAATACCAAAAGAATATTATAAGCGTGAAAACTTTGATAAATTATCAGAGTGGTTTTACGGTAAGCTAGGAGCGGGAATTGAAGCAGCTGCAAAAGCTGGATACGAGGATAAGCTTAATAAAATGGAAGCTCAAGGTGATTTGAAATTTCAACAGCATCAGAGATCTAAATTATTCGATAAAGATATCTCTATACAAACAGCCGAAGAAAAAGCTAAGATAAAGCAACAATATGGCGGCGGAACAGCTACTACAACAAAAGGAGGTAAAGGTGGTAAAACAACCACTAACTTATCAGTAGCTGAGTTACATAGACAGAATTTAGCAAAGGAAAAAGCTAAGTTGGACGCGATGAAAAATAACGGCAATGCTGTTAGTGCAAAAACAAAATAAATATATTGATATGTTAAATCCAAAAGCAGTAAGAATAAAAGATAAAATAACAAAACTAAGATTGCCGACCCCGGAAGAGGTTGGCTCTTTTGGTTTTAATGCAAATGTGCCTACAAAATTAAAGCAAGCGCCTGTTGATGTAGAAAATATCTATAAAAACGAAGAGAAACCTGCTGCTAAAAAGTCTGACCCAAAGCTAGCTGATAAATTAAAAGCGGACTTTGGCAATGATAAATCTACCGGGTTTTACACAAAAGGAGAAAAAGCTGTTGCTAATAAAAAGGCTGCTGAAAAAGGCTATCATGAAAAACAATCATTTTCAAAAGCAAAAGACGGTAGTTTGATAGCAGGAACAACTAAGCAGTATATTGATGTTGTTCATAGATCAGATGAGGATATTGATTTTGATATAAAATATAATGATCTTGATAATGCAAACCCATACGCTTACTTTTCAACAATAGATGATGGATCAGAAGAGGAACCTGATACTTCTACTCCAGCAGCAAGAATCAAAAAAGATAAGTTTGTGGACGATAATTATAGCGTAGAGGAATTAAATGCTCTTGGTATAAATGCAAAAGACTTTGATGGTTTTCTTAATGCTAAAGGCTATAAGAATAATTTAATAGAACTTACAGAATCAGGAACTGTTGGTGGTGAAGGCGTAAATACTTTTGGCGGTAATGATAAAGAGTTATCGCTTGAATTAAAAAAGAAACAGTTTTTGGATGCCTATATCAATGACGCCAATAACCGTGCTTCAAAGTATACTAACTTAGTAAATGAAAAAGTAAATAAAGGCTTACGACCTGATAAGCATTTAAAACTCGATGCTAATGTTTCATTGGTTGATCAAAATAAACTGTTGGAATACCAATCAAAATATATGCCAAAGGTTTATAATGCTATTATGGAGCGTAAAAAATCTGAAGCTGAAATATATAAAAAAATAGTTAATAAAGATCAGGGAACTATTGATGTGTTAGGTGATGTTCTTGTTAGCGCTGGGCGTGGGTTTTTGGATACAGTAAACCAATATTCTACTTCATTGTTGGAGGGCATCGGGATGAAAGATGCCGCAGAAGAAACTAGATTATTAAATGAAGAAAGAAAGCTTAGCAGGCCAGACGACAGAAGTATTGGTTATGTTTCAGGTAAAACAGTAAACTTTAACGGTAAGGATTATACTGTTGATGCTGACGGAGCGATATACGATACTGAAAATAAATTAAGAATAAGTGACTTAATCGATAAAGAGTCTAGTGATAAAATAAAAGAAGAAGCAAAAGTAAAAGGAAAAGACGACAGTATTCTTAGTTGGACTGGATCTGCAAAAACAACAGCAAATACAATCGGAGCATTAATACCTCAATTAGCATTAAGCAAAGGCGTTGGCATGGCTGGTGGGAAAGCGTTAGCTGATGTTGGTTTTAAGTTTGGGGCATTAGAAGTTGAAGCCCCGTCTATAATAGCTCAAGGTTTAATTGGTGCATCTGAAGGTTACGAAAGTACACTTAAGGCTGCTAGAGAGTCTGGTATTTCTGAAGCAAAAGCTAGATCATTAGCTATGGATGCTTCTCAAAGAATGGCAGCACTATACGCCGTTACAGCTCCAATATCACCTAATATTAAAGCGAAGGATGCAATATTTGGTAATGAATTAAAAGACATAACTAGACAAGCTATTAAAGGATATGTTGCTGGAGGTGAAAAAGCGTTTGCCGCTACTATTCAAAAAGGGTTTCGTCAAGTAATGAAATCTGGTGTAACATTTGCAGAAGAAGGTGCTAAAGAAGCTGTACAAGAAAATGTTCAACAAGCCGCTGAGATATTTTGGAATAATAAATTAACAAATGCCGAAGCTGGACAAGAGATAAAAGAAAGCAAATATTCCTTTGATGATTTTGTTAATACAACAGCAATGTCGTTTGCTACAGGTGGTCTTATATCGCAAATGAAGTTGCCGTCTTTGTCTAAAGCTGATGATAAAGAAAAATTAGTGTCATTATACAGAATAGGTAAGGATGAGAAAACATTGGCAGCCAACTTAAAAACAATAGTTGATAATGGTATTGCTACGCAAGAAGAAGCAGATAATTTAGCTAAAGATGCTAAGGCTGTATATAACAACTATAATGGTATTCCGTCTGTTGTATCAGATAAAACTATATTACCAATATCAAGAAAACTTCAGGATATAACCGATCTTAAAAATGCTAAAAAACGTCAGAACGAAGCTTTCCATCCTGATATAGATTTGCAAATAGAAGCGGCTAATGCAGAGTTAGAGACTATGATTAAAGGAGATATTATTAATCAGTCAAGAGAGATTGGTAGTAATGTATCTAAAATGGCAGATAAATTAGGCATTGGAGGATTTTATGTTGCTAATAATTCTGAAGAAGCTGATGCTAAAGCCGCTGAGTTAAGCTTATCTATGGTTGATACTGACGGACAAAGAGTTGAAGCATTATACGACAATGGAAATATAATAATAGACCTTAGTATGGCTGGCAAAACGCTGAACATAAACTCTTCAGCCCATGAATTGTTGCACCATATATTAGCTAAGACATTAAATACACAAGTACCAGAGTTAGATATTAATGGCAATCCTACCGGTAGAGTTAAAGAAGTTGCTTCTGATGCAGCAATAAAATTATCTAATGCGCTTGACGAACATCTTAATTCTATTGATCCGTCTCTTTTGTCTGATGATTACATGCGTAAAAGATTAGAGCTATACAAAGGTAAGAGCGACGCGGTAAGAGCTGAAGAAAAATTAGTAATATTTGCCGATGCTTTAGCAAATAAAGCCATAAAACTTGACGAAACAGCATGGACCAAGATAAAAGATTCTATCAGAAGAATATTCCAGGATCTTGGATGGAAAGATATAAAATTTGACGATGGTGACGATATCTTAAATTTCTTAAAAGATTATAATAACTCCGTGTCAAAAGGAAAAGCAGGTAAGGCATTAATAAAAGCTTCTGCTGGCGGGGTTGCTATAGGTAAAAAGATCGGTGATATAAAAGCTGTTAGTGGATCAACTGAATCTAAGTATTCTAAATCTATTGATGATAAGATTGAAGCACTTGAATTAGCTATGGAAAGCGGGGAGATAGACTTTGATGACTACGAAATGAGGCTTGAGGCTTTAGAAAAAGAAAAAGCTAAGCCAACGCCTACTGCTACAAAGAAACAAGTTGCTGAACCTAAGACATCTGGAGAAGAGGATTCTATAAAAGAAACAATAGATAAAAACAAAGGCAGCATTGCGTCTGACAAAGTTCAGAATATATATAACGAGAAAGGTGTAGACGGAGCTTTTGATATAATAAAACTGTTCCGTCCTATAACAATGAAAATTGTTAACAAAAGAAAAGATGCTCCTGGTTTTGACGAAGAACTTTTAAGAGACGAAATAGAAACAGGTGATGGTGGATTAATGTCTTTGATAAAAACATATAAGCCATCTTCTGGTACACCATTAGCTGCTTATATAAATAAAAACCTTCCATTAAGGGCTATTGCCGCTTCAAAAAGAATACTTGATCAAGAGTTTTTTAAAGACTCAAGTGAGGAGAAAGGATTAGCAGCAACAGAAACTGCAGATCAAACAATGACAGTTCAAGTAGCTGAAAAACCAAAGTATGCTAATGCTATAGAATCTGGCGTGTTAGAAAGCGATGTGCTTAATAACATAAAATCAAAAGCTTTATTGGCTATTAGAACAATGAAGTCTAGGATTGATGAAAAAACATCGAAGAATAGAACTGTATCTCCTGTAATATCTGAGATATTGACTGAGATGGGATCTTTAGCTGATATAGATATAAAGACAGCTCTTGGTGGTAAAGCGGACGGTGTTCTTAGAAAGAATTTATTAAGAAACAAACGTTACATTTTAGAAAACATGACCACAACATGGTTAATGGGGAAAGATAATGGCACGTCTGTTGCTGGTGGTATACCTCAAGCAATACAAAAAAAGGTAGGTGGTCAATGGCTATCATACCCAGCTTGGGTTGGTAAAAAAATAGATAGAGAATCCGTATCGACTCAGCTTGCTGGTAGAACAGCTGGACATGAGCTTGTTAGAAGGTTGCCGAATGCTTTTAATAATGTATCAAATGAAGACTTTCTAGATCAATTTTTAGATCCTAATGGAAATCCTATTAGAGGTAGAAAAGAGTCATTATCTAAAGCAATGGCTGAAGAAATATCTTTAGACATTATAAATGATGACTTTGCAAATGAAGGTAAATTATTTGAAGCCTTTGCCGCAAAGCAAGGTGATGTTGACGCTTCTATAGTTAGAGACATTGCTCAAGAATTTTACAAGCAATCAGAGCGTGGTACTACTAAGCTTTCCAAATCAATGGATGCCAAAACCCATGCTTTAGTCCGCGATCGTAGTCCATTATTTATAGATAATCTTAAATCTAATAATTGGGATATAGCTAAAGCTATTAGCAATACATGGAGCGATGAAGAGCTTGGAGAAAAAATCAATCTAAATAAATCTAAACTTACTAATGTTGTAATAAAAGCATTATCTGCGCAGTTCATAGAGAATGAGGATTCTTCTCCTTCGCAAGCAAAAGCTTTAAAAACAATAAGAGAAAATAGCTATAAAATATCTCTTGATGACAATGCCGAAAGCGATTTGATGGGCGCTATTAAAGAAATGATTGATGACAATCTAAATTTTGGTAGATTAAGAAATCCTGATGGAACACTAACAGAAAATGGACAAAAATATTTTGCATTACAAAATGGTACTCTAAAAAATAGAATATCTGCAGCTAAGGCAAGCAACAATTTGTCTGCGGAAGAAAAAATAGCTGTAGTAGATTCATTAATACAAGATTACATAAGCAAGAACTCTATATTATATAGACAAAACAAGGATAAATTCGAAAGGTACTTAAATAATAAGGCATTTTGGAACAACACATTAGACAATGTTTTGTCCGATGAAGAGAAAGAAAGATGGGTACCTGTAAAAGATAATGAAAAATGGTATATAAAACTTAATAATGTAGCCGTAAGCCCATTAAAGTTTGATCCTACAATTATTGAATTAAAAAAAGGAGCTGCTGGTAATATACCGGTTATAAATACACAAGCTACAGAGCACGCAAATCACTTTATAAATACTATAGAAAATTTCAAAACAGAAGGTAATATAATAGGTGGATTAGCTTGGTTGAATGAGCAAAGCAAAGACCTTAGAACATCCTTAGCTTTATTAGCAAAATTCTCTGGTTATGAACCTGGCGTATTAGAAGGTGATAAAATTGTTTGGGAACATAATCCGCCAAGAAAGGAGATTGCTGATATGGCCAGAGAGTATCTTTTAGGGAACATTGGCAAAGATGAATTTATTAAATTTATTAGAGGATCAAAGGTATATGCTGTTTCTACAGACTTTGCTAAAAAGGTTGACGAAAAATTCAAAAGTTCATCTCCTAAAGACGGATTGCGTTATCAACCTGCATTTGATGCCGGGTTTTCAATAATAGATGTGGTTGAGTCAAACGCTAATGATACATCAAAAGCAAGTAAATCTTTAAGTGTAGACTTTAATAAAATATTAGAAGAAACCAGAGGTGTAAAAGCCAACGAGCAATTTTCTGATATTACAGCAAGAGTTATTGGATCTGGCAAAGGTAAATATAGATTCTTTGTTCCGCCATCAGCAGAAGATTTTGCTGGGTTACTTTATGATTTCATGGGTAAAGGTAAAGCAGGTGAAGCTCACGCAAAATTTTTCCAAGACAATCTTATACACCCATATGTTAAAGGTGTTGAGAGAATGGACAATGTTAGAGCAAATATCAAAGAAGGTTACAAAGCATTGAAAGCTGAATATCCCGCTGAATCTAAGAAATTAAAATCTAATGTTGAAGGCAAAGACTTTACTTATGATCAAGCTGTAAGAGTTTATTTATGGCAAACAAATGGTACAGACGTTCCGGGATTGTCAGCAAAAGAGATAACGTCTATGTCAAACACCGTTAAAAAAGACAAAAAGTTAAGAGAGTTTGCAGATAAATTATCTATTGCTTCTGGACAATTGAACGGATGGGTAGAACCTACAGCTTATTGGAACGTTGAATCGATTGTTTCGGACTTGCATAATGCAACAGAAAAGATCGGACGTAGAAATATACTAAAAGATTTTATTAGCAACTCAGATGAGATATTTTCGGCAGAGAATCTTAATAAGATTGAAGCTACTTTAGGTACAAATTACAGAGAAGCTCTTGAAGACTCTTTGTTTAGAATGAAAAATGGTACAAATAGAAGTAGTGGAGATAAATTCTCTAGTGCTTGGATGAACTGGGTAGCAAATGCAAATGGTGTTATTATGTTCTTTAACACAAGATCTGCTATCCTACAGACTATTGCGGCAACCAACTATATTAACTGGTCAGACAATAACGTATTAGCAGCTGGTAAAGCATTTCTTAATCAACCACAATATTGGAAAGACTTTTCAATGATCTTTAATTCTAACAAAATGAAAGAACGTAGAGAAGGATTAAAAGCCGATGTAAACGAAGCCGAACTTGCTAATGCAGTTAGAGGATCTAAGAATAAAGCAAAAGCTGCACTATCATACTTATTAAAAATAGGTTATACACCTACACAAATGGCAGATAGTTTTGCAATTGCAGCAGGAGGCGCTCCATTTTACAGAAATAGAGTTAATACCTATTTAAAACAAGGAATGTCACAAGCTGATGCGGAAAGCAAAGCATTTGAGGATTTTGATAATGCAACTGAAGAATCTCAACAATCATCTGATCCTAGTAAATTGTCTCAACAACAAGCTAGTACAGTTGGTAGATTAGTTTTAGCGTTTGCAAATACTCCGATGCAGTACAACCGATTAATGAAAAAGGCATTTAGGGATTTGATTAACGGCAGAGGGGATGTTAAAACGCATGTTTCAAAAATACTTTATTATGGCGCTGTTCAAAATATAGTGTTCTCTGCTTTACAAAATGCAATGTTTGCTTCATTGTTCGATGATGATGACGAAGAAAAAGATGCAAAAGCGAAAGCAGATAAAGAAAATAAGAAGGTAAACGATTTGCTAAACAGTATGGCTGATACCATATTAAGAGGAGCAGGATTCTACGGAGCAATTGCATCTACAGCTAAAAATGTTGTTCTTAGATATATTGAAGAAGATGAAAAAGGTATAAAAGGAGATCAAACTAAAACATTAGTTGCCGCTGTTGGTATATCACCACCTCTTGGATCTAAAGCACAAAAGTTATATAGCGCAATGCAAACCAAAAAATTTGATGCCGATGTAATCGCTAAGCGAGGTTTTGGATTAACCGCTGATGGAAAATTAAATCCTAGCCCTAGTTATGATGTTGCAGGTAAACTTATAGCTGTTGCAACTAACTTTCCTGCTGATAGGGTCGTAGATAAAGTTAACAACGTAGCGGAAGCACTTGATGCAAGAAACAAAACTTGGCAAAGGATTGCTCTTGGTCTTGGATGGAATAGCTATAGTGTTAGTGTTGTTAATGAAGAAGACGACCTTATAAAAGCAGAAGCAAAAGCCGTTAGAAAAAAAGAGGGTACTGAAAAAGCTAAAGCTACTAGAAAATTAAAATCATTAGCTAAGCAGGAAAAAGAAGTTAGAAAACTAGATAGTATTGCTAATTTACCAGAAGATCAAATAGAAGCATATTATTTGAATGAAGAGATAAAAAAGCAAGAAGAAAAGGTTAGAAAGCTCGATAGTATTGCAAACCTTCCTGAAGATAAAATTGAAGCATATTATGCTGAAAAGGAAAATAAGAAAAGGACAGCCGCTCTTAAGAGAAAAATAAGAAAGCAGATGATGCAATAAATAAATAAAGGGGACCTCATTATGAGAATCCCCTTTGTTATTTGCTATACATAATGCGCTATATGGCATTTATCTATAGCATATCATACAATATCTTTAAAAATGTAAGATAATATGCAATATATTGCGCTTTTATCCGTCGCAAGATAAACAACCATCATCCATTGCTTTAGCAGCTAGATCACCACGTAAAACTGATTCTGTTCGCATATAATATAAAGTTTTAATTCCTTTTTTCCATGCTTCCATATGAACTTTGTTAATCCACTTTGGCGTTGCTTCACTTGGGAAAGCTAAATTCAAACTTACTGATTGATCAATATATTGCTGTCTTATACCAGCTTGGTTAACCAATTCCAATTGATTGATTTCTTTAAATGTTTTAAATACATCTTTAGCCGGTATGTCTCCATTAAGTAATATGTCCTCAAGTTCATCAATATTCTGTACCGAACCTCCATCAGCCAATATCTTTTCCCAAATTTCATCTGTATTGATTTTATGTTTCTTTAATAGTTTTACTAAAGTCGGATTCTTTCTGATGAAAGTACCTTTTGCACTTTGCTCGGTAAACACATTAGCAGCCCATGGTTCAATACCTGAAGATACGTTCCCACTAAGCTTACTATTGCTGACAGTAGGAGCAACGGCACGAAGATGGGTATTACGCATACCAGTACCAACGCACCATAAAGGTTCGCCATATACTTCTGCCAAAGCTTTACTGGCTCTTTCACTTTCAATTTTGAGTTGGCTAAAGATTTTCCTTGTTTCATACTGTGCAAGCAATCCTTCGAAGGGCAATCCTTTTTCTTGCAGATATGTGTGCCATCCCAACACTCCAAGTCCAAGAGGCCTTCCCTTACTAGCCGATCTAACCGCATTCTCAAAACCTCGTAATCCTTTTGCTCTTTGGATAAATTCTTCCATAACCCCGTCGAGGAACCAGATTGAGTCGTAGATGAGGTTTGTGTCTTTCCATTCTTCATATTTTGCTAAATTTAATGATGATAAACAACATACAAAACTATGTGTCTCATCCGTGTGTAATGTTATCTCGCTGCATATATTAGTCATGTGCACTTTTAGCCCATGCGTTCTATAAGCTTGAGGGTTTGATTTATTTGTATTTCCTTTGAACAGGACATAAGGTTCTCCAGTTGCTTTACGCTTTCTGATGAGCGCACTCCATTTATCCCTCGCGTCTGAATCTCCCTGCTCAAGCTTTCGCATAAACTTATCACCAACGACAACGCACTGGTGTAAATTAAGAGACTGCCTGTTGACGTCTCCTTTTGGTTCTCTAATCTCAAGCCAATCCTTGAAGTCTCCGTGCTCAATGTTGATATTGACTGAAGCAGCTCCTCGTCTGACAGACCCTTGATTTGTTGCAAGTATTGTCGAGTCATATATTTTGCAAAAAGGTACAACGCCGTCTGAAGTTCCATTACCTGTTATTTTACTGCCGGCGGGTCTAATTTGATTAACACCGATACCAACTCCACCACCGTGCTTAGCGAGTAGCATCATCTCTAAATTCTTTTGACCAATATCCTGGATACTGTCTGCAACGTCAATACCAAAACAACTAATTGGTAATCCACGATCCGTTCCTGTGTTTGATAATACAGGTGAAGCTAAACATAACCATCCGTTCCAAATATATTCAAAAAATTTATCTGCTAATTCTGGTTTGTATAGTCTTTTAGCAACAGTCGTTGCAACGCGCATATAAGCATCTTTTGGCGTCTCATAGGATAATAGATACCCACCAGCAATTGTCTTCTTATACACGTCCGTATCAGCCCATGCGGGATAGTCTTCTCCTTTTATCCAATTAGGATCCCATCCATTTACTTTTTCACTCATTTTATTTTATTTTATTTACCATATGTCCTCAAAGTCTTCTCCTTCATTTGCTTTACTGTAATCAGTAGGTCTAATAGCAAAGAAATCTGTATGTGTTACACCACCTGTTAAATGATAGAACCAATCTAAATTTGATGCCGCGTCTTTATTGAATGGGAAATAGGATCCCAAATCTAAATAACCAAGCTCAACTAATTTTTCGTTTGTTCTTTTCTTTATGAATTGTATTAAGTCAT
>Ga0222713_10005098_pt1 | contig 12886 bp, 10 predicted proteins | sample C33_649DmetaG_FD_165061 | JGI IMG/M metagenome (GOLD analysis project Ga0222713, IMG submission 165061) | Estuarine water microbial communities from San Francisco Bay, California, United States - C33_649D | ecosystem: Environmental > Aquatic > Marine > Unclassified | place: USA: California...
TATGACCCTGATGCAATTGTCGGTCTTCGCTTCTTCTCAGCCCCTGCCGAAGATGTGCTCTTCGGTTTTGCACTTTTACTGAGCGTGATGGGGCTATGGGAAGTCTGGGGACGTAAAGGTTTTCAGCGCCACTAACTCGGTAACAACTAATTAATTACTTGTTTAGCCGTGCGCTGCAGCAACTGCCGCATACATGATTTTTCCTTCATGTACGTTCAGCCCGGCAGCAAGTGCTGCATCATCTTCCAGCGCCTTCTGCCAACCCTTATTGGCAAGTGCCAATGAGTACTTAAGTGTGGCATTGGAAAGCGCCGCAGTTGATGTTGCTGGAACTGCGCCCGGCATATTGGCCACGCAATAATAGAGCGAGTTATGAACCTTAAAGGTTGGATCAGCGTGCGTTGTTGCATGTGAGCCTTCAAAGCAACCGCCTTGATCAATTGCAACATCTACCAATACTGAGCCTGGCTTCATCTTGGCAACCATCGCATCGGTAACAAGCTTTGGAGCTGCAGCACCTGGAATAAGAACTCCACCCACAACTAAGTCAGCTTGCATGCAGTGCTCTTCAATTGAGTACGGTGAAGATGCAACAGTCTTTACCTGGCCATGGAACATCTCATCGATTTCACCTAAACGCTTTAAATTAATGTCGAGCAGCGTTACATCTGCACGCAGACCAATCGCCATCGCTGCAGCTGATACTCCAACGCTTCCACCACCAAGGATTACTACCTTGCCGGGAGCAACTCCAGGTACGCCACCTAGCAGCACTCCACGTCCGCCATTAGGACGTTGCAGAGCAGCTGCGCCAACTTGAATCGACATACGGCCTGCAACTTCAGACATAGGAGCTAGCAGCGGAAGAAAACGATTTACTTCTACAGTTTCATAGGCGATTGCCGTGATGCCTGATTTCACAATCGCATCAGTACATTCGCGTGATGCTGCTAAGTGCAGATAGGTGAAGAGGATTTGGCCCTTACGCATGCGGTGATATTCCTCTGCGATTGGCTCTTTCACCTTAATGATCATCTCGGACTTCGCCCATACTTCATCGGCGGTATCGAGGATTGTCGCGCCAGCTTTTACATATTCACTATCGGTGATTGCCGAACCAAGTCCTGCGCCTTTTTCAACAAAAACTTGATGGCCTGCCAGGACGAGAGAGTGAACTCCTGCCGGTGTATTTGAAACTCGAAATTCGTTGTTCTTAACTTCTTTTGGGATACCGACAAGCACAATTAACTCCTAAGTCGACGTTGACTGTTATGGACGTGCTAAATGCTACCTCTAGATTGCGCGAAAATGAAAAAGCAATCCACTTTCAGGTTTTAGCACCGGTAATTGCAGTCCAATATGAGCAAAGTGATCGCCAGTCATAGTGACAGTTGGCCACCATCCTGGTCCACGCTTTTGCATAAAATCTGATGAACTAAGTGCCTCCACTACTGTGACTTGATAGACACTCTCTTTATCTAGTCCATCAAAAGTTGCAAGCTGCGGCCCAAAGGTGTCGATGGTCGATAACTGCATATAAGTAAAGATTGCCTCTTTCTTATCCTGCGCTACGGTGCCATATAGGTAAGAGTTACCAACAACTTCATCGCTACGGACAACAGTTCCTGAATGTAGAAGACCACGATGCTTCTTATAGAACTCTACATATGCCTTCAAGACTTTGGTCTCTTGCGCATCTGCTTCGCAGATATTCCACTCAATGCCCGCATGCCCAAAGAGCGCGTTCAGAGCTCTAAAACTAATTGAATGAGTGCGATGCGTTTGATGGCTGATAGTTGGACCAATATGCGTTCCTAAGAATTCAGGTGGGATGACCAGCCCTGTCCAACGCTGAATCTGCTGACGTTCTAACGCATCATTTTGATCTGAAGTCCAGAAGCGATCTGCATGTTCAATCATTCCAAGATCTACTCGACCGCCACCTGATGAACAGGATTCAATCTCAAGGCCTGGATGGCGGCGCTTGAGTTCATCAAAGAGTCGATAGATGGCCTCTGTCTGCTTGTGCACTACAGGGCGACCATCAGAGATGGGATCAGTCAGATGGCGGTTGTGATCCCACTTGATGTAGGCGATGTTGTTTTCGCTTAAGACTGCATCGACCTGATTAAGCACATGGTTATAGGCGCCCTCTTTAGTCAGATCAAGAACCTGTTGACAACGACCTTCGACCGGAATACGCCCCGGCTCTTGCAGAATCCAATCAGGATGTGCGCGATAGACATCTGAATCGCGATTGACCATCTCGCCCTCAAACCAGAGACCGAACTCCATTCCCTTATCGTTGATGTACTTAATGATTGGTCCAAGCCCATTTGGCCAGGCTTCTTTAGACACAACCCAATCCCCAAGACCTGACTTGTCATTACGGCGAGAGCCAAACCAACCATCATCGAGCACAATGCGTTCAACGCCAATCTCTGCTGCCTTATCGACGATCTTTCGAATTCCATCTTCATTGTGATTGAAGTAGACCGCTTCCCACATATTTAATGTCAAGGGACGTGGCTTCTTCTTTGTAATGTGGTTGCTACGAGATCTAATCCATGTGTAGTGGTTGTTAGTTAATCCATCTAAACCGCGATCACTGAATGTGGCTACAGCGCGAGGCGCCTTATAGCTCTGACCCTTCTTTAAAATGATTTCACCTGGCAATAAATATTCGCCAGCGCCAATTGATTTATGTCCATCAATCAACCGCTCTACATGCGCCACGTTATTTCCACTCCATGCCATGCCGAGCGACCAGGCTTCTCCGTGGCGGAAACCTGTGGCGTGGTTGAGCGCTACTTGTGTAATTGTGTAGTCGTGCCCGGATCTTCCTTCAAATCCTTCTCGGCTTGTTAGCCCATACCCGATAGCGCGGCGCTGTGGCTGACGTTCTTTAGTCCAGTGGCCATAAAAATCTAAGACTTCATCTGCTTGCTCAGCAAGAGGTAACCAATAAAGGAATTGTTCCAAGAAGTAATCGCCTTCTGCAACATTTGTTACTTCGGCATCCATCAACAAAATATCTGACTCAGTCAACGTGTACGTCATTGAAATCTCTAAACCAGCAAGAGCATCTTCAAACTTGACTATAAGTGTTTGGTCTTTTTGCGAAAGGTTTTTTATTGTAAAGCCATTTGATGCACTTACTCCGCTGCGATGTCCGCGCAGAGCAGGATGTCCCGACCACCCACGCGAATGTTCGCGCAGCACCAGATTGCCTACAGCAGCATCAAGGCCGCCATGAGCTGATGCTCTCGCCAGAGCCAAATTAATAGATTTTTCGAAATCAGAACCTAGCTTGCCAATCTTCTTTCCCCAGTAAAGGATTGAAAGAGAATCTCCTTCTCGCTCAAAAATAATTGATGAGCGCGATTGGCTGAGGTGATTCATGGCATTATCTTAATGAGCAACCCCATAAGATTGTCCACGAGGAGGCGGTAGCTCAGTTGGTTAGAGCCCCGAACTCATAATTCGGTCGTCGTCGGTTCGAGCCCGACCCGCCTCACCATACTTTTCAAAGAGAAGCGAGTGGCTTATCGTGATGAAGAGCGAGCGAGATATAGCTCCTGATGTTCTACGAGGCTTTGCCCTCTTCGGCATTCTTGTAGTCAACATCCCATTTATGGCCTTGAGCAGCGAGAACGGTGCTCGAGGTGAGTATGTCCAAGGCGCTCTCAATGGATCAGTTGCACTTGTGATGTTGGCGCTCTTTGCGGGAAAGTTTTACCTTCTCTTCTCATTCCTCTTTGGATTTAGCTCGGGCTACATCGTTAAGAACGAGAGAAGTAATCGCTGGCGCTGGGTCCGTAGATGTTTTGTCCTGATGGCTCTGGGTGGCCTTCACTTCACCTTCTTATGGCATGGCGACATTCTCTTTATGTACGGAGCCTTCGGGTTACTGCTTATCCCCTTTCTCTTTCGCACAGATCGCACACTTAAAATCTGGACACGGATTATTTATTCAGTATCTGCAACAATTTTGATTGTTCTGGCTGCTCTTATTTACATAGGTGAGAAGTACTTTCCCGAAGAATCAAATGCGACTTTGCCAGAATCAGGGCTAGATGAAGTACTTCGAAATAGCACTTTCTTGGCATCGATTGCTCCTCGCGTAGATCTTTGGGTGTGGGGAGTCTTGGGTGCAGGTTTAATTCTCCAAGGTGGGTTTGCCTTTGCTGCATTTCTATATGGACTGCGAACTCAGCGTTCTGGATTCCTCAAAGAACCTTTTGATACCCCACGTATCTCTCGAATGATCAAGAATGGGTTGATATTTGGGCTTCCTATTCAGGTCGTGTGTGCCACTGTTGCAATTCGCAACGAACAATCGGCAGATGTTTCAGAGGCAATTCATTTAGCGACACTTTTCTTTGCCTTTTTGGCAGCGCCGCTACTTTCGATGGCATACGTGGGGATACTTCTTAAATTAATCATGGATAAACCGAATTTAGTTGCATGGATGCGCCCGGCTGGACAAATGTCGCTCACCGTCTATATCGGTGAATCCGTATTAGCTTCACTCATATTTGGACCGTGGGGCTTAGGTTTATTTCAAAAGCTAGACATCTGGCTTGTCATGTTGGTGGCTCTCTCGATGTGGCTATTCCTTGTTTGGGGATCAACCCAATGGCTCAAGCGATATAGACAAGGCCCACTAGAGGCAGTTGTTCACCAACTCACTCGTTCGCGAAAGGGTGTATAAGAGATGAATCGAGTTAATACCCTTTTCAATCCTGCGGCGTTACTTAAAATTGTTTTATACATCTTCTTGCTTCTTCTCTTGATGCTGCAGTTTCTCTCATTTCCTGGTCAATTCCGTTATATGGCAGAGCAAGAGCCAGAGCACGCTCATCTTCGCTGGCCCTTAACAGCGCTCTCGTTCCTGATGATTCTCGCCGTTGAAATAATCGTCATCAGTGTGTGGAAAATTGTCGATGCTCTGGAAAAGGAGAAGGGGCGAGTTCATGAGCTTAAATTTGTTAACTATGCGATTGCAGCGCTTTCCTTCATCTGGGTAGTAATTGCCTGTGGGCTAGTTCTTCTACTTCTCAACGCGGATGACCCAGGGCTACCAGTTGTTGTCACAGTAATTGAAACTGCAGTGACTGCCGTTGGTTTACTCTTTTTGTTCTACCGCCGCCTACTAAAGCGTACGCTCAATCGCGCGAGCAATAACTAGATCTTCCCAGGACATTCCAGAGCTCTTAAAGAAGATTGGCTTCTCACGACTTAAGTTAACTCGGCCGCAGACAACATCAGCTAATTCATTGAGTGACTTTTCTGTAATGGCACCTTCGCTAATGGCCATAATGACATCTCCAGCTTCGCGGAGCGCACTTGCTCTGGTTTCTACAACAATCTGTGCCCGACCAAGGAAATTTGAATCAACTTCACGAACATCAGGCTCATGGGAGCCGACTGCAACAACAATGACTGAATTCTTGAGAAGCGATGAGTCAAAGAGCGGGTTCCGTGCCGTCGTGGCAGCAATGACTAAATCCGCTCTTTGTAAATGGCCATTAACTTCAGCAGAATCCGCACTCAAAATCTGCACTGTGCACTCAGGGTTAAGTCCTAGCCCTGCCAAATCAGGAACTCTCTGCTTTGCTTTTTCTAAATCTCTGGCTATAACTGCGACGTTTTTTACTTTGAGTTGTGCAGGAAGAACTGCTGCCAGAGTTTGAATATGCGAGATAGCTTGAGGTCCTGAGCCGAAGACAACTACTGACAGATCTTCTTGACTTAACTCCAGCGCCGGTCGAATAGCTGCGAATGAGATTGCCGGAGTTCGATACGTTGTCAGCGCTGCGCCATCAAGGAGTGAGGAGATGGAAAGGTTCTCTTTATCGAAGAGGATGTAAACACCTTGGATGCGCGGTTGGTTAAGCGCGGGGTTATTGGGTGCGATGGTAAGAATCTTGATGCCTGAACCTTCTCTAGAAGTTGCCGGCATAACTAGCAGTTCACCTTTTTCAATCGGAAGAATTGAGCGTTGCAAGTCTGTCGCTGGATCTAACCCACCGTTAAGCGCCTCTTCAATTGCAGTTACCGCACCGAGGAATGTGAAGTTCTGAATGATTTCTGCCGCTGAAATACTTCTTGGAATCATCGAAGGACAAACCCAGGAGTTAGCGGATCGCGTGGATCAACAGTAAACACTGACTCACCTGTTTTATAGGCCATTCCAGTCACTTGCGGCAATATTGCGTCGTAGCCATCGGATGTCACTTGAGATTTTGCTACGCCAAGAAATTGTGAGCCAACGATGGAATCGTGTTTGAGTACTTCGCCAATAGTTAACTGCTTCTTCTCTATTAGCGTGGCTAAGCGCGCGCAGGTGCCTGAACCACACGGTGAGCGATCGACTTCGCCGTCGGCAAAAATTGTGGCATTTCTCTGGCGCTTAAACCCATCAGCTTCTGGCGCTAACTCTTCATAAACGATAGTTCCGTAGATTCCACTTAAGCGTGGATCCGTTGGGTGTACTGCATACTCAGAGTCATTGAGCGCCCATTTGATTTCGCGACCAATGGCTATTATCTCTCCATAATGTTTAGGTGTAACAGAAAGCCCAATCTGTGCAACATCTAGTTGGGCATAGATGGCCCCACCGAAGGAAACATCAACTGTAAGTGCACCGAGTGATGTATCCACGTTGATATCTCTATGCATGTGATAGCTAGCCACATTAACAAAATCAACGCTTTCAATAACCGAGCCCTTTGTATGTACACGGGCTGTAACGCGTCCAGATGGTACATCGATAACTACATCTGTGACTCCGCTGGGATCTATAGCGACTTTGCCAGATTCAATCGCCCAAACACCAAGTGCAATAGTTCCGTGACCGCATGCTGTTGAGAAACCATCTTTATGCCAGAAGAGAACACCAAAATCTGCTTCATCATCATCTGGTGGCGTTATGAAACATCCATACATATCAGCATGTCCTCGGGGCTCGAAGCAGAGAAGTTTTCTTAGCTCATCCACTTCAGGACTTGCCATCGCATAAACGCGACGATTAGCAACGGTATTGCCCACGATCTCAACTGGCGGCTTTGCCACGATACGAAAAGGCTCGCCAGCAGTGTGATAATCAATAGTCCTTATCTCACGCACAAGAGCAACCCTTCAAGTAGGAATGACACCTGAGTAGGATACGCAGATGCTAGAGAACCTGCTTAGCTTTGCAGTCCTTGCTGGATTGCTTACTTTGCTCCCAGGTCTTGATACTGCGCAGATTCTTCGCGCTGTCACCATCGGTGGTCGCAGCACAGGATATGCAACTCTCTTCGGAATCCTTGGTGGAGTTTGGGTCTGGGGAATCGCTGCAGCCCTTGGCATCAGCGCACTTCTTATCGCCTCTGAGATTGCTTACACAATCGTTAAATGGATTGGCGCAATCTATTTGGTCTATTTAGGCATCAAGATGTGGATGGATTCTCGCCACATTTCTCCAGAGACAATTCAGGCGCGTATTGAGTCTAAATCTTCATTCTGGAAATCTTTTACTCGCGCACTCTTTATTACTCTCAGCAATCCGAAGAATGGCGTCTTCTACGTTGCTGTTCTACCTCAATTTCTACCTGCTGAATTACCTGCGCTATTGGGTGGCTTCATCCTCGCCACAATTCATAACGTGCTGACCTTTACTTGGTTCTCTCTGATTATTCTTGGCGCTGGCTTTGCGCAGAACGCGCTGCGAAATCCAAGGGTTCAGAAATTCGTAGAGCGCGCCTCAGGTCTGGCTCTCATTGGTTTTGGCATAAGGGTGGCTTTCGAAAAGAGTTGATTTTCTCGGTTCACATTCCGATTACCTGAAATTCACCTATCTGCGCCAAACTAGGGGGGTGAAGGAGTTAAAGGGTCCGTATCAGGATCGTGAACTTAGCTGGCTCGATTTTGATTCACGAGTTCTTGAACTCACTGAAGATCCAACTATTCCTCTTCTTGAACGTGTTCGTTTTCTTTCAATCTTCTCTTCCAACTTAGATGAATTCTTCATGGTGCGTGTTGCTTCCCTTAAGGCGAAGATTGAACGTGGAAGTACAACCATCAATAGCGCAGGCTATGCCCCACAAGAACTTCTAAAGCTGGTTCTTGAGCGAACCCAGCTACTCGTCAACACCCAAGCAGAGCGCTTCCGCGATGTGATTGTGCCTGAACTTAAAGAGCATGGAATTGAATTTTCAAAAATCAGCGAGCTATCTGAGGCAGAGCGCGAAGACCTGAAGGGTTACTACAACCGAAGAATCTTTCCGGTACTTACCCCGCTCGTTGTCGATCCCTCACACCCTTTCCCATACATTTCTGGGCTATCCCTGAATATCGGAATTAATATCGAATCAAGTGAAGATCATGACATTAGCTTCGCCCGCGTTAAAGTTCCAACTAATTTACCTAGATTTATCCGCACCTCAGATTCTTCCAAACATAAATTCGTCCTCATCGATGAACTTATTGCCGAACACCTGCCAGAACTCTTCCCCGGGGTAAAGCTCAAAGACCATTTCTTCTTCCGAGTGACAAGAAATCAAGATTTAGATTTAGATGAGGATGAGAGTGAAGATCTCCTTGAATCCATGGAGAAGGAATTGACGCGTCGTAGGTTCGGACCACCTGTTCGCTTAGAGGTAGATAAGGTTATTGCGCATGAAGTTCTCAACGAACTCATGGATGAGCTTGAAATTGAACCGAGTGATGTCATCAAATATGACTCACCACTTGATTTAGTTTCTCTTAACCAGATTGCCGACTTGGATTTCCCGAAACTGAAGTTCAAGGCCTTTAGAAGCGAGACAGCGCCTGAACTGCGCGATGTCGACCCTGAATCTCCAGATTCTTACTTCGCCGCGCTACGCAAGGGTGAAATCTTGCTCCACCACCCATATCAATCATTTACTTCATCGGTGGTTAAGTTTCTCGAAAATGCTGCCCGAGACCCACAAGTCCTCGCAATTAAACAGACCCTGTATCGCACTTCAGGAGACTCGCCAATCGTAGAAGCGTTGATAGAGGCTGCAGAAGCTGGCAAACAAGTTCTTGCAGTCGTTGAAATTCGTGCTCGCTTCGATGAGATGGCTAATGTGCGTTGGGCGAGAAAGCTTGAAGAAGTTGGCGTTCACGTTGTCTATGGTCTGATGGGGCTAAAGACGCACGCGAAGTTATCTTTAGTTGTCCGTGAAGAAGGCGATGCCCTGCGTCGCTACTGCCATGTCGGAACAGGTAATTACAACCCAAAGACTGCTCGCTTCTACGACGATCTAGGAATTCTCAGCTCCGAACCAGAATTAGGTGAAGATCTATCAAAGCTATTCAATGAACTCTCTGGGTATTCTGCCAAGCACGATTACTCAAGAATTCTGGTGGCACCGCACAGCCTGCGAAAAGGTCTGCTCTTTCGAATTAGGCGTGAGACTAAGAATCATCTCGAGGGAAAGACGGCTTGGATTCGCCTGAAACTCAATTCGCTCCTCGATGAAGAGATTATTGCGGCTCTGTATGAAGCAGCTGATGCAGGAGTAAAGATTGAAATCATCGTTCGAGGCATCTGTGCTCTGCAATTTTCCACCCAGGCCCAGAGAGAGAACATCAAAGTACGTTCGATACTTGGCCGATTCCTAGAGCATTCACGCATCTATTACTTTAAGAATGATGGTGCAGAGGAGTACTACATTGGCAGCGCCGATGTTATGCACCGTAATTTGGATCGTCGCGTAGAAGCGCTTGTGCGCATTGACGCTGAAAAACACAAAGATCGACTTCGCCGCATCTTGGATGACTCTGTCTCTGAGAAGTACTCAACATGGTCGCTTCTAGACGATAACCACTGGGAGCGTAGAACGCGAGACTTTGAGGGGAATCTCTTGGTGAATTTCCAAGATCACTTCGTAGAAAAACACAATCGCGCATGATAAGAGCAGCCGGGGCTCTGCTATGGAGGCAAAACGCAGCAGGTGAAATTGAAGTCGCACTAGTGCATAGGCCTCGTTATGACGATTGGTCGCTACCAAAGGGAAAGATAGATGGAGATGAGACTCCACTGGCCTGTGCGTACCGTGAAGTCTTTGAAGAAACTGGCATCAAAGCAAGATTTACCCGCCAATTAGGTTCTGTTGAATACGAAGATAACAGCACTTTAAAGCGAGTTAAGTACTGGGTCGCTCAAGCTGTTGGAGCATCTGATTTTCAACCAAATGAAGAAGTCGATCAGCTGCAGTGGTTTACGCCTCAAGATGCAATTTCCACCGCGACCCACGAGTCGGATAAAGAGATGGTGGAACGTTTTCTTGAGATTGAAGAGCCAACAGATACGCTCATTATTCTGCGCCACACCAAAGCGCTCGAGCGAGGCGACTGGGATGGCGATGATTCTCTTAGAACCTTAAATGAAAATGGTATTGCTCAAGCACAATCATTGATCAACCACTTAGCACCCTTTGCTATAGATGAGATTTACACCTCTGACTTCACGCGTTGCGTACAGACTGTTACTCCGCTCGGTGAATCGCGCGGTTTGGCTGTCAGCAAAGTACCTAGCCTTAATGAAGCCACATTCGAATCCGACCCAGAACGTTCCATAACATTTGCTAATGCGCTGAAGCAAGATGAGCGAAATATTCTGATCTGCAGCCACAACCCTGTAATTCCAACGATGTTACGTGGGATTCTGAATACAAAGTTGAAGAATAAGGATTTGATCAAGCTTGAGCCGGGCGATGCTTGGTTGGTTCATAGAGTCAAGGGTGAAATTGTGGCTCTTGACTATTTATCAATTAGCTTCTAGCGCTCGATCCAGTCAAGTCTATGTAGAACAATTCCTTCGCGTAGCGCCCATGGACAAATACGAATCTCTTTCAAATTAAGTGTGCGCATCAACTGCCTTGCCACCATAGATCCTGCAACTAGTTGGTGTGCACGCTCCATTGATACACCAGGTAGTTCTATCCGCTGATCTAAATCTAAACTTTGAATCTCTGGGACAAGTTGATCAAGGGCATCAAGAGTTAGATGCGCGCCTAACTTTGGATATAAATTTTGAGCAAGTTTTGCCAACGTTCTAAAGGTTTTACTTGTTCCAGCAGCGACATCCTTTTCAAATGTTGCCAGCGATCGCGCCAGCGGTTCAATCTGATCTTCAATGTACTCCTCAAGGCCCTTAAGTGATTTCGCTGTGAATGGATCACCCTTTAAATGACTTCTGGTTAATCGTCCTGCACCCAGTTGCATGGATGTTTTAAAAGTTGGATTCTCTTCAGCTCCGCGCGCAATTTCAAGAGATCCTCCCCCGATATCTAGTACCAATAAATCTCCCGCAGACCAACCTAGCCAACGTCGCGCTGCCAGAAAGGTAAAGCGCGCTTCTTCTTCTCCGGAAAGTACCTGAAGGTCTATAGAACAAGTTTTGTTCACGTGCGCAATTACTTCATCAGAGTTGACTGCTTCACGAATTGCAGAGGTCGCAAAAGCCAGCAGCTCATCAATATTGAGATGTTGCGCATTTGCCATATTCTTCTGAATGGCATCGGAAATCTTTTCGATTCCCAAATCAGTGATCGCACCAACTTCATCAAGAAACTCAGTTAACTTGATGATTGATTTGTGAGATGAGTTAGGAATTGGTGGTCCACCGAGGTGGGCATCAACTACCTGCAGATGAATGGTGTTTGAACCAACATCTAAAACACCCAATCGCATTTGGGCATTCTAACGAGGTTAAGCCTTAACCCCCATGAGGTGCTCCATCGCGAGTTGGTCAAGAATCTCGTAACCATATCCGCGCTTTCCGGCATCATCGGCATCAAATGAATCTTTCTCAAGATCCTTCCATGTCTCACCTGCTGCAAGTGTTGGCTCTGAAAGTCCAGGGATATTCGATGCCTTCATTGCTTCAATAACTCTTGGGTCGCTGCGGAATGCTGCTGCGCGCTCTTTAAGGACAAGATACATACGCATATTCGAAGTTGCTGAAGCCCACACACCTGAATCGTCATCTGTGCGTACAGGCTTGTAATCGAAGTGCTTCGGGCCTGAATATTGATAGCGCTCAAGGAGATCAACAAGGAAGAAGGCGCTCTTTACGTCGCCATGGCCGAAGACAAAGTCTTGGTCATACTTAGGGCCACGCTGTCCGTTGAGATCGATGTGGAATAACTTCTTCTGCCAGAGAGCTTGGGCAATACCGTGAACGAAGTTAAGGTTCGCCATCTGTTCGTGGCCAACTTCAGGGTTAAGTCCCACAAGCTCTGGATGATCCAGCATCTGAATAAATCCAAGTGCATGGCCGATAGTTGGTAAGAAGATATCGCCACGTGGCTCATTTGGCTTTGGTTCAATTGCAAACTTAATGTCATAACCCTTATCAATGACGTACTGACCTAAAACATTGAAACCTTCTTTATACCGCTCGAGAGCAACATAAGCATCCTTTGAGCTCTCAGATTCGGCACCTTCTCGCCCACCCCAACAGACATAAATCTTTGCGCCAAGATCTGCAGCTAAATCAATATTGCGCATCGCTTTACGCAGCGCAAAGCGACGGATATCTCGATCATTGCTTGTGAGCGCACCGTCTTTAAAGACAGGATGGCTAAAGAGGTTTGTTGTCGCCATCGGAACTTTCATTCCAGTCTCAGCGAGTGCCTTCTTAAAACGATCGATATGTCCTTGACGTACTGAATCACTGGAGCCGAATGGGAAGAGATCATCATCATGGAAGGTAACGCCATACGCACCACGTGCTGCGAGTTCATTGACTGTGCGAACCGGATCAAGTGCTTCGCGAGTTGGATCTCCAAATGGATCGCGCGCTTGCCAGCCAACAGTCCAGAGGCCGAAGGTGAACTTATCTGCAGGAGTTGGGTTATGTGTCATA
>Ga0222713_10005099_pt1 | contig 12885 bp, 15 predicted proteins | sample C33_649DmetaG_FD_165061 | JGI IMG/M metagenome (GOLD analysis project Ga0222713, IMG submission 165061) | Estuarine water microbial communities from San Francisco Bay, California, United States - C33_649D | ecosystem: Environmental > Aquatic > Marine > Unclassified | place: USA: California...
GAAACAGGCCCGTTTGCGCTGGCATTTGGCCCTAGGCTTTGACGCCTCCCACTATCGATACCACGACCACGACAAGTTGGCCCACTATGCGAATGCGGCCGCCGACATTGAATTTGAATTCCCCTTCGGCTTCAAAGAGATGGAAGGCATCCATAGCCGGACCGACTTTGACCTATCGCGCCACGCCGAATTCTCGGGCAAAAAACAGCAGGTCTTCGATCCAGAAACGAATGAAAATTTCACGCCCTATGTCGTGGAGACCTCCATTGGTTTGGACCGCATGTTCCTGAGCGTGCTGAGCCAGAGCTTAGAAGAAGAGGCCTTGGCAGACGGAAGCAGCCGCACCGTATTGCGCCTCCCACACGCCCTGGCTCCCACGCAAGCGGCTATCCTTCCCCTGATGAAAAAGGACGGCCTGCCCGAATTGGCACAGGACATTCACCGCGACCTCAAATTCGACTTCCAAGTGGCCTTTGACGAGAAGGACGCGATTGGAAAACGTTACCGCCGCCAGGACGCCATCGGCACCCCATTGTGCATCACCATCGATCACCAAAGTTTGGAAGACGGCACTGTCACCATTCGGGACCGAGATAGCATGGAGCAAAAGCGGGTACATCGCAACGACTTACATCTGATTATCAAGGAGATTGCTTCCATGGAATCGCTTTTGAGGAAAGTGTAAATATTTTTCAGCCCATTTGTGTAGGTGTAATATTTATCTACCTTTGATTCAAGATTTTGAGATCTCAACCTAAAAAAACCCAATTATTATGAAGAAAGTAAGCTTTTTTCTGAGCGCACTGGCCATGGTTGCCTTTGTTGCTTGTAACAACGCCGCTGAGGAAGCAGCTGTTGAAGAGACAACTGAAGAAGTAGTTGCCGAGGAGGCTCCCGCTGAGGAGGCTGCTGAAGAGGCTACCGAAGAAGCTGCCGAAGGCGGTGAAGAGGTCGCTGCTGAAGGCGAAGAGGCTGCTGCTGAGTAATTTGCTCAGAGAATCAGATTCTTTAAAGCCGCTCCAATTGGGGCGGCTTTTTTATTTATGCAAACTCCACTAAGCACACGTCGCGTCGCCAAATAGAGAGAAGCGGAGTGGATTAAGCCAAGGGCGCTAATAACTCCACTTTGACCCCGGCGCGATCCAAAAATTCTACGCCAGATAAATCCTTGTATTCCGAAGCATAGACTACACGCTTAATACCTGCCTGGTGAATGAGCTTACTGCAATTCGTGCACGGAGACATAGTGAGATACAGGGTAGCGCCTTCGCAGCTTTGGGAGGATCCTGCCACTTTTAATATGGCATTCGCTTCCGCGTGTAAGACATACCACTTCGTAAAGCCCTCGTCATCCTCACATACATTCTCGAAACCTGAAGGGGTGCCATTGTATCCATCTGAAATAATCATACGACCCTTCACAATCAGCGCACCGACTTTACGGCGCTCACAATGGGAAAGCAGCGACCACTCCGAAGCCATTCGAAGGTAAGCTCGGTCGTATTTTTCCTGCTTGTTCATGGGGTTGCGAGCACTCGGTTAAAGTAAGTGCCCAGGGCGGGAATCGAACCCGCACTCCAGGGGAACACGAGTTTGAGTCGTGCGCGTCTACCAATTCCGCCACCTGGGCAATTGTGGAGGGCAAACATACATACAAATTGCATACATTTGCACCCCCGAATTGGTAAAAAAATGGACCCTGTCGCAAAAATTTTCGCTGGACAAGCCACACACGGCTTGGCTTCTGCTATTGCCGAGGCCTACGGGGCGCCAATGGGGCGGGTCAATGTGCTTCGATTTTCGGACGGGGAATTTCTTCCCTCTTTTGAGGAGTCTGTTCGGGGAAGTCGGGTCTTTTTGATTCAATCTACCATGCCCTCTTCGGAGAATTTGTTCGAGTTGCTTCAGATGTGTGATGCGGCGAAGCGCGCTTCGGCTCGACACATCACGGCGGTCGTTCCCTATTTTGGATATGCTCGTCAAGATCGCAAGGACCAACCTCGCGTACCGATCACGGCCAAGCTGGTCACCAACTTACTGGAAGCCGCTGGGGCTACACGGGTCATGACGATGGATTTGCATTCCGACCAAATTCAAGGATTCTTTGAGGTTCCCGTCGATCACCTTTACTCATCCTCCCTATTTATACCAGACATCGAGGCCCTCAAATTGCACGATTTGACCATTGCTTCTCCCGACATGGGGGGTTCTAAGCGGGCCACGGCCTACGGAAATAAACTAGGCGCCGACGTGGTCATCTGTTACAAGCAGCGCAAAAAAGCCAATGTCATCGACAAAATGACGGTCATTGGTGATGTGGCTGGCCGCAACGTCATCCTCCTGGACGATATGGTCGACACCGCCGGCACCTTGACTAAGGCAGCTGACATGCTCATGGAACAGGGCGCCAAGTCTGTCCGGGCATACTGCACGCATGGTGTTTTGTCGGGCAATGCCATCGAGCGCATCGAACAGTCCGCTTTGCAAGAATTGGTCATTACCGACACCATTCCCCAAGCGACGACTTCTGAAAAAATTCGCGTCCTCAGCGTCGCCAACCTTTTTGCCGCAGTGATGCACAAAGTGAACTCCAATGAGTCCATCAGCGGCCACTTCTTAATGTAAACTCTGAAAACTCCATCCCATGCAATCCGTTACGATTAAAGGAACCGTTCGCACCGAACTCGGCAGCAAGTTTGCCAAAGCTGTTCGCGCAGCAGGTGACGTACCCTGCGTTATTTACGGCGGAAAAGAGCCCATCCACTTTAGCGCTCCGATCCTTGCCTTCCGTGAATTGGTCTATACCTCTGAAGCGTTGGTCGCTCACATCGAGTTGGACGGCAAAACCATCCAAGCGGTCATCCAAGACATGCAATTTGATCCCTTGACGGACAAGTTGACGCACATGGACTTGATCGAAGTGGTCGAGGGCAAGCCTGTGACCATCGAAGTACCTGTCGTCATGACGGGAAATGCACGCGGTGTTCGTAACGGGGGTAAATTGAAGTCTGTCCTTCGCTCTTTGAAAATTAAGGGGCATATCAACGACCTTCCTTCTGTGATTGAGCACGACATCACGGACTTGCGTATCGGTCAATCCATTCGCGTCAGCGATATGAAGGATGGAAAACCCTTCGAGGTGTTGAACGCCGAAGCCGCCGTCGTAGTGACGATCAAAATGTCACGTAAGGCTGTTTCTGAAGAGGAAGAAGCTGAAGAGGCTGCCGAAGGCGCTGAAGCAACTGCGGAAGCAGCTGTTGAAGGTGCTGAGGCGAACCAAGCAGCCGCTGAATGAAAAAATTCCTTGTGATTGGCTTGGGCAACCCCGGACCGGAGTATGCCCACACCCGCCACAACATTGGATTTGATATCGTGGACGCCTGGGCTCAGGCGTCCACGTCTATTTTTAGCCCCGCCCGATATGGCGATCGGGCCCAGATAAAACTCAAGGGCCGGACTGTCATTCTGATCAAGCCCACCACCTTCATGAACCTCAGCGGCAAAGCCGTGCGATATTGGATGGAGGAGGAGAAAGTCCCTCTTGAAAATATGGTCATCCTCGTCGACGAGCTCGCACTCCCTCTCGGAACCGTGCGTCTCAAAACCCAAGGGAGCGACGGCGGGCACAATGGCCTCCATGACATTCAAGCCGTTCTCGGCCACCAGAATTATGCGCGCTTGCGCTTTGGCATCGGCCAGCACTTCCCCAAAGGCCATCAAGTGGACTTTGTTTTGGGCCGTTGGCAGGCCAGTGAAATGGAGTTCGTCACCCCTGGCATCGAGCGCGCCATCAAGCTTCTCGAAACCTGGGTTTTGGCCGGCGCCCAAACGGCCATGAACCAATACAATCAGTAGGGCTATTTTTTTCTTTTTTGGGGTATTTCCCGAACGCATAGCGAGGTAATTTCGCGCCGTGAAAGAACGTATTCGGGTATTTATTATTTTGGTTTTAGCGCCGTTCGCCGCGCTAGCCCAGAACGCCGCACTCCGCGGTCAGGTGATTTTTGAAGGAACCATGGAAGCCGCATTGGGCTACCGCATCACGGTCGAGCACGGATCCTTTCGCGCAGAGCAGACTACAGCCCGCGAAGGGGCCTTCGCTTTCTCCAATTTGCCGGTGGGTTTGTGCAACATCCGGGTGAGCAGCCCAGACGGCACCTCTACTACCGTCCTCCACGAGCAAACCCTCAATGCCGTAAAACCCCTGGAGTTGCGCATTGAGGTCGAGCGGCCCTACCAAGTCCTCGAAGAGGTCGCCATCAGCGCCGAGGCCTTCCAAACCACAGAAGAAACACCCCTCTCGATCAAAAACATCAACTGGTCCGAAATGCAGCGCATGCCCGGGGCCACCTTAGACATCAGTAAAGCGATCCAAAGCTTTCCAGGCGTTCTACCCAAATCGAGTTTTGGCTATAACATTTCCATCCGCGGCGGGGCGTCCAGCGAAAACGCCTACCGAATGGATGGGATCGACCTCCCGACGATCAACCACTTCAGCATTCAAGGCGCGAGCGGCGGGGCGGTCAGCCTGCTCAATATGGACTTCATCCAGGGGGCGGCCTTGTATTCGGGGGCCTTCCCCTCGAGCATGAGTAACGTGCTTTCAGGTGCTTTGGATTTGGATTTGCGCCAAGCTCGAAGCGATCGTCCCGGAGTTCGGATGACCTTGGGGGCGACCGACGTGGGCGCTACCCTAGAGCTGCCGTTAAATGAGCGTTCGGGCTTGATGGTTTCGGCCCGAAACAGCTTTTCGCAGCACTACTTCAAGCTTTTCAACATTCCCGTTCTGCCCACCTACCAAGATGCCCAATTTAAGTTCTACACCCGCCTCGGAAGCCAGAAAGATTTAACCATCCTGGGCGTCGGCGGTTGGGATTCCTACCGCGTGTACAGCGAAGGGCGTGGGAGCGATGCCCTCCTATACAATGTGGGCTACATCCCTGAGGGCGAGCAAAGCACCGAAGTCTTGGGCGCGCGCTACCGTCACTTTGTTCCAGATGGCGTCAAAACCCTCGTGGTAAGCCGCGACCGAATCACGAACGATGCCGACAAATTTGTAGGCAACACGCGTCAGGAATCGGACCGCCAATTGCGCTACCGCTCCTTCGAGGACCGCACCCGTTTGCGCTACGAACGTGTTTGGGATGGCGAACGGGGTAAACTCACACTCGGCGGCAGTTTAGAGGCCGTCGGTATTGGGGTTGATATGTGGGCGCTCAAGGGCCGTGTCACAGGCGTGGACACGACGAATCTGCAAACCACCCTGAGCTACGCCCAGGGCGGCCTCTTTGGGGCCTATGCACGGCATTCCGCCAACCAGCGCGGGACCTTGAACCTGGGGCTGCGCATGGACGCTTCCAACTTCAATTTGAACATGGTGAATCCTCTGGCGCAACTTTCGCCGCGGGCTTCCTACAAATACCAGCTTAGCTCGCATTGGACGGCCAACAGCCACGTGGGCCGTTACCAACAGATGCCCGCCGGCATTCTCCTGGCGGCCAACCGCGCGACCAACCATGGCCGCTTCACGCGCTTCACCACGACAGACCACCTCGGCGCGGGCGTCGAGTACCAAAATGGCAAAACCTACCGCGTCAGCATGGAGGTGTATAGCAAGCGCTACCGCAACGCCCCCTTCTTGGTGAACGACCAAATCGCTTACGCCAACGCCATCGGCGCCTATGTCGCGGTAGGAGATCAACCTTCCATTCCCGAGGCCCAGGGTCGAGCCCGCGGTTTTGAGCTCTTCCTGCAGCAAAAGCTCAAAGGCCAGTATTGGTGGATGGGCGCCTACAACTATGGCATCAGTGAATTCCAAACGGCTGCCGGCGACTGGACTCCCTCTGTGTGGGACAGCCGACACACGGTCAGTCTGACGTCTGGAAAGGTCTGGGGAAAAGGTTGGCAATGGGGCCTCAAGTGGCGCTATTCCTCCGGCACGCCGTATACACCCTTTGACGAATCCGCTTCCGCGCTCGTGGCGAACTGGGATGTGCTGCAACGCGGGGTGTTCGACTTTGGGCAGGTGAACAGTGAGCGCCTTGCCGCTTTTACTCAGCTGGATTTCCGCCTGGACAAAACCTATTCCCACAAAGGGTGGAGCCTCAATTGGTTCTTGGATTTGCAGAATTTGGCCAGTGGCGACATTCCGCTCATGCCCTATTTGACCGTGGTGCGTGATGCGGATACCAAGGCGCCGTTGCTGGATCCTAATGACCCCACCCGCTACCAAATGCAACTCCTTCGCTCCGACACGGGCCGAACGCTCCCCACGATTGGGATGATTCTGGAGTTTTAGGGCTTGAGGGCTTGGCAAAAAAACGGGAAGTCCCGGCGCGCAGCGAAGGTCCACCACTTTATTTAAGTGTAAAAGAGAATAAACGTTTAAGCAAATAGGCTACAGCGCGAAGCGCGAGCCCTCTAGCTAACCAGCTCCCTAGCCACCTAGCCATTTTCTCGGCCCGGTATTTGTGCTAGGTTTGGGGTAAACCCCCACCCTATGAAACTCTCCTATGTTTGGGTCCTTGTCGCCCTGTTCGCCTCCGTCTCTCTTTCGGCTCAAAAAACCACCCGGCATCATGAACTCGGTATCCAACTGGAGCAGTCCTACGGCTTCATGTATGGGGCGCCGCTGAACTTTAAGACACTCTACAAGGTAGGGGCCTCCGACAAAGCCGTTTGGCGCTTCCAGGTAGGGAATATGCAGTTTGGCCGCAACTACTACGAGCCCAGCCAACAACGATCTTCATGGATGAGCGTGGGTGGTTCCATCGGCCGGGAGTGGCGCAAGGAAATGAATGCCGATTTGCGCTTTTTCCATGGGCCCCTGATCGGCGCTGAGATGAGCATGAGCCGTTCCGTCTCCGATGTGCCTCCTGGAACGGACAACAGCTATTTCTACATTATGCCAAACGTCATATACGTGCTTGGCATTCAATACCGCATCAACCCCTCTTTGTATGTGGCGGCGGAAATTCATCCCGGCTTCAACACGCAATTCAATTACAACGATGGCAACTGGTCGCCCAACCGCTACATGTCCGGGGGGATGAATGGCCAAGCGGCACTCTTATCGGTAGCCTATCAATTTGAAACGTATAGAAAGGGAAAGACCAAGAAGGCGCGCGGAATCGTTCAAACTCCGGAATAACCTCCATGCCAGGTCTGGCATGCCCGCAAGGTTGAGGGGGGCGCTCCCCTTTTGCCCTTTAACCCTTCGACTCCCCTTACTCCACCGTAACCGATTTGTTTTGATAGTGGGTTTTTCTTGACCCACCTCATTATTCGTTGTCAAATTTAGTTTTTTTTTTCGTCCTCGTTTGGTCATTGGGACTGATGTTTCTGTCTCTCTATTTCCTTTGAGAATTCTGTAAGACTGAGACCCATCCTTGTTTTTCCCATCCTTCAAAAATCTATCATTAACAATTGGTAACTTCAAGGATAACACCAATCTGTGTTGGTTAATCTTGTGGTCAAAGTGACAAGTGATTTTCTCAAGGTATTCCTTAACGATTTCCTTTTTCTCATCTAATGTGAAGTTGTCTTTCAGATTAGAAATCCACCCTCTGTGTTTCTCTATCCAATCAAACCACTTCTGAGTGTCTTTTAGATTCTGAATCCTAAGATTGATTTGATTTAACTCATTAAACAACTGATTCTTTCTTTTACCAATAAGTTCTATACCCTCTTCAAATTGTGTTTTAGAGATGTCCCCAATCAAATACCAATTTCTATTCTCTCTTTCTCTTTCTTCAAGTTCCTTAATCTTCTTATTCAAACTTCGTTTGACCTTATACTCCTCATTGATTTTATGAGTTTGTTCCTCGTCTGATTTTGACTTTTGACTAAGGACTTCAACTTTAATTTGTTCTTTAATAATGTGAGAGTCTTGAAGGATGTCAATTAAAGTTTTCCAAACGATTTTATCTGTATTCGGTATGTTAATGGATTTCTTAACTCCACACTTTACTTTTTTTGATTCATCAATCTTTCTCCAATTGTTTTCTCTACTTCTACAATAGTAGTAATACTCGTTTTTTTTGTGGTTTACTCTACATCCATATAACTCACCACAGTCACCACAATAAATCAATCCTCTCAATAAGACGTCATGATTTTTGACCTTCGTTAACTGATTCTTTTTCTTTAACGTTTCATCTAACTTCCTTTGAGTTAAATCATAAGATGAGTTATCAATTATTCTTAATCTCTCGTCTGTATAATAAAGTCTTTTGGGTTTATTCGGGTCGGTAGAATTATCAGTCATGGAATCAGTTCCAATGTAGATTTCATTCCTTAATATGTTGGAAACTGAGGTTGGATTCCAAAAGTCTGACCTTGGTGGTTTCACTTTGTTTTTGTCAAGTCTTCTACAAATATCAATGGTTCTTTCACCTATTAAGAACCATTCAAATATCTTTCTAACCCATTCTCCGTTCTCTGAATCAATAACAAGAGATTTTATTCCATCAACCTTATCCAAAGTGTAACCAAAAGGTGGTTGACCACCTCTCCACCCACCTTTTTTGAAGTGAGATACTTTACCTATCATTGACTTCTTTCTCTGAACCTTGACAAAGAATTGATTGATAGATGAAAAGAAATCATACATAAGGACTTGTTCGTCACTTTTGAAGTCAACACTACTTTCATCAGTATGTAGTTTAACTTGTTGTTCTTCCAAGTCGTTACGGAGTAGTGAACTCACCATAGGGTTTCTTGAAAGACGACTTAAGTCTAAAACATAAAGGTGTTTAACGTTACCCTCTCTGACTTGTGTGAATAGTTCAGTTAATACCTCTCTGTCCTCAATGTTTTCTGATGAACCACTTACACCACCTTCACACCAATCCTTAATCTTCTTTAGACCTAAGGATTTCATTTTCTTTTTTCCAAGTTTCAATTGGTCCTCAAGTGAATGTTGGTCCTCTTGATGACGGGTGGAAACTCTTCGGTAAATATGTAGTGTTTGTTCAGTCACAAATACAAATTTAATAAATTACCCACTATGGGAAAAATCAAACCTCAGTCATCATGTATTTTCTAACTTTAGTGACTAATTTTCCACTACATCCAACTCTTCCACTAATATCTCTGACGGATTTCCCCATTTTGAGGAGTTTCATTATTTGTTGGGTTTTCTCTTTTTGAAGGAATGTATTTCTGTCCTCAACACTTCCATACTTTCTACCTAATACACCACCCTTTAGTTTGTAGACTTCTCTACCATTCATGGTTCTTTCCTTGATGTTGTCCCTCTCCATTTCGTAGAGTGAACTCATTACTGATGTAATAAGGTTCCAAATAGGATTCTTTTCTCCGTTAATCATAGATTGAAGATTTCCCATACCCCTGATAACAACATTCACATTGTTGTCTTCAAAAAACTTAAGAGTGTTCAAACAATCGTGAGTGTGACGTCCGACTCTTGAGATTTCTTCAACTACAATTTCATTTACCTTCCCCTCTAACACCAAGTCTATTATTTTCTTTCCATTCTTTCTTTCTGAAAACGGAACAGAACCACTAACTCCCTTGTCAAACAAGGTTAAATCATATAGGTCTTTATCTAATTCAAACCTCTTACCATCTTGAAGAAGGGTAGAGGTTCTATTGTATTTAATTCTCATTTGCATGTAGTAATTTATTATTCTATATAAATTTACTACATTTGAGTGAATTAAACAAGGAAGAGAGGGGAAAAGTCAAATTGATGAGTGTGGTCATTTTTATTATGATTTTAATTACTAAGGGTTAAAGAGAGGAGACTTTTCCCATGGGTCAAAAACCAACATCTCTATGAAAACAGACTACATCAGAATTTAGACCTTTCAATCCGTTCCATTTCCATTTATTTAGTGTACCCCATACCCCTCTGTCTGATGAAAGAGTTTAATTGTTAACTTGGAATAAATCATAATCAACCATATGAAACCATTCCTATTATCTATATTCCTTTTCTCATCCTTGATTGGGTGGGGACAGAGACTTACCAAAAACTTGAATAATAATCAGATTTTAGATGAAATTAAATTTCTGTTAAAAGTTGATTCCATCGTAATTGAGGATGGAATTTTAGTATTTAATGATTCTTATTACTTTGGTAAGGATACTCCCAAACAATTCATCAACGGAACTTGGGACCTCAATGAGGTTGATTACAATTTGATTAGTCAAGGTTACTGTTTTAATTTTTTGGGTCCCACCTATTTTCTATCGGTAAGATGTAAAGATGATTCAAATTGTATTTATTCCACTAATAAGGAATCAAATGAATGGATTGATGAATTGTTAATTCCAATTCGTTACGATAAAAAAAAGGGTAAAAAGGTAAAAAAATTGTTTGAAGGTTTAGAATAGGTTTAACTCATCCTTTTCCACCAATCATTTTAACGTTATTTTTGAATAACTTATGACATTAAAAGGACTTGTTATACTAAACCAATGAAACATTACTTCTTATCTATATTTCTTCTTTCATCCTTGGTTGGGTGTGTGTCCCTAAATCAAAATGATGACAACATTATTTATCATGTTGGAGATATATCTTTTTATTCCGTGACATATATAGATTCATTAGGTTCTATTGAGAAAATTGACACTCTAAGGATGGAAGTTACGAATGGGTTTTATCCTGAAAGAAAACAAACTCGGATTGAATACTATTATCGTCAACATAATCATAATGAGGTGGTTGAATATAATTCATGGACAGGTTTAATTGACAGTAAAGATTACTTCTTCATCCATCCCCCTCGTATAGGAGATTTGTATGTGTTAAGTTTTTCTGACTTTCCAACATTAAAAAACTCCTTTGATGAGACGGTGAAACCATACTCATATGAAGGAGAGATAACTATGAGTAAAAGTTTTAATGGGATATTGGTCAATAAAGTAAAAACTTCACAACAATACCTCGGGACAAAGACAATTGAATTAAACAATTATGGAAATATATGGGTCCATCAAACTCATTCAAGTGGAAAAAGTGAGTTAGGTACTATTGTTGGTGATTATTATTTTTCCGAGAAGTTAGGGTTTGTCAAAATGGACTATACACTACCAAAGGGTAATAAAATTTTAATTGAAAGAATTTAACTCATCCTTTTCCACCAATCGGTTTTGTTCTTCAGTTGTTCCTCTTTCATATCAATATGGTCTTTCAGATGAAAGTAAGGGTCTAACTTACCTTGTTTGATGAGTTCCTCACCCGTTATTTGATACTTGTTACGAAGTAGTTTGTTTTGTTTTTTCTTTCTACTCATTGTCAATAGGTTACTCTATAAGATACGAAATAATTCACTGTAAATCAAGTGATTATCCCCAAATCTTCTTCCATTCAAACTCTTCTGATGGTTCTGAAACCTCAACGGTGTTTTCTACTTTGTTGATGGTGTGATTGTTTAAGAAATCGTTGAGGTCGTTTTCTCTGATATATCGTTTGTAACCGAGTTTAATCATCGGAAGACCATAATCCTTAACGAATCTTTCAAAGGTCTTTCTACTGATGTTTAAGTAGGTCATAACCTCTTGTTTGGGTATTAGTCTATCCATTTTGTTCCTTGTAAACTGTCTTCAATCATCTTCTTGAGTTTAGGGTTTGATTCTATTACCTCTTCTAATTCTCTACGATTCTTCTCAATGAGAAAATCAGAAATTCGGTAATACTGATGTATTAGGTTAAAAAAGTGTTCCTTGACTACAATCAACTCATCGGTGAGTAGTTCGTGTCCTAATGAGTTGGTTAGGTCTCTTGTAATCTCAAGAAACCTTTGGTCTAATTCTTCAAAGTTGTCTTTCATATTGTTTTCCTTTGGGTAGTTTAACATTCCAAATCAAGTCTTTGTCCTTACCCCATAGTTTGGAGATGTAGTCAATTCCTTCATTCATTGTTTTGTTTCTGAATAGTTGAAAGTCTATCTGACCCCATTTCTTTAAGTGGTTGGGTAGGGTCTTGATGGACTTGGTTAGTTTGTTGGACTTTACGACCATATGGATATGGGGAAGTCCTGTCGTAGTGAATTCTCTGAACCAACATATTTGTTGTATGAGGTAATGGTTCTCTATGTCTTCCATAATGTTTAGGATATGAGTATCACTATACCTTTTGTCAAAGGTTATTGTGATGAAGAAGTCCCATTGATGTTGGGTAATCCACTTGGTTATCTCTCTTGGTTCGTTCATTACTTGATATAGTTTGGTCAGTCCCTTTGGGTAGGGATTTTATAGATTTCAGTCACTTCAATTTTCATTTTATACCAATCACCGATTGGGTTTTCATTTCCTTATTTCTAATAAGTATGTAGTTGTGACCACTAAAAACCACTTTGGTACAACTTTTTTGAAATTCTTTTTGGAAAGAAGACCTCAACGAATAAACACCCCTTTAATTTTATACTTAAAACCAAAGGGGTGTTGAGGTTGAGGTGAGTATGGTATTATTGAGACTTCTTTACGACTATTCCTATTGAAGAGATTTTTGGATTCTCAATTTTATTTAATCTTTTTAGTCGTTTTTCCATCTTAAATTCTATTCCCCACACTTGTTGAGGAGTGAATTTATCACTTCTCTGAGGAGTGAATTCAGATTCATTCATCATGTCACTAATTTGATAATAGAAGAAACCTTCTCTCCTTTTCTCCTTAATGAAATTGTATTTTTCTATTTGAGATGAGGAAAGTGGAATTACCCAAAACTTAGGGGATGTTACCTCTACATCAACTAATAAATGGGTCAAGAAATACCCACTATCAAGATTACTCCACGGTAACCGATTTGTTTTGATAGTGGGTTTTTCTTGACCCACCTCATTATTCGTTGTCAAATTTAGTTTTTTTTTTCGTCCTCGTTTGGTCATTGGGACTGATGTTTCTGTCTCTCTATTT
>Ga0222713_10005104_pt1 | contig 12878 bp, 15 predicted proteins | sample C33_649DmetaG_FD_165061 | JGI IMG/M metagenome (GOLD analysis project Ga0222713, IMG submission 165061) | Estuarine water microbial communities from San Francisco Bay, California, United States - C33_649D | ecosystem: Environmental > Aquatic > Marine > Unclassified | place: USA: California...
AGACCCCCCACCCCCTATTTTTTGTGAAATTAAGTTTTGCTACACTTGGGGCACCTAAAGCATTCGTATATCTATGAAAGCACCAATAGTCATAACACCAGACTTTGACCACCCACTTCATTTACACAACATTGAGTACGAGCAACTAATAGATCCCGTGGAAGGGGGTACTCAATATGTGTTGGTAGTCAACGAGCAAAACGAATCCCGGTGGGCTAAAAATAAAAGTGAAGAGCGTTCGTTAGACGACGCAGCCCATATCGCTGCGAACACCGCTTCGTTCCTTTTGCAGTTGGGGATGAATCCCGATAAAGACGAAGTTGAACAAGACGCTTGGCTCGCTGCCAACCCGCCATATGAATATGCAAAGGATTCTAGCCGGCTTCCAAACGGGCTTGATGCGGTTGAGATCTTGAAGATTATTGGTTCGTCTATTCGGAACAACGTGATCTACAACATGCCAGAAGAAATGCTAGTAGAAGAAGGCTGCTATAAAAGCGTGAAAGACGAAAAAGGAAACTTAATCAAGGTTCCTTATTTAGATGTGGACATCGAAGTTTCCGGAAAAAGAATCCGCACTGCAAAAGCAAGCGAAAGCTATGGACTTAATCCAAAAACCGCAGATGGTAAACCCGTTTCCAATGTGCCAACCCCCCCACACGATATTTACTCTAGCAAAGTAGCCTTAAAGCTAGCTGCGTTACTAAACGAATACGATAAGCAAATTGTTCAAGATTCTATACAACTAAGAACATACATTACAAACAAACTTCTTGAGATTTCTAATTGCGGGAACACAAAAGACGAACTAAGAGCCTTAGAATTGTTAGGCAAGCATTCAGACGTAGGGTTGTTTGTTGAAAAGACAGAGATTAGTGTGGTAAATACTACCCCCGCTGCTTTAGAACATGCTATTAAGGATAAAATTAACCGCCTGCTAGGATACGCAAATGTGGAAATAGCAGACGGAGAGTTTGTTGAACCAATTAAAAGAGAACCTGTAGAAATTGAAGTAGGCCCAATTGATGATGGATTCCCAGAATACAGACTCCCCATCGAAGAAGACCAAGAAGACTCCGAAGAAACCCCTTAGAGCAGTAAAGCCGGATTACAATTTGAACTCCCAAGAGCTACAAGCGATTCTTGCGCTGCTCCCCACACTGCCAGAAGCGGAGATGCGTTCGCTATTATTAGACTTGGAGCGGTATGAGCAGGCTGTAGAGCGAGAAAAAGCGCAAATAGATTTTTTGGTGTTTGTGCAGCGGATGTGGCCGGGGTTCATTTCGGGTCGGCATCACAAGATTATGGCCCGTGCGTTTGAAAAAGTGGCCCGTGGGGAGTGCAAACGCTTAATAATAAACATGCCTCCTCGCCACACAAAAAGCGAGTTTGCTTCTTATCTACTTCCGGCGTGGTTTTTGGGTAAATTTCCCGAGAAAAAGGTCATTCAAACGTCTCACACGGCTGAATTGGCCGTAAATTTTGGTCGAAAAGTCCGAAATTTGGTGGATGAAGAGAATTACAGAGCGATTTTTCCCGAAACTGTGCTGCAAGTAGACTCAAAAGCGGCTGGGCGGTGGAATACGAGCAAGGGGGGCGACTATTTTGCGATTGGTGTCGGCGGTGCGGTGACAGGTAAGGGTGCCGACCTCTTAATCATTGACGACCCGCACTCAGAACAAGAGGCGGCCATTGCCGAAACTAATCCCGAGGTCTACGACAAGACCTATGAGTGGTACACATCAGGCCCACGACAGCGGTTGCAGCCGGGTGGCTCCATTATCATCGTACAAACCCGCTGGAGTAAGAGAGATTTAACAGCGCAAGTACTGAAAGCGGCGGCATTGCGGGATGGTGAAGAGTGGGAGGTTATTGAATTCCCCGCCATTATGCCTAGTGGCAATCCGTTATGGCCCGAGTTCTGGCCGTTGGAAGAGTTAGAGGTATTGCGCAATGAATTGCCACATTCCAAGTGGATGGCGCAGTACATGCAAGACCCGACGAGTGAAGCGTCGGCTATTGTTAAACGTGAGTGGTGGCAGATTTGGGAAAAAGACGACCCGCCGGATTGCGAGTTTATTCTTATGTCGTGGGATACGGCGTTTGAAAAACACAATCGTGCGGACTATAGCGCCTGCACCACTTGGGGGGTTTTCTATCGTGACGATGATGGTTCCGATTGGGAAATAAGCAAAGCAGATCGAGGGAAACCGCAGGCAAACATCATTCTTCTTAATGCGTTTCGAGATAGGTTAGAATTTCCAGAACTTAAGCGGGTGGTTATAGACCAGTACAAGTCGTGGGAGCCTGATGGGGTAATTATTGAAAAGAAAGCATCCGGTGCTCCGCTTATTTACGAGCTTCGTGCAATGGGTATCCCTGTGCAAGAATTCACCCCTACCAAGGGTAACGACAAAATATCCAGACTTAATGCTGTATCTGACATTTTTGCATCTGGTAGAGTATGGATACCGGAGACTCGGTGGGCGGAAGAAGTAGTGGAAGAAGTAGCGTCGTTTCCTGCCGGTGACCATGACGACTATGTTGACTCAGTGTCTATGGCGTTAGCTAGATTTAGGAAGGGCGGGTATATCCGCACGACGTTGGACGAGCCGGATGAAGAGATTTCCCTGCGGTATCGCAACCCTAACCGCAAACCGTATTATTAAGAGGATCGACAGATGGGCGACGAAGATATTCAGATTGAGGTTGAGATCGTAGACGACGGTTCCACCCTGCCGGGAGAAGACAGCACCCCGCCGTCCGGTGCCGAGTTTGCCCTTGCGGAGCTTCTTGGGGAACCCATCGAGGATGAAGACTCGCCGGAAGTTGAGGAGTTTTACAAGAACCTTGCCGAGGACATGGACGAGGGGACGTTGAACTCCATTGCCGGTGACCTCCTTGAGGCGTTCGACGGCGACACTGCTTCGCGCAAAGACTGGTTGCAGACTTATATTGACGGGTTGGAGTTGCTGGGATTGCGGATCGAGCAGCGGACTGAGCCGTGGAGTGGTGCGTGCGGCGTGTTCCACCCTCTCCTCAGCGAAGCCCTAGTCAAGTTCCAAGCCGAGACCATCATGGAGACCTTCCCGCCGAGTGGGCCGGTGAAGACGACCATCATTGGTAAGGAGACGCCGAAGAAGAAACAGGCATCGGTCAACGTGGCGGCGGATATGAACTTCCAGTTGACGGAGGTCATGACCGAGTACCGGCCTGAGCATGAGCGGATGTTGTGGGGTCTGGGCTTGAGCGGTAATGCGTTCAAGAAGGTGTATTACGACCCGGCGTTAGAGCGGCAGATTTCTCTGTACGTCCCTGCGGAAGACCTTGTGGTGCCCTACGGCGCTTCCAACCTCGACAGTGCGGAACGTGTAACTCACGTTATGCGGAAGTCCAAGAACGAAGTTATCAAGCTGCAAGCCAGTGGGTTTTACCGTGACGTTGACCTTGGTGAGCCGACGCGGGGCAATCTTGATGAGGTAGAGAAGAAGATTGCGGAGAACATGGGTTTCAGTGCCACGAGCGACGAGCGGTTTAAGATTCTTGAAATTCACGTTGACCTTGACCTGTCCGAGTACGACGAGAAAGACCCCGAGGCCGACAGCGATGAGATGGAGATGGGCGGTATTGCGCTGCCTTACGTCGTGACCATCGAGAAGAGCACCCAAACCGTCCTAGCAATTTATCGCAACTGGGCACCTGATGATGAGAAAAAACTTAAGCGAGAACACTTCGTTCACTACCCATATATCCCCGGTTTCGGTTTTTATGCGTTCGGTCTTGTGCATCTTCTTGGCAGTTTCGCTAAGTCAGGCACTTCGCTTATACGTCAGCTTGTGGATGCTGGAACACTGTCCAACCTACCGGGTGGGTTCAAAACTCGGGGGATGAGGATCAAGGGGGACGACACTCCCATTTCCCCCGGTGAGTTCCGTGATGTCGATGTGGCCTCTGGCAACATTAAAGAAAACATCATGACGTTGCCGTACAAGGAGCCTAGCCAAGTCCTCTTCTCTTTGATGCAGAACATCGTGGAAGAAGGGCGCAAATTTGCCAGCACCACGGATCTTAAGATTTCAGATATGTCTTCGCAGTCTCCGGTGGGCACCACGCTTGCCATTCTGGAGCGCACGCTTAAGGTAATGTCGTCTGTTCACTCTCGCGTGCATTACGCGATGAAACGCGAACTTCGGCTATTGGCTGCGATCATCCGTGATTTTACTCCTGACGAGTACGACTACGAGCCGGAAGAGGGTGGTAGGAAAGCCAAGAAGGCTGATTACGACATGGTGGACGTTATCCCCGTGTCCGACCCCAACGCTTCCACGATGGCGCAGAAGGTTACGCAGTGGCAGGCGGTGATGCAGTTAGCGCAGAGTGCGCCTCAGATTTATGACTTGCCTGAGCTACACCGGCAGATGCTGGAGGTACTGGGGGTTAAGCACATTGGGAAAATTATTCCGACTGAGGATGACCAGAAGCCGACTGATCCGATTACGGAAAACATGCGCATTCTTGCGGGTAAACCGGTGAAGGCGTTCATGTACCAAGACCATGAGGCGCACATTGCTGCCCACATGGGGATGTCGGAAGATCCTAAGTTCAAAGAATTGGTAACCGGAACCCCTGCGGAGGCCACCATCATGGGGGCGGGCGCAGCACACGTTGCGGAGCATTTTGGCTTCCTGTATCGCAAGAATATAGAAGATCAGCTTGGTGTGCCGTTGCCGCCTCCGGATGAGTCGTTGCCGGAAGAGGTCGAGGTGCAATTGTCCCGTATGGTGGCGCAAGCCCAAGCTCAGTTGACGCAAAAGAATCAAGCCGAGGCTGCTCAGGCGCAGCAGCAGCAAGAACAACAAGACCCGTTGAACATCATTCAGCGAGAGGAGTTGGAACTGCGGAAACAAGAGATGCAGCTTAAAGCGCAGAACCAGCAGGCAGAGTTACAACTTAAAGCACAGGCACAGCAAGCGGATATTCAGATTCAGCAGGCTAAATTGGCACTTGAAGCGGGTAAAGTTGATACGCAGAAACAAATGGAAGCGGCAAAACTTACTCATTCTGAACGCGAAAAATACCAAGATCGTATGCACCAAACCACGCAAAAACTAAGCGATCAGGTTACGCAAACCCCTCAACAGGCTCAAACCCCCACGAAGGAGAGTGAAAAGTGACCGTAATCGATCTTATTTTGAACGAGATTGAACGAAAAGTTGAAGTAACCCAAGAAGACTTGGGTGCTGGCGCGGCCAAAGACTACGCCGAATATAGGTACATCTGTGGTGTTGTAAACGGGATGTTGGCGGTAAAACGCTATGTGGATGAAATTAAAAACAACTTGGAGAATGATTAATGAGTGACGAGCAACAGGCAACACAATTGCCTAACCCCACAGGTTACAAAATCCTGTGCGCTATTCCCGAAATCGAAGCAAAGTTCGATAGCGGCCTCCTCAAAGCGGAGAAAACGATCAAGGACGAGGAATTGATGACCACGGTGCTTTTCGTGGTCAAGATGGGGCCGGATTGCTATTCCGACGCCTCACGGTTCCCGACTGGCCCTTACTGCAAAGAAGGGGACTTTATCCTTGTTCGCCCGCACGCGGGTTCGCGAGTTCACATCCACGGGAAATCTTTCCGGCTCATCAACGACGATAGCGTCGAAGGTGTAGTGGAAGACCCGCGTGGCATTCACCGAGGCTAGGAGATAACACATGGCAACCGACAAGAACGTGGCCGAGTTGGAAGATGATTTTGAAATTGAGGTTGAAGACGACACTCCGGAGGAAGACCGTAATAAGGAGCCGATGCCGGAAGAGATCGTCAAGAACCTTGAAGACGACGAGCTTGAGAATTTCTCCAAGGAGAAAGCCAAGCAACTGAAGAAGGTTTGGCATGACGAGCGCCGTGCCAAAGAAGCTGCATTGCGGGAACGCGAAGAAGCGGTGACGCTGCTTAAGCGGTTTGCAGACGAAAACAAGGCGCTGAAGAAAAACCTGCATAATGGCGAACAAGCGTATGTAGGGACGGCAAAAGTAGCGTTTGAGCGTGAATATGACGCTGCTAAACGCGACTACAAAGAAGCCTATGATTCTGGGGATGCCGACCGTGTGCTGGAAGCCCAAGAAAAATTGCTGGCAGCAAAATTAAAACTACAGCAAGTAGAAAACTACCGCCCGCAGTACAGCGAAGAAGAAACCGCTTTACAAGGGAATCCTAGTAGTGTAGATAGCTCAAATAGAAACGGGTGGTCTGCGGCCCCCGTTGAAAACACGGCTCCTCAACCAGACCCTAAAGCGGCTGCGTGGCAGAAACGTAATCCTTGGTTTGGTGAGAATCGTGTAATGACGAGCATGGCTTTTGGTTTGCACGAAGACTTGGTGGGTGAAGGCGTAGACCCTACTTCTGATGAATACTATTCGCGTATCGACAAAGAGATGCGGCGTAGATTCCCAGAAAATTTTGAGGGTAGTGATAAGAAGCGCCCCGGTACGGTGGTGGCTTCCGCAAAACGTTCTACGGCTCCCCGCAAAGTCACGCTGACGGCAACTCAGGTTTCTTTAGCTAGAAAACTTGGATTGACCCCAGAGCAATACGCAAAAGAAATGATCAAACTAAATGGTGATACCAATGGCTGAAAACAGAATTTCTCGTGACATGGATACCCGTGAAGCGTCTTCCCGACCCAAGAGTTGGGCACCGCCTTCGCTGCTTCCTGAGGTTAATCAGGAACCGGGATACTCCTACCGCTGGATTCGTATCAGCACCTTGGGCACTCCTGACGTAAACAACATCTCGTCCAAACTACGAGAAGGTTGGGAACCCGTGAAGGCTTCGGAACATCCTGAGGCATTTACAATGACCGATCCAAATAGTCGGTTTAAGGACTCTATTGAGTCCGGTGGGCTTATCTTGTGTAAGACCCCCAGCGAGTTTGTTGCCCAACGCACCGCTCATTATCAGAAACTCACGGAAGATAATGTGGCGTCTGTGGATAACAACTACATGCGGGAAAACGACCCCCGTATGCCGATGTTTAAGGACAAGAAAACTCAAGTTACTTTTGGTAAAGGTCTTGTTAAATAATTTAGGAATTTAGGAGCTAAACATGGCTTATCCTACTGTCTCAGCCCCTTACGGGCTACGTCCGGTCAATTTGATCGGCGGGCAGGTGTTTGCCGGTTCGACTCGGATGTTTCCGATTGCGAATGGGTACAGCACCAGCATTTTCTACGGCGACCTCGTCGAACTGACGACGGACGGCACGATTGTCAAAAATGGTACTACCTCGGGTAGTTCGGCTACTGCCGGTATCGTTGGTGTGTTCCTTGGCTGCGAATACAGCAGCACGGGCGGCCCGATCTTCGGTAAGAACCGTTACCAGTATTGGCTGGCTAGCACTTCGGCGCCTGACGCTGTTGCGTATGTCAGCGATGACCCGGATGCGATCTATCAGGCTGCGATTTGCAGCACCGGCACCACGCTGGCTTACCCCGGTCAGTGGGCTGTTGGTAAGAACGTGGGTCTGCTTCAGAACACGGGTTCTACCGCGACGGGTGACTCCGCTGTGGCGGTTGGCGGTGCGGCTCCGGCTGCTTCTGCCAAGATCATGCGCGTCATTGGCCTTGTCCCGGCTTCTGCGGTGTCCACCACTGCTTCCGGTACGACCTCTGGTTCGTCCGCCACGGTGACTCTGGCGGCTGCTAACGCCAATATCTATCCGTACATGACTGTCACGGGCACGGGTATTGCGGCGGGCAACTATGTTGTCAGCATCAGCGGCACCACCCTGACCTTGCAGGTTGCTGTCAACCTCGCGAGCGCCACCACGCTGACCTTCGCTGGCTCCCCTGAGGTGCTGGTTAAGTTCAATCAGGGCTGGCATTCGTATTACAACAGCACCGGCGCTGCCGTTGCGACCTAAGGAGTAATTACAAATGGCAATTTCACGCGCTCAGCTACTTAAAGAACTCCTTCCGGGTCTTAACGCCCTGTTTGGTCTTGAGTACAACCGTTACGGCGAAGAGCACAAGGAGATTTACGAAACTGAATCTTCCGAGCGTTCTTTTGAAGAAGAAACCAAGCTGTCGGGCTTTTCGGCTGCTCCGGTGAAGAACGAAGGTCAGGCTATCCAGTACGACAACGCACAGGAAGCGTGGACTGCTCGTTACAACCACGAAACCATTGCGATGGGCTTTTCGATCACGGAAGAAGCTGTCGAAGATAACCTCTACGACTCGCTGTCCAGCCGCTATACCAAGGCGCTGGCCCGTGCGATGGCTTACACCAAACAGGTGAAAGCTGCCTATGTGCTGAATCAGGGCTTCAATGCTGCGGTCACTTACGGTGATGGTCAGCCGCTCTTTAGCGCCTCGCACCCGCTGGTTTCCGGTGGCACCAACAGCAACACGCCCGCTACGGCGGCTGACCTTAACGAAACGTCGCTTGAAGCTGCGGTCATTCAGATTGCTGCTTGGACTGACGAACGTGGTCTGCTGATCGCCGCGAAGCCGAAGAAGCTGATTGTTCCGCCGGCCTTGATGTTTGTCGCCACCCGCTTGCTCGAAACCGAGCTTCGCGTCGGCACCAACGACAACGACATCAACGCGTTGAAGAACAATGGTTCGATCCCCGGCGGCTACACGGTTAACCACTGGTTGACCGACACCAACGGCTGGTATCTGACCACCGACGTTCCGAATGGCCTCAAGCACTTTGTGCGTACCCCGATGTCCACCGGAATGGATGGAGACTTCGACACTGGAAACGTGCGTTACAAGGCTCGTGAGCGTTATTCGTTCGGCGTGTCTGACCCGCTTGGCATCTACGGCTCTCCCGGCGCTGCCTAAAACCATTAACTTGGTTTTGAGGAAAGGGGCTTCGGCCCCTTTTCTTTTGATTTTTTCTGTGCTATATGGATTCTTAATCCGGGGCTTCCCGGTGTAACCAACAGCCGCCCCGGCTGACATCATGCAGATGGTTACACTGAACTCGCATGAGAGGACAATTTGATGGCTACTTCTACTACCGTTTCTATTTGGCGCTCGTCCGGTGGTGACCAGACCAAGACCGCGTATGCCGGTCAGATGGTTATGTCGGCTACGTTTTATTTTAGCCCGATTTCCGCCGCTGGCACCGCCGTTCAGAAATCTTCGACTGACACTGCGCGGGTTATCCTGCCGCAGAACGCCATTGTTCTGTCGATCTTTGCCCAAGCTACCACGACCGGCGGCACCTCCCCGACGTTTGTGCTTGGTTTCACGGGGAACACCACGGGTACTGCGACGAACAGCGGTCTTATCGTTAATCAGTCGGCTGCTACTGCCAAGCTGGCGCTTAACTGGGCTTCTGCTTCGGCAGGTACTTCGTTGGGTGCGGTTGCTTCTTCGTCTGAGCTTGTTTACCTGACGGGCGGTACGGGTACGGGTACGGCTGGCAGTGCCAGCACGGTTTCCGGTTATATCCAGTACATCGTGTCCGATAACGGCGCGTTCACGGCTTAATTAGGAGCAAGCCAATATGGCAATGCAAACTGATGTTATTGCAAAGCATCTAAACGCAACTGGACTTGCAGTTACGGGGCGTTGCCGTGTAAAGGGGTATCAGATTGCTCCGGGTGGCGCAGGGCAAGTTGTGTTTTACGATAATACGACCAATAGCGGCGCACAACCGTTGATTTTTGATACCACCGTTAATACTGCAATTATTGCGACTATGCTCCCCGGTGAGGGGGTTTTGTTTGTTAATGGTGTATATATCGTCCTGCCAGCTTCAACTACAATAACGGTGTTTTATGGCTAAATCACCCGCATGGACTCGTAAAGAAGGCAAAGCCGAATCGGGCGGATTGAACGCCAAAGGCCGTGCGTCCTACAACAAAGCTAACCCCGGTAAGCCGGGGTTAAAAGCCCCCCAACCGGAAGGTGGCCCGCGTAGGGATTCATTCTGTGCCCGGATGAAAGGGATGAAGAAGAAACTGACGAGCAAAAAAACCGCCAGCGACCCCAACAGCAGGATCAACAAAAGCCTTCGGGCATGGAATTGTTAGCATGAAAAAAGGCAAAGTAAAACGGTTTGATATGGGGGGATACGCTGCGGGTGCTCAAGGCGCATACGCCGATAGTCTTGCCCGTAAGGCTAAAAAAAATAAAGAAGACCGCATTGCTGCGGATATGCAGGATGCGATTGAGGGGGTCTACCCAGAAACGCTTCTTCTTGGCGTTCCTAACGTAGCACGAAGAGGGGTTGCGGCTGGAGGGAAGGCAATTTCAAACGCTGCAAAAGGTGCGGCGGAAAAAGCGGTGGCTCGTCAGTCCACTGCGGAAGGTCTTCCTAGCTCTGCGGCGCTAAGGCGTGCGCTAGGGGAAAACAACCCTAAAGTTGTAACTACTAAGGGCAATTTTGAAGAATTTGCCGGGTTCCGTGGCAGGCATAAACCGTTGGGTAGTCCTGAGGCGCGAAACAAAATTTTTCGTGAAGAAGCTAAAGAAGCTGGAATTCCATACAGAGAATATCTCAAAGGCAGAGGCGCAGCACGGGCTGAAGGCGTTGCCCCCGGCGTTCATTGGAGAGACTTACTTGCCAAAGGAGGCAAAGTGAAAAAGTATTCGGGTAAAGAAGGTAGCGAAGTCAAAAAAGACAAGCCATATCTAGGTTCTCGCGAAAAAGCTGATGTCAAAAAAATGGAAGACATGCAGCGCAAGTCCAAGACTCCGATTGGGGACATTGAGCCGGTGCCGGGGCAGTACGATAAAAAGTACGCTGCTGGTGGCAAAGTGAAGAAGATGGCGTTTGGCGGGCAGACTCCGGCTCCGCGTCCCACCAATCCGCTCACTAACCCGAAAGCATACGCCGCAGAACAAGCTGCGATGAAGTCCAAGGTTAGTATGCCGCCGCGCAAACCCGATATGGGGGTGCCGCGCAAACCCGATATGGGGGTTCCTTCTGGCTACGCTGGCCCGCGATCAGGCGCGCCGTCGTCAACTCCGTACCCGAAGCGCCAGCCTATTTCCGTCAGCCCCGGCATTCAGAAGGGTCTTGGTGATGCCTACAAATCTGGCATGAGTGGATTGAGCGGTCTGGGCGGGTTTGGGGCTAAAGTTGCTTCCGGCATGAAAAAGGGGGGTAAAGTCGGTAAGGACGGAAAATCCAAGGGCATGAAACGCGGCGGCGGCAAGGTGATGAAGTTTGCCAAGGGCGGCAGCATCGACGGTTGCGCGGTTCGCGGTAAAACCAAGCTCAAGCGGGTGAAGATGTAATGATGAAAAAGCGTACTAAGCGGTTTGACGATGGCGGTATGGCGTCCTCTGGGCCGCAGTCCGCTTTTTATCAGCCTCGTAATTCTGCGATGTCCGATACTGGGATTGGCGGTATTGCTACCTCTCCTCTCCCCGGCCCGTTAGATCTTGGTCAGCGCCAACAGCAAGAGCAGCCCATGCAGCAGATGCGTAAAGGTGGCAAAGTGAAAACCAAAGCCTACGCTAAAGGTGGTGTGGTTAAGACTCGTGGTGATGGCTGCTGCAAGAAGGGCCACACCAAAGGGACGATGCGATGAGATTCTCACGCGGCATGGGGGCTATCAGTAAGGCTAAGACCCGAGCGATTAAAAAGCGCGACGGGAATAAGCCTGTGAAAGTGTTCAAAGCCGGTGGCCGCGTGAAGAAGTTTGATGAAGGCGGCGAATCAAGATTAAAAATTAATGCAAGTGGAGGTAGATCTAAACGTAAAGGTTTGGATTTAACCTCCGCAGGGGGCAACGCGTCTTACGATATACCCCTTTCAGAAAATCTTAGTTTGACCCCGTATTTAGAAGGGTTTCTTGCTAAAGGAAAATATACTACCCCCAAAGGGTCTGGGGATATTGACCAAGGCGGAATCACCGGCGGCGGGATGAATTTAAATTATAGATTTAAAAAAGGCGGTAGCACCAACTGGATTGCTGGGGCTATCAAGAAGCCGGGGGCGCTCCGTGCCTCCTTGGGCGTCAAGGGCGACAAACCCATCCCAGCCAAGAAACTTGCCAAAGCGGCCAAGGCTCCGGGTAAGATGGGTCAGCGTGCGCGTCTGGCGCAGACGCTGAAGAAATTCAATGAAGGCGGTAGCGTCAACGAAGCGGGTAACTACACCAAGCCGGGGCTGCGTAAGAAGATCGTGGCTCAGGTTAAAGCCGCTGCCACGCATGGAACTAAAGCAGGGCAGTGGAGCGCCAGAAAAAGTCAGCTAGTTGCCAAGAAGTACAAGGACGCTGGTGGCGGGTACACAGACTGATGAAAGCTCCACAGCAGTCGCTTAAAGCGTGGGGGGATCAGAAATGGCGTACCAAGTCGGGCAAGCCATCTTCCAAAACGGGAGAACGCTACCTGCCAGAAAACGCCATCAAGTCCCTCTCTTCTGCTGAGTATGCTGCCACCACCAAGGCCAAACGAAAGGGCAAAGCTGCGGGCAAACAGTTTGTAGCCCAGCCCAAGAAGATTGCCAAGAAAACGGCAAAATTTAGGACTTAACGATGCCCGCAGGGTCACATAAGTATTTTGAACAAATAGACCCTTACGGAGGGCGTATTTCTGTTGACGACCCTGAGTTTGTTGCGCAAGTACGCGCTAAACTTGGGCCAAAGTACGAAAATCTTGTTGACAAAGATACTAAACATCAAGCAGCAAATATTGGTGGCCCCAAATCAAAATACACTCAATATGGGTATAGGTATAGGGCGGAACATCTTAACCCCGAAGAACTTATGGGGGCAAAAAAAGAAGACGCCGGTTTAGCGATAAATGTTGGGCAGCTTAAAGATATTCTTTCTCCAGATATATATGTTTACGGTCTTGGAGCAGGAGCATCTCCTAGAACTTTTGCCCACGAATTTCGCCATAAAGAAGT
>Ga0222713_10005106_pt1 | contig 12876 bp, 6 predicted proteins | sample C33_649DmetaG_FD_165061 | JGI IMG/M metagenome (GOLD analysis project Ga0222713, IMG submission 165061) | Estuarine water microbial communities from San Francisco Bay, California, United States - C33_649D | ecosystem: Environmental > Aquatic > Marine > Unclassified | place: USA: California...
CTTGGGGTCGTGGCGGAGAAAGTGGAGACTGGAACACCGGGGCTGCCACACCAAGCGATGACAGAGAATATGGCTTCCACGCAGATAATAGCACTTCATACGCTAGCAACTGGGCCTACAAAGTTGGAGTTGCCGTTAAGTCAATCGCAGAAAACACTAATCCTTGCGTTGCGGTTATAGGTGTAAAGCCATTCTTGGCTAGCACAACTCTTGGTGGAACCGCCACTACTGAAAGAATGACACCAGCTCAAGTAGCTACTAAGTTAGCTCTTTCAGGTCTACCAGACAGAGATAGCGCAGATGTTTGGAAGACAGTTGGCCCCTATGTTGTTGTTGTAGCTACTGAAATTAAGCCAGTAAATTACAGCTCAGGTGGAACTGATTTTGGTTATTCAAACGGTGCTGCCTTCCTAGCTGCTTCAATGAGCAGAATCCCTTCATACAGCTCCATAGTCAATAAGCCACTTTACAATGTTGAAGCATTGCGCTATGCCCCCACAAGAACTCAGCAGACTTCTTTGAGTGACAAGGGAGTTAACTCTGTAGTACTTAATTTCAATAAGGTAGCAGTATTTGGCGAAGGAGTGACCTTCGGTCAGTCAACGTCAGACTATACCCGTTTGTCAACCAAGAGAATTGTTGATGAAGCAGCTCTTGTTGTTAGACAAGTTTGCCAGAAGTTCATAGGTGAGCCATCAAACATTCAAGTTCGGAATGCTATGGAAACAGCTATTACTTCTGGTTTAAGAGGAATGCAAATCATGGGTGCTTTATTGGGAAGTGATTTCACAGTATCTTACTTGCCAAATCAGAATAAAGCGATTGTTGACCTCGTTTTGACACCTGCCTTCGAACTTAAGACAATCGAAGTCCAGGTGGCCATTAATCTATAATAATTACCGATTAGGAGGGTAAATTAAAATGGCAACTGAAGACTATACATCAGTAAACAAATATTTAAATACATACACCACTTTCTCAGGAGCAGACATTGTTGCTACTTTTGGTGGAATTGAGATCGGTGCCCTATCAGGCATTACTTTCTCTGTAACGAGAGAAAAGGCCCCCATTTATACAATGGGTTCACCCAACCCTCGTTCATTCTCCAGAGGTAAAAGAGGAATTGCAGGATCACTTATATTCACAGTTTTCGACCGTCCAGCACTTTACACAATGTTGGACAAGAACCGTGCTAATGGCGACCCAACTCAAGTTTTCTACACCAGAAGCCACAATGCCATACCTGGCGACACCGCTTACAAGTATCGTGGTATCGCTGATGTAAATGATCAAGCCCTTAGTGTTGTAAAGAAAGTTCCTTACTACGCTGACCAAATCCCCCCATTTGATATTACCATTACATTTGTTAATGAGTACGGTCAAGCAGCAGTTCGCTCCATTTATGGGGTTGAGCTTCTAAACGAAGGTTCTGGCGCATCAATGGACGACATTGTCATTGAAGAGACAATGACCTATGTTGCTCGTGAGCTCGGACCAATGTACACCATTAAGACAGATGGTCTTATCGACAACGCTGACGCAGACGTTCTTGACTTCATCCAGTCAAACGCTCTAAAGTCTGACATCATCAGACCCTGATAGTTAAAACTCTAGGTTAAAAGATGTGCACGGGGGAGTTAAATCCTCCGTGCATATTCTATTTAAGGATTGGAATTAATGAGTACAGAAACTTACACTGGTAGACCTAAAACTTTTGTGCCTCCCGTAGAGGATACAGGCCCAAGAGGTACGTACGATCCAAGTTATACTTTCCAGAATATATCATTCTCTGGCGCTGATGCCGTAGCAACAATGATAATTCCAGTTATTGGAGAAGATGGTAAAATTACTAATGATGGTGATGTAATTGAACTTGGAGAGCTGCAAACAATATCATATTCTATACACAGAGAAAATTCACCAATTAGGACACTTGGACATGTTAATCCAAGAGGCTTCATTAAGGGTGGAAGAACCATTGCTGGAAGCTTAATATTTACTGTTTTTAACGAGTATGCTTTCTATAAAATCAAAAAATATAGAGAACTACTTGCTAGAAGAAATGGTTTCTTTGCTCCATTAGCAGATATGTTACCCCCATTTGATATAGTTATTTCATTCTTTAATGAATATGGACAATCTGCTAAAATGAAAATTTTCGGTATTACTATAATAGATGAAGGCCAGTCAGTATCAATTGACGACTTAATAACCGAGCAAACTTACACTTACATGGCGCGTGGTATTCAGCCCCTAGTTAAACTTGATGCATTATCGGAAATGGATACTACTAGAGATCCTGCTATTGTCCAAAGAGATATCCAGATATCAAGAAATATATTTGGTGATGAAACAGTAGATAAGTTAGCTGAATTTTATAATCAAAATATGGTAGAAAAGATTTTAAGACCTTAGGAATAACTGATGCCTGAACCTAGATTAGATAACAGAAAATTTTGGAAGTTTGAAAAAGAATATGATCCCCTATCTAATCATATAGATAGAGTTTGGGCTGGTAGAGCTCCTGATACCGATAAAACATTTAATAATTATTATGATTATTATTTTAGCGGTGAAGATATAAAAGTATATATTGATGGTTTGTTTGGTCCAGAGGACGAGTTGGACATAGCCTCGTTTGCTTATTCCGTAAGACAAGAAAAACAGCCGATTTATGGTTTTTGGTCTTATAACTATGACACCGTAATGCTAGGCTCAAGAATTATTAGTGGTGAGGTAACTCTATTCACAAGATATCCAAGAAGAATGACTGAGCTTTTAGAGAAAGCTGCAAAATCTAGAGTAATGGATAAAAATGTAAGAACACCAAAAGATTCAATTATTTCGCGCTTAGATTCACAACTATCTTCTGAAGATGAAAAAAATATAGAAAGATACTGGTCCTATAGTCAATTAGACAGAATTACTTCTGATCCAGCTGTAGCGGCAATAGATACTAAAAATATATTTAGCGCTCATCCACCATTTAATTTTGTAATACTTTATGGGATTGAAGAAACTGCATTAAGTCCATTTAGCGCAAATATATCTGAAGATAATAATACTTCTAGTTATTTAAATAATCAAATGTTCTTTGATGTTAACCAAAGAACAATAAAATTAGATAACAGAGTAAGCCCAATGAAAATAATCTTACAACAAGTAAATTTAATGAATATGTCAACCACATATACACCTGGTGGTCAACCAATAGGTGAAAGTTATCAATTTATTGCTAGAGATTTTTATTTTACTGAAGCTAAACTTGATTTTATTAAAAATATCACGGCAAATAATACGTCAGATTCTGACTCCACTACAAATAATAGTTCTCAGTCTTCGAATACAAGTTGGGGTTAATTTTTGGATTAATTCATATTGAATTAGTTCTTGTTTTATGATAATATGTTTTGATAAATACTAAGGAGAAATATTAATTATGACAAATCAAAGAAAAGTAGTTATATCTGAAACACCTGAAGAATTAAAAAATCTTGATTTTGATGAGGTAGTCACACTCTCATCTACTGATGATCCAGATGCGATTGACATCAGAGCACAAGAGGCTGCTGAAGAGTTTAATATTGATCTAGAGGAATCTCGGGCAATTGAAGATTTGGATGACAGCGAGGAGATCTGGGAAGGTGGACCAACAGCTGGGCTTATCAAAGATTGGAAAGAGCAGTATGGTGAGGTCTATGTAACTTCTATTTCATACGATAAGCATATTGTATGGCGTGTTCTAAATAGAGTTGAATACAAGCAGATCGTTAAGAAGATGGAACAACTCGTTCAAGGTGGACAATTAACTTCAGCTGAAGCTAATATGTGGAACGAAGAAGCTATTACAGAACTTTGCGTTCTATATCCCAAGTACGATAAGAAATCAGCTAGTGTTGTTATGGCTGGAATGCCTTCTTTAATTGCTCAAGAAGTACTAGAGGCTTCTGGCTTCGTAGCTCTTGAGGTAAGACAACTCTGATCAAATGTTGGATAGTCAATTAATTTTTGATCTTAAAAATAGATATGGCAATATCTATAGCGTAGATATTAAAGGTAAAACTTTAGTATTCCGAGAATTAACTTTTAAAGAATATAATCAAATTTTATATTATAAAGATTTAGAAGATTTTTCTTCAGCTGATGTAGAAGATCTAATATTAGAATTTAGTATTGTATATCCTGAAAACTTTAACTTAAATCTGATACCTCCTGGGAATGTTTCCTCCTTAGCCCAGGAGGTATTAGATTTATCTGGTTTAACTTCTGCAAGATTAGCTAAAAGTATTCTTAATCAAAAAAGAGATGAAGCTACAGAAGTAAAAAATTTAATGAAAGCCTTTGTTCTCGCTACTATTAATACATATAGTCCTGAACAATTAGAGGAAATGACCTTCTCTCAACTAGCAGAGAGAGTAGCTCTAGCTGAAAAGATTATAGAAATTAAGCAGGGCATAAATGGTTTAGAGTCAACCAACTTGACTCTGCAATTGATAGATCCAGAAGAAGAGTTAGAAAAAGAAAGAATGCACGCTGCAAGGCACAATGCATCTAAGATGCCCGGTGCTGCAAAGTATGAAGATCCAATTGCACAAAAGTTGTGGGGATCATAGTTTAAGGAGTTAGATTGATACGCGATCCAGGCCCAATTCAAAACTTAGGGTATGGCGTAACATCTAGGGATATTCCTGTTAACGAGGGGGAGTCTGATGGTGTTGCCCCTAATGCTGGCATTATAAGCCGTGCATTAGATGGGCATCCAATCACCAGATTTTTCGCATCTGCTGGAGCAACAATGGTTGCAGCCACAGTCGCCTCTAAATTGACTAAACAGGGTGGATTGAGGCTAGGTAAGTTCCTTCAAAAATCATCTGATGCAGGTCATCCTCTTTCTACTAGATTAGTTGAAAGTGCAATCCAAATTAGAAGACATCTTGATGAACTTCAGGGAGTTAGCAGGTATGTAGACAGCAGCGAAGATGTCTATAGTAAATTGGTGCACACAACTCAATCAAATAAACTGACTACTGGCTATGATGGTATGGTCAGTGAAAGATTTGGTTATCAATATTTAACGACTGAAGAGAAAAATTTAGCTGGATCTGGATTTTTAAGTGAACCAACTGCAGTTTGGTCGTATAAAGATGAACTGCAAAAAAGGCTTATCAGAGCCGGTAGAAGAATGCCATACGAACTTCCAGCAATGTATGGAGCCCAAAAAGCTATTGTAGATCCATTATTCGGCAATAGAGAGGAAGGCGAAAGGAAAGTAAAATGGTATAACCCTGCTGATGTTATAGCAGATTTCACTAAATCATCATTAACGATGATGGCTACGATGGTAGCGCCTTTTGAGATTTTAGGAGCTGCTGGTTCTGCAGGAAAAAGTTCATTAAATAGTTTACGCTATTCAATGAACGACATGAGGAATATAACTCCTTTTCAAAAAACCGTACGTAAAGGCTTTGTTGATATAACTGAAACTTTGTCGGAAGTTGGACATGACTTTGCTACGTTAACAAATAGGTTTTTAAAAGCGTCTGGACAAACAGCTGGCGCACTCAGTACAGCATCTAGAGCCTATTCAGAAAATCAACAGGGATTTGTCCAGAATCTACATAGTTTAAGACATGGAGTCAAGGCAGCACGAGAAGCGCAGATGGCCCAGGGCGCTTCTAAAGAAGCTATTAGAAAAGCCGGTGCAAATGCCTTCTTTAAAGGATATACGGATGCGACTGGAGTTACTTCTTCCGGTATCACAGATCTACCTCCAGCTTTTAGAGGCCTAAGAAAAGCTTTTATTGCAGGTAGGGACGAATATAGAATTCTTGGCAAAGGATACGACGCTTTAGAGAATTCAATCGCTCATGCTAGAGTTCTTCGGTCAATGACTGGCACGGCAGACGCTAATGCAGAAGCGCTAAAGAATGCAATGCAAAAAATTCAGTCACAGCACTCAAGTAGACTTTCTAACTTTGCAACCGGAGTTAGAATTATGGGTGGAGGTGGACCTGGTGATTCGTCTTTTACTAGATCTAACTTTGCATACGGACAGCAGTATGATGCCTTTAAAGACCTTCTGCAAAATCAGTTAATTACAAGAGGTGTTACTGGAGAACAGGCAAAGCAGTTTACTGACTATCTTAAGATAAGACTTCCTAGAAATAATATGGAAAGCACCAATATTATCACTATTGGTAAAACTAGAATATATGAAGATGGCGCTGATGCAGTAAATCTAAGTGACGACTTTTTTGCAAAAATTCTTAAAAGATATAGGGGAGTATCTGGTGGTAAATCTTTTGAAGACGCAATAAAACCAGATGCATTAAGAGCATCTGTGGAAGATGCAAGAGATATCTTTGCTTCAAAAGAATTTCAAAAAGGTTTAAATAATAAAATCGCAAAAAATTGGAATAAATTTTATCGAGATGATTTAGTTACAGTAGGTGGTGGAGTTCTTAAGCCAATGAAGGCTTCTTATCAAGATTTCATAGGTGTACAAACTGCAGCTAAAACAGAATTCTTACAAAGAAAAACAGCACAGACTTTAGGTATTAAATTAACAGATAATGCTGGTAGACAAGTTTCAAATGATGTTGTTTCAGGAGCTTTAAGGCAGAGGGGTTTTGATCCTAATTCATTTACTGACTTAAGAGCATTCTTAATTAGAAATAGAAAAATGTCTGCTGGAATATTTGAAGGTGGATATAACCTATTTGGCTTAAAGCCACTTACAATAGACGAAGCCCATGCCTCTGGACGCTTCACACATATGAAGCCGCAAGAGCAAAAAATAATTCATGATTTAGCTTCTCGAATGGCGATTAATGACCCAGTATCTAAGTCTATTGGTTTCAGCAAATTAGATGGGGTTTATCAAACTAAGTCTGGACAAATATTAGATTTTACCTCTGTTAAGTCTACCTTTTCAAAGGCTGCAAATTTCTTTGCATCTGAATTTAAAATTCCAATCTTAGGATTTAACCCAGCAGATTTATTTGGTTACAGATCATTTTCTGAAATGGCTAATAAATCACCGCTTCAGTATATATCTTCCAGATCAGTCCAGCCCTTTATGCCCGATGGAGCACAAAGTAAAGCTGACTTCCATATGTGGTTTAAGACAAAGGGGACAAAAGGAAAGCTAATGTCTTTCCAAACAGACAATGTGTCTGATGCCGTACATAGCTCTGTAATGAATGGTACATATAGAGCCTTACCAACTAATACAACAGATTTATTAACTAGACACACACGCTATGCAGCTAACATGCAGGGTGAGACAATCAATGAGATTAGAGATGCTAGTGGGTCTAAATTTTTAGATAGAATACTTGGTGGCGAAAGGGCTATCCGCTTCAAGAGGAGAATGAGCATTGACTCTGAGCAGCCTAACTCAATGTTTAATCTCGCTTCAAGATTTAGAAGAAGATCTACAGATTTAGATAATAATGGAGTTATGGCAAGATTATTGTCTGGAGAAGATGTTAAGTATAATTCTGGTGGAAAACAAAAGATATTAAAACTATCTAAAGGTCCAAATAATGAAATGAGTGTTGTTGATAATTTTGGCAACACAGTTGACGATTTTGCTGAAGCAGACATTTTAAGAGGATTCCAATCTTTAAGAAAAGAAACTTTTCAATACGGAACTCCTACTCAATTAATGAAGGAGCTTGAAACAGCAAGGCCAGATCTATTTACTTTTGGTGGAAGAAAAGTTAGCGAAGCAGTAACTCAGACTCAAGCAGTGCAGTTTGCAGAAGAGCTTTTAGCTTCTCAAAAATTAACTGCGCAACAACTTAGGGCACAGGGTGTAGACCCAACATTCTTAAGCACATCTATCTCTAGAGTTAAATATTTAATGCAAGAGACAAATCTAAATGCTATATCGCAGTTAGCTGAAAAATCTCCAACTATTACAACTAGATTAGATCAATTAAAGAACGAGATTTTCAGATATGTCTCGCAGACAAATCAGATGAAACTAAATGCTGGAAGTTCATCTGATATATTTATTGAAATGCAATCAGCAATTGACAAGCTAGTTAAAAGTGGCGCTATTAGCGCATCTCAAAGAACTGAAGCTCAAGCTGCTGTTCTTTCAGGAATGTTTAATATTAGTGCATTCAAAACATTCCAGCACTCATCATCTAATATAGCTAACGCCCGCGCCGCTGCAGCTGAAATGTACACGCTAGTTGGAAGTAGTACAAGTCTTAAAAATGCTTTTGATCCTTTTGCTAAAGGTGAAATAAATCAAATTAGTAGTTCAATAAGAAAGAAGTTTTCACCATTACTTTCAGCTTCAAAGCGCCAATTTGGCACTTCAGGTTATTCAATTGATGATTTAGCAGTTGATCCGTTAGGATCGGGTCAAAATGTAACTGTTGTTCCTACATTTGGGACTGTGTTTGGTAGAGATCCAATGGGAGCTATTAAAAGTGCTATTGGATTAACAACATATTCTGATCCACGCAGTTTTTCTGCAGGAAGCATACCAATATCTCAGGGTGTAGAAAGATTAAATAGATATTTTGGTACTTTAGGAATGCAGTTAAATGTAAATGATTTTAATGGACCTCTTGATCTTTTTGCTAGAGGAATGGTCGGCAAGAGAGTTCTCCCATTATATGCAGCTGGAGTAACTGCTCTTACTGTTGATCGAACTATTGGTGGAATGGTCAATGGCAAAGATGAACGTGGAGAAAGAATTTATTCACCTTTTATTCTCAGTAAAGTAGCTAAAGGAGCTGTTGAACTTCAATCTCTTTCAGCTGGAATTGCTCCAGGTGGTATGACTTATGAGGAAAAAAAGGAACAACTAGTAGAAGGTGAAGTTCCTATTAGGCAAGGTAGATTCTGGCCATTAGGCAATACTCCTTTTAAGGGTGGAAAGGTGATGTATTACCGTCCATCATGGTATAGAAAACTTGAAGCTGGAGCAATGTTCACTAGTGATACTTATGGAAGTCCAGCAGAAAAATTCTTATTCTATAATGATATTTCGCCATTAAGACCATTTGATCCTTATAGATTTGAAAGAAAACACTATGAAGATAGACCATATCCTATAACTGGTGAATATTTTTCTGGTCCTTTTGGACCCTTAGTGCCACTAGCTAATATGACTATTGGCAAATTATTAAAACCACAACAGATGATGCACACAAATGAAACTGCAGAAGGATTGTCTAACTATGTTAGAGCAGGAGAATTCGCTGCATATGATGCTAGTGCATATGCACAAAGCGCTGCAAAGTATGTTAATGGATTAGGATTTGCAAGGGGTATGGAAGCGCAGATATCTGGGCAACCGGGATTTGGTGGCGGTGTTCCAGCTGGGTCAATCGGCGGTGCTGGCGGAGTATACGCAATGAACTCAATGCTAGCTTCTAGGGCAGGAAGCACAAACGCTGCTGGAGCTATGGTTAGATCAAATATTGGAGATATAAACGCGCAGTACACTTCTCTATCTTATGGTCCTTCAAAAGTTTCTAAAGTCATGCCACCAAGGATGGTTGCTGCTGGAGCCCCATTGGAACCTAGTTCATTGTCATTCCAGGCAGGTGAAGCTGGATATAGATTGCAAGAAATGGCCGGTATTTATGGTTTTGCTTTTGCTAATGTTAGAAACTCTCTTGGATTTGGCGAAAAAGATTATCAGCCACAAAGAAGTGTCCTACAGTCTGCATCAAAAGCATATGGGACAACTAGAGCTTTCTGGGATTTAAATCTTGGTGGTTTAGGTGACGTTCCATTGGGAAGTAAAGAGGGAATAGGTAATCTTGAATTTTCTGAAATTGTAAGAAGATTCATTCCCAAAGAAAGAACTGGAATTGATTACATTAACCCAATACAAAATACAATGGGTAAACAATATCCATTCCTGCCAGGAGCAGAATATTTTACTGACTTCACTAGAGGTGATCCATTTACAAAAGTTCAAGAAGGTGAATTAAGACTTCCTGGTGTTGGCTATGAAAGATTTAATAGATTAAGTTCAGATAGTACTGGCAGATATGGGGCTGTTGATCAGTTAAACATTTTAGGCGACGTTGCTCCATATTCTCAACAATTCAAAATTTTAAATAATAAAATTGATAAGATGAATTTAAGTCCAGCTGAAAGAATAAAAGTAGCTGAAATTAGATCACAAGTAGCAGATACTACTACAAGAAATGAATTTACAGAATATAAATACAGAGGATCTTCAGCAGAAGAAATAGGTCAACATCCATTAAGATTTGCAGCTGGACGAATGGGCGAATATTTAGCACATTCAGATAACTTTATTATGAGTAAAGTAGTTGGTAAAAAGACAGCTATAGAAGATTGGGAAAGAAGGCATGTTTATGGTGCTACATTCCCAGAATGGCAAAGACCATTTGATAGCTATATTCAACCAATGATTAATAAAGCTACCCAAGATAATCCGATTATAGCTGCAGCTACTTTAGGTACAGTTGGTTCGCTGTTTGGCAGAACTGCTAAAGCTAAACTTTTCGGTACTGCAGTTGGCGTGACAACAGGTTTGGCAGCGTCAACATATGGAAATATTTCTGAGTTTGTAACCGGAGATAGATTTGTTCCAGCTGAAAGAAAGAAGGAGTTAGCACTTGAGGAGTACGCTGACATACTTACTTATGTTAAAAATAAAAGATTAGCAACAATGGCTCAAGCTTCCGGAGATGGAAAGGCGGCTGTTCAATTTAACATGGCTGCAAAACGTACTATGTATGGAGCAGATTTGTATGGGAAAGATATCGATACATTATCTTTGGCTATACCCAAAAGAAAAAGAGAACATTTCAAGGCAATGATTAATGCTCCAGAAAAGGATAGGTCAAGGATTTTATCAACAGCTGGAAGATTAGAAAGAAGAATTTACGAAGCTGCATGGGGCATGGATGTAGAGAAAAGACCAGATTTAGGTGAGTATTTTACTCGGCATGAATTACCAGATCTATCTTGGGAAGGTTGGCACCCAAACACAAATATGGATCAAGTTAAGATTAAAATGGGACAGTCAATGGGTCTAGAAATGTCACAAATGGGTTACTATCCACAACAGATCCGTGAAGCAAATTTGGCTAATCCTAGTTATCCAGAATTTGGAAACGGTGGGGATCGTCAAGACACTCTGTATAAATTAAGAGGTCTAATGAACGGTTTTGGATTTTCTGGAAGTGTTACACCAGTCATGAACCCATTTGGCTCACAGGGCATAGATGTATCAGCAGGGATTAGATAATGGTAAATATTAATGAATCATATTCTACACTAGCCGAAAGGATGGCAGCTGCCAGGTCAGCTCTAATGAGAACTACCTATGGAATGGGTGGTGTCATTAGAATAGAACCAGATGGTGATCGTGTTAAATATGTTCTTACGGCAACTGGTGAATCGTTTGCTAATGTAGATAGAGCCTTTAATGCAGCCTCCTCTCTTCATATCACGCAAGTAAATCAATTAAATAAAGCAAACCTCGGTAATAAAGTCAGTGGTTTAGCTGAAATAATGAGCGATATGAAATCTAAAGTTGGTGGTTTATCAGCTGGCGATAGACAGGTGCTAATTAACGCCGGTATTGATGTAGATAAAATTGGCAGCATGGAAGTTAGTTTACTTACGATGCATGCTGATAAAGGCGGAACTAAAGGTATAGCAAGCAGAATAACAAAAATGAGAGAACGTGGAGAGCTTCACGGAATAACCATAATGGATGACGAAGGTGCCAGAGTGCTCAATATGAGAGTGGGCAACCAAATGCTTAGCAGCTATCAGTCTAATCTTTTGTTATCGATTACTGGTCATGATATGTTGGACCCGGACACCTTTGCCGCACTCTTAAATAAAGGAGACTCAACTAAATTAGCAGATAAGTTAATGAAAGTTGGAAAACGATTTAGGTCATTAGCCTCTGAGCGCGAAGTTGCATTAGCCGGTGGAGATTTATCAAAGTTTATTGGCGCTTATGCAAAAAATCTATCAGATTCAGCTCTTATTATAGATCCTCAATATGAACTATTAAAGAAAATGGCTCATACTTACGTTACTGGAGAAAAATATAGTTTTGGCAGCGATGCTAGAGGAAAAGCTTTAAATCTATACTACTCAAAAGGTAAAGCCGAAGACTTTGTTGGTTCGATCATGAGTAAATTAACTACTCAACAAAAAGATAATTTGATGAATGCAATAAAAAGCGCTAATTTTACTTACCAAAAAGATGGAAAAGTAGGTGAACGCTTTGCTAGTGATCAATTATTGGCTCATTTAAATGACAATCTTGCAAAACACGATCCAAATTTAAAAAAAATTATAAAAAATATGTTTAATAATATCGAATTCGCCTATGATGGTTCTGATCTTTTGAATGAAAGATATCTCAAAAACTACGTTGGTAGATTAGATATGAGAAAAAAAGATATTGCAAAAAAATTAAGAATTAATAAAAATCTATCTGCAGAAGAAAAAGAAGCTTTATCAATAGAACTTAAAAATATTTCTAATATTCAAAGGCAAGTTACACGCTCTGGAAATATGGGCGGAATGCAGCAGATCACAGGTAGAGGAAACATAGCTGGATATGGAAATATAAAAACAGCTTTTGATGTAACAGAATTTGAATCTGGCTTAAATAGATATTCTATGGTCCTCAGTAAAATGGGACTTAAAGGCGAATTAGGTTTAGCTGGTGATGTGGATATCTTAAATTTAAGTGGTTTAGGCGTACCAAGAGATCTCGTATATGCAGACCCAGTTTCTGCCTCGTTCCATCCAGAAGTGTTTGCCGATGAAGATACGATAGAAGCGGTTAAGAGAAGGACTCAAAATATTCTTCAAGAATTTGAAGGTGCAATTAAAAATAAT